>OLGY01000934.1_pt1 | contig 17267 bp, 20 predicted proteins | sample 1605951 | NCBI WGS metagenome assembly OLGY01 (sample SAMN03283280) | human gut metagenome | biome: human-associated habitat; material: feces | host: Homo sapiens | place: Peru | collected 2012
ACTTGTTGTAGGCATCGCTAGTGAGCAGTTCCGTAAGGACTGCCTCAGAGAGGAATGTGGTCGTAAGCCACGCTTCCGCCACCTCTAAGTGCGGAGCAATCTTATCAAAGAGCAAGGTCTCGCCTTGCACAGACTTAAGCACATTCGGCACGAATTGCAGAAGTACATTGTTATCGGGTATCAACAGAGACATAGTAGTTTTGAGGTTTTAGGTTATGAGGTTATAAAGTTACTCTTCTGTGCTTACCTGCTTTGCGTCCTTATTTTCATCGAGTGTCGTAAGCTGGATAAACGGACAGTCGGGATAAGCCCCATCCCACCTGTTGAACCTTATAATCAGTCGGTGCACATTAAACAAAAGGTCGTGATACGGTTTTTGTAGGGCTTGTGCAATCGTATAAAGTTCGCGCTTGTCGCTGCCCGAATTGTTAGTTTGCGACTTACCCGGCACAGAACCCACAAGGTTTGAGTGCACACGCATGGTAAAGCACATCATGTTCACCGCCTCGATAATATCCGTAGCCCAAATGTCGTACCAGCGAGAGCAAAGTCAAGCTTGCTTGAACTTTGCCGAGCGCAGCCGACATTCGCGAAGCAATCGCCACCCTCTTTGTCCGTCTCAATTTTGTTGATCACCACATCATGCTGTTCCTCCCCATTGGGAGACACATAAAACTCCGAGAAAAGCACCTTGCCCGAGTTCTCCATGCCCGTAAGGAAGTTGATGATATTGTCCTTCTCCTCGTTCACTCGCTCCTGTTGCTTCACGCGGTCGGTAATGCCCTCCGCCTTGAAGATATTGCTCCAAAACGATTTGGCAATCTCAATGTGGTACTTGATAGGCGCAGAGTTTTTCAACTTAGCCTCCTTTGCCACCCCGATGAGTTGCTTGATGTTATACCACTTGCCCTTGAAGAGCGAGGCATAATAAGGAATGGGATAATACGTGCTGTCAGGCGTTGGCACACGGCTGACCACGGCAAACTTGCGTTTGCCCTTCTTCACCTGTGCCTGCAAGTCCGTCCAAGGACTTTGCGGGTTGAGCAGTGGAATGACCTCCACCTGTTCCGCCCGCACCGAGTTGCGCCAATTCGCGTACAACACCTGTGGTATCACGCCCTCCTTGTTGGCAGGCGCAAAGCGCACATAGCAAGCCTCCTTGCGCAGCACCCTCACCACCTTGTTGCCTTGTTCATTGAGAATAATCACACTAACGGCAAAGCCGAAGTGCTTGAAGTCCTGGCAAACACCGAGGAAATAACTCGCCATGTCATTATCTAAGAAGAACTCCTCCACCTCGTTCACCACTTTCTGTTTGCACATTTCATCAGTCTGGTACACCAAACCGCTTCCATAGCACACCTCCGCATTGAACATCTGGCAAGTGCTCAGTGTCTCATCACTTTCAATCAGATTGATAATGTCATACGGCATTTGGTCGTCCGCTCCCCAAGGCATATAACTCACCTTGTCGCTCACATGGCGCGGTGAAATCTCCTCAGCCTCCTTGAAAACTTCGTTGCTCTTGGTGGTGAACGCTGCCGCGGCATGATAGCCGGGCAGATCGTTCACGCCTGTTATGTGTAAGTAATTGAAATCGCCCATAGTTTTGCTTGTTTGTTTCCGCAAAACTATGGGCGATGGAGTATTTATGAAAAGACGTTTTTACTTAATAGCAAATATCACATGGTCTTCGACCTTTCTTCTTTGCCTTATAAAGTGGTATCTCTTTTATTTTATGACCTCTGATTGTATAACAATCTTTCGTTGAATGATAGCAATTCTCATGAGGAGTTATATAAACACTAGGGCTTTCCTCTAATTCTCTACGTTCTGTTAGGTCCCAATAAGGCATACTTGATATAAACAGCCATATTCCAAGTACTGGACCCAATACCGCAGCAAAAAGACCAACACATGATTTTATTGGCCCCACCTCATCTTTCACTACTTGCTCCTCATCCTCTTTTACAAATGAACCATAAAGATTGATAAATGGAAGTGTAAACATACCATATATAAGTATTGCCAAACAAAAGAAAAAAGCAGCACCCGCATATTTTAATTCAGCAAACCACCATAAGCAACCTAAGGGTGTTGAGATAACAAGCATTGATCTTACGAACTCTTTTGTGCGACTTGTCCTTGGTGGTTGCCTATTTTTAGGTTTTTCCTGATATTGTCGAAATTTATTATACATTTTCATATCATTCAGCCATCATTAATAAGTTAGGAAATTCTTCTTTGATTGCCACCAAGTAAGCAACGATATACTTATCGTCACCATACCCAGCATATTGCCCCCAAATCGGTTCATCAGTTGTTTCCTTGTAACCTTTGGGGTAAGCCTCATAATAGCCATCTAATTTCTCTTGAATGGCATCGCGCATTTCCCCAATTTGGCTTTTGCTTGGGTTCTTGGCTTTGTCATCAAACTTCCAACGGAAGTATGGTGCAAGGGCTTAGATGTTTATCAAACCATTTTCATAGTCCTCCCGCATCTTGGCGAGAAAGGTATCTTGTTGCTTGAAGTAGTCCATAAATCTGTTGTTTTGCTAGTTACAAAAATACTAAAATATCTCGATTTATGCAACAACAAACGTAATGATTTTCAACTACTTAGTGTATACAATAGCTGCAATTCTTTCATCAAACGACAACGTGATTTTCATCATTTTCTTCACAGAACCATGAACCATTTTCATATAGGAAAGTACAAAGTTACAAGTTTTTATTGAAAATAGGACGACTACTATCATATTGACTTTCTCTAGTCGTATTGAAAAATAATGAACTTACTTCCTATATATTGTTTTTTTTGCTAATTTTGTACCTATGTGATGGGAACTTGATATTATTCTTTTTTCACGCTCAATAATAATAGGTACGTATGAACGATAATTACTACACAAAGAGTTGCATAGAAAAAATTAAAAATCTACTGAAAGGTAGGAAAAAGGAAAAAGAAGAAGAGAGAATAATGAATTATGTAACCAAATTGAATTCAATTGTTGAGATTTATCTTGAAGGATTACATAGTCAAGCTTTTACGGGTATGTTTTCTTTGTGCTTTAAGAATGGAGATTGCTTACTAAGAACTGAATATCTTGGTAAAGAGAAAGAGAATGAAAAGAAGGAAGTAAGAATCATTAGTAAAGATGAACATGGTAATATCATTCCATCTTATCCTGAAAGCTTATTTTATAGAATTCGAACATCGCATGATAATTGCATAGAATATTCAGGGGAAGAGATGTATCACATACCTTTTGAAATGGTTTCCAAGGTTGCAAATATGCGTTATAGTATCTCGGGATTCCCATGTTTTTACTTAGGAGCTTCTGTTTATGTTTGTTGGGAAGAACTACATCGTCCTCAGTTAGAGACATGCAATGTTTCTCTATTTAAGTTAAAACAAGACATTAGGGTTATAGATTTATCATTCAAAGAAAGGCATCGATTTTTTACTAAATCAGAAGATTACTTAACGGACTGCTTGAGACTTTTTTGTTCTGTTGAAGTACCTATAGAAAAAAGCAATGATCCATTTAAGATGGAGTATATTATACCTCAACTTTTAATGCAGTGCATAGTAAAGAACTACAATGAAACAAATGATGCTAGTAAAAGTGTATTAGGTGTCATGTATACATCTGTTCATATAAACGATAGCAAAACGTGGTTTAATAGAAACACAAAAAAATCAAGAAATTTGTTCCATAATTATGTTTTTCCAGCTTTAGAACGTCAATCTCAAGGCATTTCGCCATTGATAGAACGTTTATTTGAAGAATATAATAACACCTCGTTTTTGGAATTTGAAACTTGCCATAGCACGTTTTCTAATGGTCAGCATAATAAATATGATCTAAGTAAATTTGGACGAATTGAGAGTTTCCTGAAAAGCCATCCAAAAGGGATGCCAGAATATAATGAGTAATTATTTTTTTAAGATGACATCACGATGCCACTCCAAGAACTCTTTTTTAGGAAGATAATTCACATCGCAGAACTTCATCTTCTCATGTTCAAAAGGGTGGAAGAACATCTGATAATACATCTTATCATCGTTTGCCTCGAGTCGGGGAGATATGATCATTTTATAGTCATTATCAAAAGAAATAAAGCCTTGGTCAAATGCTCGGTCATATAATGATGATAGGCATATTCCATTTTCAGGATTCAGTCGCTCTTCCTTATTTTCAGCCCACGGGATAATATGACTTGCTACAAGCAACTCACTTATATTTACACCTGAAACGGCACATAATCCATTATAGTTAGCAAGTACCATCTGCCGGAACACATCTTGATTTACACGTGTTTTAACTTCACGTACCTTATCCTCGCCTACAAGAGTCTCAGTCCCTTGCAATATAGCCTGATGATTTAGTTCAACTGATGTTTGTTGATAGGAAGCCAGCAGTTTCTCACTTTCAAAAACAAACTTTTCTCGGTCTTGCATATATTCATCCCAATAAGGCTGACACTGTGTTTTTCCAGCTTGAAGCCCCAATATTCCTCTGGCTTGTAAAATGGGGTCACAAGCTGCAAAGTTTACGAGACGCATAGCAATAGAACTACTTGTTCTACCAAGTAGTTCTGCTAATTTCTTAACTTTCGGATTACTTTGGTTCATTTGACCAAAAGTCATCTTCAAATAAAGATTGAGAGTAAGAATGAATTCTTCTCGAGACCAAAGTCGTCTTGCTGCCATAATTCAAGTTAAAGATCTTCCAACATATCAGCATTTCGCTGTTGATTATTCTGCATATCGTTATAGTCAATATGCAAATTGTAGTTGTATGGAGAACGTCTCCAAACTTCTTCATCACTTGAGATAAAGACATCTATTGTTCCGTTTGCAACCTCGGAAAGATTCGATATATTCCCTAGATCTACATCTTGATAATTAGATTTTAGAGATAAAAATGAACAAGACTCCTTGCCATCACTTTCTCCTATTTGCATATAATCAGAGCCATATTTTTGCGATAGCAAAGATTTAATTTTGTTATACTCTTGCTCGGCGATATCCTCAGAAACTCCATCCAGTATCGCTTTAGCTCGATATACAATTTTGTTTTGTGGATTGTAGAACACAACAATTCTAACTTTGTTCCCTGCAAAAGATCCGTTAAAAATGCGTTGCCCATTTGGAGTGTATGCACTAGAAATTTTATCCAAAGTGCATCCCTTAGCTAAAAGTTTAGATTGAAACCGAGCTATGTTTCCTGTGAGAGGAATGCCCATAAATTTCAAATGTTCATTGGAAATTTGTGCGAAAGCAGCTACGACGAATAGCAAGCAGAAAAGTGTGGAAAGTAATCTTTTCATAGGTGTAGGTTTTTAAGTTTCCGCAAATGTAAATAAAATATTTTACATAAACACCTCCATACCATTTATTTCAAACACACAAACATCTCTCAGCTGCCTAATCTCATTAGAATCCAGCAGTTTCATGCGCCGGGTTCCTTTGTAAAAATCATATCGAAGCGAGACGCAGCGGTGCCAGCATTGGATTTCACCCGAGCGCGTCCATAGTTTGAGGTCTACGGGTTCGGGAGATTGGAGCATACGTTTGAGCGTGGTGATATGAATAGCTTGGGGCATTAGTCGAAAGAATTATTGTAAATCTGGTTGAAGATATTATGTAAGCGAGGAACGGTGAAAGGAACCTGTTTGCGAAGCGGTTTCCACTTGAACTTCACATGATTGTTCGCATTAGTGACATCAGAAAGTTCACTTTCGATGTCAGTAATGAGAATGGAACTGCCCACAGGGAGTTCAGGAGAGATTAAGTAGAGCTTGTGAGACTGCAAAGACTGTGTAAGATGACGGGCAAAGGGATAGGAAAGCGAGGACGTCTCGCTCTCGTATTCTACCTCCGTGTTGTCATCGTATGCAGAAGATTGTCCACAACATACGGCAAAGCTGCGGTCAAAGGAAACCTTGCGTTTGGTTTGGGCAGTAAGATACAAGGTGTCATTCACATTGAACTCATTCTGAAAGATGAGCGTGAGCGTGGGAACTTCATCGGTCATGAAGAATGTGAAAGTACGTTTCCCTCGAAAAAGCGTAACAGACAAGAGTTTGCCACTTACCCCTTGGGGCAAGTTTCCCAAAAGTTCCTCTTCGATGATTTCCTCGTAACATAGACCAAACTGTTGGGCTGCAATGGGAGTATCTGATATGGTGAGCGTTTCGGGCATGTCCTTGTCCTCGCGTTGGATCACATACTGCGTGGCACACTGGCCCGTTTCATTTGGAAGAACAATATACTGCAAATCAAGCTGAAAGCCATGCGGCACCAAACGCACCGCGTGTGTGGTGAGAAAATGCGATTGCAGGAACAGCTCGCAGTTCGTCCTTAGCATTTGCAGTTTACAATAAATCAAAGTAAACTCGCCCAAAGTATAATCGATGCGGTCCACCTGCATACGGAAACTGCACGTGGCATACACCAACTGCTTTGCTTCCATGTAGTTCTCAATAATGCTGCGCAAATCATAAATGCTCGCCTTTCCCCCATGGGCATAAAGCGTGGTGGAAAAGATAGGAGACTGACTGCGGTTGAGATAGATAGCCAAATACACGGAACTACCTTGGAAGTCAGACATCTCGAACACATCGGGAATGCTCGAAGTAAAATCGTATGTCTGCGGATTATAGTTGAAATTCATAAGCGTTGAAGAAAAAGCCAGGGAAACGTAATACCCTCGCAATATCGCACAAACCTCGGGGTACGGAAAAGACCGCCCTTTCGGGCGATCCTTTCTTTCAGCTTCAAGCCGTGGCATTGGCTCTCTTGCGTGTAGTGCGCTTGGCGGCAGGCTTCCTCGTGCGCTTGGGTGTGGTGGTAGGAGCGGCAGATGCGGGCTGCATGGGAGCAGGAGCAGAACCCTCGGGGGCGGTGGCGGGCGCCTTGCTTCGTGCAATCTCGTGGCTGACGCGGCAGAGGCAATTATCGGAGATGTTCAGCCCCGTGCGCTTTTTAAGGAGGAAGGCATAGCGCATAGCCTTGTAAGGACTTTTGCAGTAGACGCGAGAAGTATTGTCACCGCTGATTGATACGACCCAGATGTGGGCTGTGGCTTCACTGATTTTACCACTGGTGATGAGGATAAGATTGAGAGCTTTCATTTTCTTGTAAGATTTTAAGTGTGTGAACGATGTGGATTTATTGGAAGAGGTAAACTTCGATGTAAGAGATGTTGATCATGCTGTCAGCAGCAAGATTTTCAGCCATGGCGGTAGCTTCGGCATAGCTGTCAGCCTCGACTTCATATTCGGCATATTCGCCTTCTTCTCCATTAACCACCACCTGATAGATGTCGTGGGGGAAGGAAACTCTGCGCTTGCGATTGAAACCCATTGAAACGAACTCGGAATGTACAGCAGTGTGTGTCATGATAATTTATACTTTTGAAGATTTTTTACTTGAGAAGGGGCATCGGGGTGCTCCCTTGATTTTTACGTGCAATTAAGGGCATGAAGTCATTAGGCTTGGAGGACAAGGGATAGCGCAAAAAATTTTCACCCTTCACGGGCTTGGAAAAAGTGCAGAGGAACGAACATCTTTTTCTGAAAAATTTTTGTGATAAGAGAAACGCGCCCTTGCCGCAAAGCCGCTTCATGCCAACTTTGCACAGGAAAAATAATGGGAGCACCTTGCTGCCCCTTGTAAAAAATGGACAATAGTATAAATATGACACACACTGCCCATTCCGAGTGCGTCAATGGTGTGGAAATCGTAGCAGAGGAGACGACCCCATGACATCTGTCAGGTGGTGATAAACCTGAAGAAGGCATGCCGGATATGTTTGTCGGGGCAAGCTATGCCGGAGCTGCTGCCATCGCCAAAAATCTCTGCTGAATGCATGATGAATATCTCATCGAAACCGACCTCTTCAAATCCACATCGTCACACACATAAAATCTAAGAAAATGAGAGAAAGCGACCATCTTATCCTCATTGCCAGTGGTAAAATCTGAGCAAAAGCCACCCACATCTGGCTCGTATCAATGAGTGGTGACAATACTGCGAATACTGCAAAAGTCCAAGGCTATGCGCTCTGCCTTCCGACAAAGCGCACGGGGCGACCAAGAACATCTCCGATAAAGCTTCTGCCACGTCACGAGATTGCCGAAGCAAGGCGCTTGCCACCGCCCCACATCTAAACCCTACCCATGTAGTCCACCTCTCCCAGTCCTCCACACCCAAGCGCACGAAAAAGCCGCCATGCGCACAGCTAGAGAGCCAATGCGCACGGCGGCTGAAAGAAAGGATTGCCCGAAAGGGAGGGCTTAGTTTTTCAAAAAATAATCTCAAATAAGGAAATCCTATGTATTAATGTCCCATCCTGGAAAATGCTCTACATTTGGACTATTACAAGCAAAATATTACTTGATAAGCCGACTTTTTTTTAATTCAAGCAAATCAAACGCTCTAAGTACATGAATCATAAGTTTCATTTCAATCTGGTCTTTATACTTTTCAACTTCATTATTACTAAGTAATGAACTATCATTTGGACAATAACCATCACATTCAAATTTATCCAATTGAAATTTATAGCTCACTTCTTTTGCGGTATCTCCCGATATGATAAAATTCACACCAAGTGCATCACTTATCAATTTAGAAACGTATTTATCAATATATCTAAAACTGATGCAGACATCCGTCCAATATATACCCCCACCTCTTCTACATAAGGATTGTTTAATAGCTTCAATCTTGAAAGATTTGATGTATTTATAAAGATGCTCAAGACTATAAATATCCTCGTTATTAAAAAGAAAACCTCTACCTTGTCCATTAGCTTCTCCGCTTTCCCAAGCATTGCATTGCCACTCCAACCAATCAAAATTTATTTGTGATATAAGGTAGCCATCTCTTAATACTAAATTGATAAGAGGTAATATTGTATATAATAAGAAACTGATATCCGTACCATGTAATTCATAGGTTTGCCAATTCCTATCAACATCATATAGATATAAGCTCATAATATATTCGTATTTCTTAGGTTCTGGCAAGCCATGATAAAGGGGGATTCCTCGTTTACATATCACTTTCAAATCTACAAGTTCTACATAACCAAAATGCAAACCTTCATCATCGTGCATATGATGACCTACTACATTAAGTGAAGCATAGCATTCTTCTCCAAAATCTAAAGATGGTATTTCTATAGTATAATCTCCATTTTCAGCTGAAGTATTATCACATCTTTCCCATCTATAGTTCTTGGGAGAATAAAACTCTTTTGGTTTTAATATTATTATTGTCATAATTATTGGTCGCTTAAAATGTAATTTTCGCTTGCAAAGGTACATATTTTATCCGTCCGCCAACGTGTTTAGAGTACGTTGTACGACTTTTGTGTTATAGTTTATTTCACTCCACCCACAAATCCCCCATAGAAATCATGCTGCGGGAACTTTTCACACCCAATATACAGTGTATCAAAAGCATCAGTGCCATCGGTACGATGCTCCAACAAGTCCTCCTCTGATTCGGGATTCTTCTCCGTGGACTTGTTCTTACGGAAACCGTTTCGACCACGTTCCACGCCAGCCGACTGCACAGCAAGAATAAGGTCATCATTATTTTGTCGGTTGAAGTAAGGCATGAGCCGTTGCTTGCCTGAAAAACCCTGGTTGATGAGCAAGTACTTTTCATCATGGCGCATGGGGTTGCCAAGATATACATCTTGCACACTCCAGCCATGCCGTTCAAACTCATGCACAACTACCCAATGAAAATCTTGGTCGTTCACGGCATAGTTAGAGCCAAGAGCAGTGGCATCATAGTAATAGATGACACTGTGTTGGCATGGGGCGCATAGTATGTGCAGAAGTCTGCAATGAGCGCAGGGATTTTGCGCTCAAATTTTACATAAAAAGATTTGAGCACATTTAGGCGGTTGCCGCGAGGCTGACCGCAAACAATCCAGTTGATATTGGCATTGTAGTCCATGCCAATACAAAGCGGAGCCATCGGGTCGAGGTCCGCATCTGTGCGGCAGTCAAGAGACGAGTGAAGCGAGGAAAAGTTGCTCAGCGAGCGTATGGAATACCGCTCCTGCTGTGCCTCTTCGATGATTCGGTCATATCCCAAACTATCCAAATACCCAAAATCCGAAGCGTCATACTTGTGCCACTCCTGCATAGAAGAGTAGAAACCATCGTGCGAGATACCAATCTTCTGACAGAGAATAGACGTCTGAAACGTTTTAGGTGTAAGGTCGCGCTTCATCTGTCGAATATACTCCTCTCCGAGAAGCTGCAAGTTCTCGAGGGTGGAGTATTCCTTGTAGTACACCGCCACGCTGCGCATTTTGTTTAGCGATTGGTCGAGCCACTTTAGGTAGCTCGGCAAATAAGCTGGCACAGTTTGATGTGCCGCTTTAAGTGAAGCAATGCGCTCTTTAGTTTGCCAAATCTTGTAGATAGTGCCTTTGATGGTATCAATCAACTCCGTATCCATCTTCTGCTCATAGTGCAGGAACCACGAACCCTTCGTGGTCTGCGGCATATCACTCAAAACCATCATCGAATGGTTAAACGAGTGATGCCCGAAATAAGAACGAATGCCGCCATTGGCAGGGAGCGTTTCATCTTTGAGTTTATCATAATCAATAAACTTCGCTTCATCAATCAGGAGCCAAGAAAGCGTGAGCGAGTTCGACGAGCCAGGGCGGTCTTGGCTAATGATAATGGCAACACTGCCATTATAGAAAGTCACCACATGCTCATAATCCGCAGGTTCCGTAATAGGCTTCGCAAACGAGCGCGGCGGTTTGCGTCCCACCACATAATGCACCCCTTTGATGTAGCCCCACCTTTTCCAAGCAGCAAACAGACCGGGCAAAGTGTTCGTTAATCCATGCTTGAAAGTAGGTACAACAATTCCCCCTGTGCTTCCCGGCATACGTTGCATATTACGCAGCACAAAGGGCGAGGCTATGGAGTCCGTCTTGCCCGTGCGTCGCCCAGCCACAATCACGGTGGTTTTGGCACCGATATATTGTGTCAAGAGCTGCGGTTTGTTAAAGTACACGCGGTTGGCGTGTGCCTTGCTTTCTTCGTCCCATAATGACGTATCAACACTATTCTTCTCCTTGTCCATCATCTTCCTCCTTAAAGATTTCGTCCAACGGCAAATCAGCCTCTTCATATTCCACATTCTCCGTATCGGGGTGCGTATCGCTTAACTCACGTGTGAGTTTACGAATACGCTCATCAATGTTTGGCACAGGATTGATGCCCACCACACGCGGGTCGGTGGTGGGAAAGAAAGGCTGCACCACAATCATGTGGTACGGCACACTCTGTTCGTCCTCAATGTCAATGCGGTTAAACTTGGCATAGCTCGTAGCCGCCTTTTCCATCGTCTTTGTGTCCTTGCGTTTCTTCGCCATCTGGTACGTTTCGAGGATCATCTCATTGTAGCGCCAACGATGAAAATCCCTTGAAGCTTCCCCCATATTAGGCAAAATCGCCTTCACGATTTTCAAGTCCGCATACGCAGTAACGAGCGACAACCCGTAACGGGTTCGCTCCTCGTCCACAAATTGGCGGTCCTTGGCATCAGGATTGGCAATAGCCCAAGTGACCATGTCGCGCAATCGAAGCAGGTGCTCCACCTACGATTGTCCGTATTTTTCAGCAAGTTCCTCTTTGTTTGTATAGAGATCCGCCTTGGCAATCTCTACAATATTCGGCAAACTCATTTAATAATGCGGATAAAGTTATCTTATCTCGAACGATGTACATGCTTACTTCGTTCGTTCAACGTGCTTACTTCGGTCGAGGTAAGTGCTTACACCGACCGAAGTAAGCAAATTTTGTTAGTTGCAAATTATTCATCGTCCTCCATGTCCAACAAATTGTTGCGTTTATTCTCAAGTGCCAGCGGACTGCCCACATAAGCCAGCTGCATCTCCTGGTGCAGCAGTTTCACACGTGAAGCCGCCTTGCCACGGTGGTATCGCCTTGATACCTCCGTGCTCTTGTCGGCAATATCCTCGCGAAGCTGGGTTGACGATATGCCAAGAATGACCGCCATATCAGAGATTTTGAGATAGATGGAAGCGTACTGTTCGATTTGGGTATTTTTGTTCTGTAAGCATCCCATGCGGGCCGTGTTGTATAAAAAAATAAGCCAAAGTCAATCTATCAGGACTTTGGCTTATTTGTTTTATACAATAGGGCCTATGGGATGCTCACCAAGGAACAGGAAATCAAGACTTACAGCAAACCATTGGGACGACCGCCGAAACAGCAGCCCCCTGATTTTGGTAGAGATGGCAAAGGCCGTCAGCGAGAGAAACGAAGTTGAATGTTCGTTCGACTCTGGCAAGAGAATATATCGTACCAACAACATAAGAGCAAAACGGCCAGAAACTGCGAGATGTTGGACTGGTATGTGCTACTTTGTCAAAAACGTGATGAAGTTCCTTAGGAAACTTTGTCTTTGCATTCGCCAAAGTTTGCGGTTCTTATGTTCAATATGGCGGATTACCCACTCCTACGAATTCTATTCAAATTGCGCTTGAAACTTTTTTCATCGAACACTAATTAGAAACCTAAAACATACGAAGTGTGCACGCCTTATATATTTCATTGCACGACCCTGCCCAGCCTGCATTCATTCAACAGAATGGTCTAACAGATACGTCAACAAGTAAAAACAGTCATGGGAGCAAGAAAAGTCAATTGCCCCGACTGATTTTTCTTACCCCCATGACAGGTTTCGCTGTCAAGTACAACCATTTAATGCAAAAGGTTGTGCTGACAATACTTAGCTGTATCTACACTCACACATACGCTGATTTTCAATACAATACATTCATTAGTGTAGAGTGCAGACAAAATATCAAAAAACATTTTTGGCGCAAATGTATGCACTATAGTATCACGATCACGCCTACGTTTGCTATTTACTATACAGATTGACTACATCATCTACGATTTCCGCGGGAACCAATGGGCTGATGTCGGTCTTATTTGCAACAAAATCCCTTATCATTGTAGAACTTACAGGCAGCATTGTAGCATTTATGACGCTCACCCCCACAGGCAGGCTGTCCGCTTTTATATCGTATCCAGGACGCGGATATATCAACAATCTATAATTCTGAATAATAAGTTTGTAGTTCGCCCAATGATCAAAGCATGTCCAATTATCGGCACCTATCAAAAGCAGGAACTCTGTTTGTGGATAAGCAAGCGATAATGCTTGCAATGTGTTCCATGTATAAGATGGACGAGGCAAATCAAATTCAAAATCACTTGCCAATATATGCTTTTCATTTTGCAGAGCCTTTCGAGCCAAATTTAATCTACAATATTCAGGTTTAAGCCCTAACTGTTTCTTTAGAGGATTCTGTGGTGAAACTAACAACCATACATCATCGACTAAATTCTGCTCTAATACGGCATGTGCAAGTGCTATATGCCCATTGTGGATTGGATTAAATGACCCTCCAAACAAGGCAACTCGTTTGCGCAACATATCGATCTATTGGATCACTTCTCTAAGAAAGTCTTTATCAACGACAATGCTTCACTCTGCGCATCTTCCAAATTATCATTAACAACAACTTTGTCAAATTTGTCTGCATAAGATAGTTCGAATTCTGCACGAGCAAGGCGGTCTTTAATAACCTCAGGGGCATCAGTACCTCGCGATTCTAAACGCTGCTTCAACACCTCTATTGAGGGTGGTTGAATAAATAAACTTAAAGCCTTGTCCCCGTAATATGCTTTTATATTTTGTCCGCCCAACACGTCTACATCGCATACGACATTTTCTCCACGTTCAAGCTGAGCGTCCACTTGCGATTTCAAAGTGCCATAGAATCTATCCTTATAGACCTCCTCATACTCCAAGAAATCCCCTTTTGCTATAAGCGTCTTGAATTCCTCTGGTGATAGAAAGAAATATTCTACACCATTTTTTTCTGTGCCACGTGGCGGGCGGCTTGTGGCCGAAATGGAGAAATGCAAATTCAAATTTTGCGCCATCAAGTAGTTTATTATTGTACTCTTACCACTACCCGAAGGAGCCGAAAATATAATAACCTTTGCCATATTTCTATTTACCGATTTTGAGCAAGCGACCATGTAGCATAGCCGCCCACTCGTATTAAAATCACATTACGTTCAACACCTGCTCTTTTATTTGCTCGAGCTCGTCCTTCATCTTCACAACAATATTCTGCATTTCGGCTTGATTGCTCTTCGAACCTGTCGTATTGATTTCACGTCCCATTTCTTGGGCAATAAAGCCGAGTTTCTTACCCTGGCCATGCCCCAAGTCCATAGTTTCACGGAAATAGCGCAAATGATTGGCCAAGCGCTGTTTCTCTTCACTTATGTCAAGTTTCTCAATATAATAGATGAGCTCCTGTTCCAGGCGATTCTTATCATAGTCAACCCCTTTCAATTCTGCCAAACGGTCTGTTAAACATTGGCGAATTTTCTCAACACGATTTTTCTCAAAAGGCTCGATTTCATGAAGATAACGCTCAATGTTATCAACTTTTTCTGTAAACTTCTTATAAAGCGCTTCTCCTTCTTGCTTCCGGAAGTCTACCAAGTGCTCAATAGCTTCATTGATGGCGCCCCGAACGACCTGCCATTCTTCGTCTGACAAAGTCTCGGTCACAGAAGTTTGCGTCGTTTCTGGCAAACGTAGCACAAGTTCCCACAAATTTTGCGGGAGTTCCATGTGTTGTTCCTCACAAATATTCTTTATTTGCGCTACATAGCTTGCCACCACGGCGCTGCTTATACAGCCTGCAGCCGAGGTTTCGTCCTTTTCAATCCATATTGTGAAGTCTACCTTACCACGTTCTATGGCAGTCGCAATAATTCTGCGAACTTCCATTTCCTTTTCACGATACAATGGGGCAACCCTCGTATTAAGATCCAAACTCTTACTATTCAAAGATCGAACCTCTACGTGAATCTTCTTTCCGTTAAAAACGACATCGGCTTTACCGAAGCCAGTCATTGATTGAATCATTTTAGCTTGTATTTTTTTGTCTTTTGCTTGCAAAAGTACCATTTTTTGCGCAATTTTACCACATGAAACAATATAAAGTATGTCTTACGATTGCAGGTTCCGACCCCTCCGGCGGTGCTGGTATCCAGGCAGACATAAAAACAATGACTCTGCTTGGTTGCTACGCACAAGCTGTTCCCACGTGTTTGACGGTACAAAATACATTAGGTGTGCAACGCAGTATTCCCATTGACGCTGAATTGGTTTTTGACCAGGCTGCAGTTACCATGGAGGACTGTATGCCCCAATGTGTAAAGATTGGCATTGTGCCCAACCTAGCTATAGCACATGCCATAGCAGAATTACTGCGTAAATTCAAGCCAAAGTTCTGCATATTCGATCCTGTCTTAATTTCGTCATCAGGATTATCTTTCGTCGACAACGAGACATACGAGTTCATGCTTGAAGAACTTATGCCGCTATGTCAACTTATAACGCCCAATTTACCTGAGGCACGTCATCTTGCCCAATTGGGTGATGCTACTGCCGATGAGTTGGCCCAGTATTTATACAACAAATTAAAAGGCACACCTGTAATGGTTAAAGGCGGACACCTTCCTGGCTCACCCACTGATTATTTATTTGATGGCGCTTTGCACAAATTTCAAAGTGAAAGACTTAATAGCCATAACACACATGGCACGGGTTGCGTTCTATCTTCTGCTATTGCATCATATAAAGCCCAAGGCTTAGAACTTAAAGATGCCATAGCTCAAGCCAAACAATTCTTGTTCAATGCCATAAAACAAGGTGCGAACTACAAACACGGAAATGGTTGTGGTCCACTCTATCTCGTTCCTTGAATAGTAAGAAGATTGATCAAGATTCAGAATGAGCAACAACGTTTGCTCTTCTACTTCTTCATCTGCATATATAGTTTTAAGCTTTACACATTATTCTGATTAACTGTACATACAAGCTCAACCTTCAAAATAAAGCAACGAACTATTTGCTATATTCCAATTTTTCCTTACCTTTGCACCGAAAACGGAGGCCTCGTAGCTCAGTTGGATTAGAGCAACGCCCTTCTAAGGCGTGGGTCTTGGGTTCGAACCCCAACGAGGTCACTTTGTGGCTCCTGAGGAATCACGAAAGTATTATTACAAGAGAGTTCATTACATCGCGTAAAGAACTCTCTTTTTCGTTGTTTATCAACGACTTACGAAAGTAAGATAATTGTAAAGTATAGGTCGAAATGAGAGGACGCTAACAAGTTTAACTTGTGGCAAGATTGTGAAGTTTGAGGAAAACCGAACATAACCGAACATGACCAAACAGAAATGTCTTACACATTGTCTTACACGTTCACGTCTGTGTCTTACACATGTGAGATGGGCTTCGGAAAATGTCTTACACTTTATAAAAAGTACCCCTCATAGCTTAAATCCGTAATAAAGAACAGCATTTACGCCAAATCTTCCAATCTTCCACACTAATTCACAAAGTGTCCTATGAGACAGGTTAAGATTGACGTTCTTTTCGACAGAAGAAAATTGTACGAGAAGAAAGGTTTTGGTTACTTGGAAGTGCGCGTATATTTTGCACGCCGCGATGTCCGATATGTAACCGTAGGCACCTCAACTCCTGATAAATGGGAGGAAGATGCAAAATCTAAGGAAACATTGGAAATCATTTCGCAGTGCGAAAAGATTGTCAATGCAATGGAGGTGCTTGGAGAGCCACTCACCAAAGACACCTTCAACACTCATTACTTAGGTGATGATGAAGAAGCCTCTCCGCAAGAAGATGTTTACGACACTTCAGACAAAGATTTCATTGCTTACTGTCAATCTGCATTGGAGGCAGAAAAAATTGCTCCAGGTACGCGCAGACACAAACAGGTAGTGATTGATGCACTTATCCGTTTTGGTGAAATTAAGACCTATGCTGATTTGACAGCAAAGAAGTTAATGGCATTTGACAAATGGCTTCATAATGGAGTGCGTACAGATGTCACCATCTATGGCTATCACAAACGGCTGAAAAAATGGATTGGAGAATTGTCACGTGCAGAGGAAATAAAGAAAAACCCCTACAAACTTGTTAGCTTCAATCGTGGCAAGAGCAAAGAGCGCCAACCTCTGCTCGAACCCGAATTGAAGAAAATGCGCGACTATCCCTTTGACGGAAAGTTGGAACGGGTGCGCGACCTCTTCATCTTCTCCGCCTACACAGGTCTTGCTTTCTG
>OLGY01000938.1_pt1 | contig 17184 bp, 6 predicted proteins | sample 1605951 | NCBI WGS metagenome assembly OLGY01 (sample SAMN03283280) | human gut metagenome | biome: human-associated habitat; material: feces | host: Homo sapiens | place: Peru | collected 2012
CTCCCGGCTCCTGATAGCCACCCATGAGGACAGTGTAGCGCCGGTCAAAGTCGGAGCTTTTCTTGTAGGCGTCCTCGCTGTCCAGGGCCGCGTTCTGGTTCACCAAAAAGCCTACCCGCAGAGACTCGGAGGCCGGCTGCTGGGGATATGTGACCGCAAGGGTGCCGTCCTCGGACTCCGTCACCATAGGCAGGTCCGCGGCATAGCTGCCCGCGCCGCTGGCCTCGTCACTGGTGGACACCCGCAGCTCGTAACGGCTGCCGGGGGACACCACCCAGAAGTCAACGTACAAATAACTCCCCTTGGCGGCACTTTCATCGTCAGCCAGTAAGTTTGCATACGTCAACGTTGTGTCACACAGAAACTGGTTGTAGGGCTTCAGATCTCCCGCTTTGGCCGGCCCCGCCTGCACCTCCGGGTCATTCTCCGTGTAGTACACCGGCAGATACCAGTTCAGACCATCTGCCGTAGAGACCGGCGTCAGGCCACTGTGCTGCTTGGTGTCCAGCAGCTCATCTAAGCGCAGGGTGCCGCTGAAGGCGCCGGGATAGTGTACGCCGTTTTCATCCACCAGATCCGGCGCCAAAAGGATGGTGCTGCCGCCGCCCACCGCCACCTGGATACCCTCCACGGCGGGGCTGGTGGACAGGGTGAACCATGAGTAGGAGCCCATGACGATCATGGCCATGGCGCTCAGGAGCACCAGCGCCGCGCAGACCAGCTTGGCATATACTTTTTTCTTCACGGCGCTCCCCCCTTCCCATGGGTTTTTTCTTACATACTGCTCTGCTGCCTATGCCGCTCCCGGCGCTGCCGGCGGGCTTCCTCGCGCTGTCTTGCGTCCTCCGCACGGCGTCGCTCCTCTTCCGCACGCAGGCGCAGCCTGCTCTCTCTGTTTTCAGTGAAAATGCCCACCTCATCCAGGTATGGCTGCAGAACGGCCATATCCCGCGCCATCTGCTCCTGCTGGGCGCGTTCCTCCGCCTCCTGCTGCTTCCGCAGTTCCTCGGCGCGGCGGGTTTCCTCTTCCTGCCGGCGGCGCTCCGCTTCCGCTTTCTTTTCCTGACGGATACGGTCCTTCTCCGCCTTTTCCTCCCGGAGCAGGCGCTCCTTTTCCTCCTGGCGGCGGCGCTCCATGCGCTCGGCAGCCTCCTGCCTACGCTGCTGCGTCTCCTCCAGCAGACGGGCTGCATCCGCAAAATCCTCCTGCTGCTTGACGGCCTTGGCCGCCTCTGCCGCCGCTTCCCGCTGGGACAAACGGTCGGCCAGTTCCTCGTTGAAGCGGCGCAGTTCCTTCTTCAAAAGGCCGCTGCGGCGGCGATCCTCGATCTCCCGCTCCATCTTCTCCTGCTGGAGGCGGGCCTCCTCTGCGGCCTTCTCCTGACGGATACGCTCCCGCTCGGCCTCCCGCTGCTGGCGCAGACGCTCCTTCTCAGCGGCCTTCTCCGCCTTGATGCGTTCCTGCTCCGCCTTTTTCCGCTGTGCCTGCTCCTCCACCAGACGGCGGCGCTCCGCCGCCTCCTCCTGCATGAGCTGCTGCTTTGTCAGCTCCTCGATGAGCACCTTGCGGATCTCCACATCCGGCAGGTCGTAGTCCTCGGTCAGCTCCTCCACGATCTGCTTGATGAACTTCGGCTTCAGTGTCTGACGCCGCCCCTTGATCGCCGCAGGCACCTGCCGATCCTCCGGATCTTCCAGATAGCCCTTGAGGACCAGGTAGTTAAACATAATGTTGTGGTAGATATCCTGCTGAAATCTCTCGTTGATCTCCGGCGCCTGCTCCACCACCTTGATGGTATAGCCGATTTCGTCGTACTGCCGCAGAAACTCCATCAGCTTGACGATCTTCCTGTAGTTGGGGTTGCGCTTAAGCACATTGGTCTTGGTGATGGCACCCTTGACCCGGGGGGTCTTGCTGAGATCCCGGGCGAACTGGCTGCCCATAAACATGCCCAGCACCCGGTAGATACGGGAGATACGGCCGAAGACATCGGCGTTCTTATCGTCCGTATCCAGCATGCTCTCCACATTGCGGATATGTAAATACATATCCATGTGTACATGCTCCGTGGCGCTGTCCATGTCCGAGCGCAGCTTCAGCTTGGCGCCGAACTCGTCGCTCATGGCGCCGAAGAGGGCGTCATGGCGGATCTTTACGAAGTGGTAGGCACTCTCCATGGCCGTATAGACCAGGCGGTTTTCATAGAGCGCCACCGAGTCCTCCCGGTACTTCTGCATCAGCCGGCCGGGCTGCACATCGCCGGTATGCTCGTCGAAGCCGTCGATCATGGAGGCGTGCTGAGCCAGATGCCGCACGGTGTCCGCACCGGCCTTCTTGGCATTGGCCACATTGACGATCAGCTCCTCCTCCTTGATGACATTCCGGGGCAGGGAGATGATGTTCTGGAAGCCCTCCAGGGCCTCCTCGACGGCATCCACCCAGGTCAGATCCACGGTTTTCTCCACCTTGCGGTTGGAGAACTGGAACTCGTTGTCCGCCTTGGAGATGCTGTCCATAAAGAACCGGTAGAATTCGCTGCTGCCCAGCGCACGCACCACACTGCGAACATATTTTTGATATAGGGGGTCTATCAGCGCTTTGCTCTTTCCTGCATCTGCCATGGCGTACCTCGTTAGTTATTCTTCTTCAGCTGCTCGATGTAATCCTTGCACACGGGCATCTTGTTCTTGCCGAAAAGCCGGTCCAGATAGTTGCTGCACTTGGTCAGCTCGTCTTTCATAAAGCCCAGGGACAGCGACTCGAACTTGCGCAGCACCTTCTTGGCCACGATGAAGTCCACCGCCTCCAACTCCGTTCCTCCGCAGGCCACGAAGCACGGCACAAAATCACCCACCTGCTTCATAATACGGTTGCCGAACGCCAAACGGAAATTCTTGATCAGGTATACATTGAACTCCTCCAGCTTGTCCAGCATGGCAGGATCCACCGGATACTTCTCCCTCGCCTCCGCAAAGAGGATCTGCAGGTGGTCGGTAGTGACGTGCACCGCCTCCGCCGGCTCGCAGTCAAAGGCCTCGGCCCGGCTGTTGAGGTCGATGGGGACCGCACGGTCATATACCTTATCCGCCACGGCGAAGGTGGAGTCATCGTTATTGATGGTACCCACAAACCACAGATTGTCGCTGATGGGAATGGTTCCATTCTGAATCAGACAGGGATCGTTGTCCCATGTAGCCGTCACCACGTCGATGCGCTGTTCCTCCTTGTGGGGGATCTCCAGAATGGACAGCATCTCGGCGAAGTAGTACTCCACGCGGGCGATGTTCATCTCATCGAGAATCACCAGATGGGGATCCCGGTAATAGTTCGCCTCATACACCGCCCGGAGGAAGTCCGTTTCGGTGTACTTCTTGGTGAACTCGTTGAAGTAGCCGTACAGCTCCGTGCGCTCGCGCCAGGAGGGCTGCACCGACACCAGACTGGTATCCACGCCCACGAATTTTCCGAAGGCATAGGGCAGCGATGTCTTACCGGTACCGGAAATACCCTGCAGGATGATGATGCGGGCCGTGCCCATGGAAGCCACGAAGTAGCGCATCATGTCCAGGTCGTAGTACAGGTGCAGCTGGCTGGCAGCGTAGCGCCGGAATCTGTCGCAGAACTCCGGCAGCGTGATGTTGTTGTCATATACCGGCGGCACATACTGCGTCTTGTAGAAGTTGTCCACCGTGGTCAGGCGGAAGAACCGGCTGGCGTTAGGGTCTACACAGGGGGATTTGAAGGTGTTGCGGTTGGGATTGAAGTTTTCGCCCTTCTCCTCGCCGTCCGCCTTCTCCTGCTCATTCTCCTCCGGCAGGTCGCCCAGCTCATCCAGAACCGCCTGCTTGTCGCCGCCCAGCTCCGCCACCTTCATGGCCAGCAGCTTGTCCTTCTCATAGTTGGCCCGCAGCAGATCGCGCTGCAGTTGTCGGACCTGCTTGGTCATCTCGTCGTACTCCTTCACCGGCACACGGAAGCGGAATAGCTTCTTACCCAGCTTGACCAGCAGAATGATAATCAGGACGATCACCACGATCAGCGCCAGATTCGCTACCAGCAGCATGATCCAGTCCTTGGTGCCGAAATCTTCCGCATAAGACTCGATGATCTTCATGCGCATAGGATAGTTGAATAGGTAATTCAAAAAGTTGAAAAACGAGCTGAAAATCTCGACAAAAGCGCGGAAAACCCGACCAATATCCTGGTAGAAGTAGCGCATAAAATTTTCCATAGATCGCTCCTTCACGCGGCTTACGCCGCTGTCTCTTTACTGCTGAGCTGTATCATGCTCTTTTGTGTCCGCATCCTTCTGCTGCAGCTCGGCCAGCATCTCCGCCCTGAGCTTTTCCCGGAGCTCGGCCTCGATGGCGGCGCGCTCCTGGGCGCGGCGGCGCTCCTCTTCCTCGGCAGCGGCCTGCGCGGCGGCCTCGGCGGCGGCATCTGCGGCGGCCTTCCGGGCGGCCTCGGCCTCCTCTGCCGCCATCTCTGCCTTCAGCTTCTCCCGAAGCTCGGCCTCAATGCGCTGGCGATCGGCCTTGTGGCTCTCCTCCTGCTTGCGCTTCTCGGCGTCGATGAGATCCTCCGTGCGGCCGCGCTCCTGCTCATACTTGATGCGGTTCTTCACGTTCTGATACTCGAACAGTACGCGGAAGAACTGAATGAGGTAATAGAGGAAGAACAGGAACACCGGCACCACCACCACGATCAGGAAGCCGGTGCTGGTCTGCAGATAGTCGAACACCTTGCCCACACCGACGATGCGGCTGGAGTAGATGCCCACTACCTCGGATTCATGAACCGTCAGGGAGTCGCTGATGCTGTTGTTATCGCCCTTGGTCTCGAAGATCAGGTGCCCGCCGCCGTCATAGATCTGGGAAATTCTATGGGTATTCAGGACTCGCTCGCCGTTGATAACTGTCCAGTAGGTGATAATATCACCTACCTGCAGCTGGCTGGAATCCTTCACCGCCTTGTCGATAATCAGGTCGCCGGGGTTCAGTGTGGGGTACATAGAATCCGTCTGTATGGAGAACACCCGCAGACCCAGCACCGTGGGTACGCCGTTGCCGGACGTGGACACGTAGGAGGTGTATGTAGCCGTCGCCGCAATGACAATAGCGATGACCAGTATCACATTGACGATGGTACTTATAATCTTATGCTTCTTTGCGTCCTTCGGCTCGATGGCCTCTGCCTCAGCGTTGAGCTGCTGTTCGTCGATCTCCTCAGGTTTTTTCTTCAGGATACCTTTCATGTTTTTCTCCCTTCCGGTTAATAAGTGCGGGGACATATAAAAACGACAATCACATTTTCTGCCGTTCTCATCTCTTCAAGGGCGTCATGGAATTTCCACCAGCCCGCCGTGTCCGGCGTCGCCCTGCAGCTGGATGCTGGCAAATATTTTCGCCGCGTCGCCAATGACATTGGTACAGTCTACATCCTGTCCCTCCAGCCAGAGGTAGACATCCATTCTGACCATGCCGTTCTGTTGGAGGGAAAACAATCTTGTATCAGTCAGGAATTCACCCAACTGGTACATGACCACGGTACGCTGCACCGGATCTGCCTCCGTCCAGGTAGACGTGGTCTGGCGGATCAGATGTGCATCGTCGATAAGACTGTCCGTTCCATCTATACTCTTCGTGGCAACATAACCTGTTTCAGCGGAGCTTTGCCCCGCCTGCACCACATGCTGGTCGCAGTTGGGTTCGTAGATGAAAAACTCCGCCTGTCCGGTGGCCTGCCCCGTGGCGGGATCCACCGGCGTGATACGCAGTCCCACCCGTATGGCGTACTGTGCGCCGCTGCCGCCGTCCTCGTGCCGGACTGTGTTCCCGTCCCACTCAGGAGTTCCTACCACGTAAGTTCCCGCACCGGCGCTGCCGTCGCTCAACTGCACCGCAGGGGACAAGGACACGTTCATCGGCTCATCCGAGCGGGCGTAGACCGTACACATGGTATAGTAGCCGTCGCCGCTTTTTTTATTGGCGTTCTGCTCGTCGCTCAGCTGGGTCCAGCGGTCGGTCATCCGGCCGTCCAGGCCGTAGTCGATGGCCATCAGTTTATTCTTTTTCTGTGACCATGTGACAGGCTTCAGAATGGATGTCTCCTCCACCAGCTCATTGAAATTCAGCTGCTGCACCCACTCCTCGCTGTTGTAGGCCGGAGCCAGCTCCAATCCCACCGGGGCGTTGACGTACAGCTTCATGTCGCTGACCCGGGGGCGGCGGGAAATGGAAAACCACGTATAAGAGGCCGCCACCAGCAGGATGCTCAGCATCAGCAGGATCCAGAGATATATGGCCCGGCGCCGGCGCCGGCCGTTTTCTTCCTTCTGCAAGTATCAGCGCTCCTTTCCCTGTGCTGTCTGCTCACCCGCCCCGCCGCAGGCTGTCCTGCGGCGGGAGCGCGGGAGGTTATTTGGGTGTGCCACCCTCAAAGTAAATCGTTACATTTTTCGTTGGCATAGTAAAGATATATCTCTCCCACGAGTTTACCGCTTCCATCTCCTGCAGTTCAACATCTTCGCTCGAAAATTTTACAGAACCCAGCTTATACCCACTCGTTATAAATGCTTCAATTCTCACCTGTGTACCCGGCAAGGCATAGCAGAACTGCTTTTGTGGTTTAAGTTGGTACGGCATCGACCATGCCAGTTGGACCTCCTCAACCTCTGCATCATGGGTTCCTTTTCCGAAGGAATTTATCTTCCCAAACGACGGCGGATCAAACGCTGTTCCGTTCCAGTTTTTGCAATACAGTGTGACAACGGGGGCTTCCGTTGCATTGAAAGCAATTCCTGTCATATCCAGCACCTCCGCACCGCTGCTGCCCTTGGGCACGATAAAGGAGTAGGTGGCCTCGCCATAGTGGGCCGCCGGATCCTTATCCACATCCGCCAGGGTCGGCCCGGTGAAGGTCAGGCCATTCACCTCCAGCGATGGCATGCGAGGATCATAATAGGCGACCACGGGCTTTCCATTGACACCGCTTCCACCGTATGCGAGCCGGGTCGTATCATATTTCCCTTGATTGGTATTTGCCTGTAGCGTAATCTCCACTTCACTGCCCTCGGGCACAGAAACACTGCTCACGCCATTATCTGTCACCGGAGCCAATTCGCTACCGTTGACGCTCACCCGGGCGATTCTGGCAAAGTCGTTGCCCTTCTCGCTGTACTGCAGGGTGCGCACTGGGGCGGGTGTGCAGGTGCCGCTGAGGGTCACCGCCGCCTTCGGCATGATAAAGGTATAGGTGCGGCTGGTCGCCTCTCCGTCGGTGGTGTTGGGCACTGGTTTCACCGTAGCGGGGGATACCGTCATCTGCGGATTTGTGCCGCCCACCGCCACAGCGGTAACGGTGATGAGCCGCCCGGGGATGGCATAATCGCCGTTCTTAAGGGCTATCTCTCCGCCGGCAGTCTGGCTTTGGGTCATCCCAACAAACTGCAGCTTGGCCGCCGCATCGAAGTGGATGGGGTACATCTGCGTGGTCTTAGGCGCAGCGAGGGTCACATTCTCTGTCGGCATGTTGAAGGTATAAACGGTTTCAAAATCCGTGGAGCTGGTGGTCTCCCATGTTACCGGCCCGCTCGGTCTCAATACGGGTAGGCAGTAGCCCGCCTCCTTCTTGGCGGTAACGGTCACCGTCACCGGTGTTCCGGCCTTGAGCTTGTCGCCGCTTGCCTGCGACTTGCCCCCCGCCGTCACTTGGATGGAGGCGTTGGTGCTGTTCGCTGGGAAGGTGATGCTGGGATATTCCGAAACGGTGGGCGTCAGGTTCGTGGCCGTAAAGGCCATGTTGAAGGTGTATTCCGCCCTGTCCTCCATCTCGCTGACCACCGTCCAGTTCCGAACGCCAGCAGGCGGGGTCGTGATCCGGGGCTTGCAGTAGCCCTCTGTGGCCGTCAGCTTCACAGTCACCTGCTTCAGCGGATATACCACTGCGCCGTTCTCAATAGGCGTCCACCGATCATACTCCATCGCCACCGTCACGCCGGCGCGGGCGGTATAGGTCAACTTCTGGGCTGTCACCGGCGTTTTCGGCTGGCTGATGGTCACCGGCTTCGTAAGAGCCCGGGTAAAGGTGGCCTTGCCGACGGTGGTCGTCACGGCCTCCACCGTATGGGTGCCGAAGAGACCGCCCACCTTCTGCGTATCATAGTAGACCGGGTATTCTTTTCCGCTAACGATCGTGGTTCGGCTGTGGTCCATTCCCTCAATAATCGTGCCAATGAGAGCTTTCCACTCCAAGTTGCCAACCGCAAATTCATGAGCCATAGTTCCACAGTCCCCGGTTAAGGTCAGCGTGGCCGGATAATTCGCACCCAGGTTGCTGATAGCCAGCTTCACCTCGGGAGGCGTGTACCGGGCATAGTCACCCATGTGCGCACTCACCCATTGTTTTTGTGTTTTATCGGTATAAGGGAATACATATCCGGAAAGATTCTCATCATTGGCCTTGTAACCCATATACACCACGGCGTGATCCGTCCCATAGTAGGGCTTTCCAGAAAGCACCCGATTCTCAGGCACCGACCAGATGTCCCCCGCCGGGTTGATTTTAATCTCCCCGCTGGGACTAATGCCCGTGACCGTCAGCGTCGGGGAGACGGAATAGACCTGCACGGTCTTGAGGCCCTCGATGGCCTTGGACGCGCTGCCCCGGGCGGTGATCGTACCCTTCACCTGATAGCTGCCCGCCAGCAGGGTAAGGGGCTGCTCCGCCGGGGAGATGTAGGTATTCTCCCCGCTCTGCTGCAGGGTGACGGTGTAGTGCTCAAAGTCGGTGGTGCCCTTCCAGGTATAGCCGCCGTTGGGAGCCTTTTTCCCATCCTTGTAGTCCATGGTCAGCTTGACCGAGATCTCGAGAATGGCGTACTGGTAGCCCGCTGCATCCTTGGTCTCCAGCTCCAGTTTCACGGAGGCGCCGGGGTCGTAGGCGGCCAGGAAGCTGCCATTGACGGTGCCGCCCGGCGTCTTGCCAAACTGGGCGGTGTTCTTCGCCTCGATGATCTTCACCGCGTCCAGGGAGGGGGGCGCGGAGGTCACCGTGTACTGCGTGGGGATGCCGGTGGTATCCGGGGCATTGGGGGTGAATCTCTTGGTAGCCGGAGCGCCCGCCGCCTTGGGGGCGGTGAGCTCCAGGGAGGTCACCTGGTATGCGCCCACATACTGCCAGATATAGCCGTTTCCGCCGGTCTGCGCCGCATTCACCGTCCACCGGCCGTCCTGGCCCCGCTGCAGCGGGATGTCGTAGGTGCGGTTGGCTTCCTTGCGGACTGCGTAGCCGTAATTCGCGGCCTCGGGGGCCGTGTACCTGATGTGCAGGGTGGCCTCGGTGAGCTTATCGGCGGGGATAATATCGCCCTTATAGTCGCGCAGGGTCACGGCGATGCCCAGGCCGGCGACCTTGTGCTGGGTCATGAAGGGCGCAGTCTTACCGCCCCGGGCGGTGGTGCCCGGCTCCATATTCACCTGCACCGTGCTGATGACCTCGGTGCTGAGCCGGGAGAAGTCGAAGGTCTTGTCCGCCGTCAGGCCGTTTTTGGCCTTGTAGCTCTCGGCCTCCTGCGTATTGCCCAGCCAGACGATGGGGTTTGCCGCATCCCGCAGCACCACCTTGTCCGTGCCGTCATAGCAGTTGGAGAGCTTCAGGCACACCAGCTGCCAGCCGCCGTCCACCCGCTGCTGGCCGTTTTTGGTCTCGTAAGTGGGGAGCTGCAGAGTCCACGTGCCGCCGTTGTCGGCTGCATAGGTGAGGCCGTTGTCCCGGCTGAGGGTGTAGTAATCCTGCATAACGCTGTTGTACACCACGGCCTCCAGATGCACCGCCCCGGAGTTTTGGATGCGGATGGGTGTGATGTAGGCCGTCTGCTCCAGCAGGGCGTACTGCACGCCCTCCACATTCAGGCTGTTGACGCTGCTCTCGTCATACTTAGGGGGGGCCGGCGGGATAATGGTGAAGACCGGGGCCTCCTCCGTCAGGGTGCGGATGGTGCCGCTGCCGCCGGTGTCGATGCTGTCAAAGACATAGCGGCCGGGGTTCACAATGGGAAGCTCCGCGGTATAGTACCCGGCGCTGCCGGGGGTCAGCTTGGCGGTGATAGCGCCGCTGGCGGAGGTGCCCGGCCGATAGGTGATCGTGGCGTCCTTCAGACCCTCCAGCGGGTTGCCCGCGTTATCCCGGATCCACACCTGCAGTTTGCGCGTGTAGACCTTTTCCGGGTTGTCCTTGTCGTAGTCCTCCGTCAGGGGGCTGTCCAGACCCTGGCTCACCTTGGCGGAGAGACCCAGGTAGAGGTGCAGGGTCTTGGCGCTCTCGCCGATGTCGTATGCCATGCCGTCCACCATCAGGTAGCGCAGGGTATAGGTGCCCGAGGTGGTGAAGCTGCCGCTGCCCGTCCAGGTCTCGCCGGTAGGATCAGAGTGCAGCTCCGCGTACACGGAGTTGCCGTCGGTATGGGTGAATACCGCCTGAAGCCGCTGGGGCCGGAGAGCAGGATCCGTAAAGCTGACCTTCGCCGTCACGGACTCCTGATAGGAGCCGTCCACGGTGTAGTAGGTCTTTTCGTTGTTCACGCCGTCCCAGGTCACGGAATTCACCGTGAAGCCGCTCACCACTACCTTGGCGGGCTCCGCCACCCGGTAGTCCACGCCGTCCATGCGGACATAGTGCAGGTAGTAGGTGCCCGGGGTGGTGAAGGTGTGGCTGGCCGTCCAGTGGATGGTCTTGTCGCCATCCTTCTGCTGGGTGAAGGTCATCTCCGGCTGGCGGGTGCCCTGCTGGGCATTGATCTCCCGGACGAAGAAGCCGGTCATCTTCTCGGGCTGGCCGCCGGTGACATGGATCTTCACCTGGGCGGTCATATCCGCATCGGGTTTGTATGTAAACGCTTTCTGGTCCACCTCCGCCGTTACATAGCGGGTGGCCATCTCCAAGTCGCTGTCACCCAGGGTGCTCAGCGGCTCCGAGGAGCCGAACTGGAGGTTCAGCTGGCCCTTAATGTCCCCGGAGGAGAGCACATCCTGGTTGGTGAGATTGGCGCCGTCCAGGTAGAGGATGGCGGTGAGGTTCTCCTCCCGATCTGCGTAGAGCACGGTGATGGCCCGGCGCAGCTGGGTCTCGCTGCCGGTCTCGCCGCCGGTCTCGCCTTCGCCCGGGGCCTCCGGGGTTTCCGGCGTATCCGGGGTCTCGGGGGTTTCCGGCGTATCGGGGGTCTCGCCGGGGACGGTCATGCTGTCCACGGTGCTGAGCACCAGGGGAACGGTCACGCGGCCGTTGAGGGCATAGTAATTCTCCGTGTCCATCACCGCCGTGGCCAGCAGCACGCCGCTCTGGGTGTTCATGAAGGCTACCTTCATGCTGCCCAGCAGCCGCAGGGAGCGCTGCAGCTCCTCCGGCGAGTCGGCGTAATAGGTATAGCACGAGCCGCCGCCCTGGGTGGTGCTGGCGGTGGTGAGGATGGCGTCATTGGTGGTGTTCCACACGCGGTTCACGCCGTCAAAGCTGAGGACGGTGTTGGTCTCCTCGTCCTTCACCACCGCACCCTCCAGGGTCAGGTAGGTCTTTTCGGCGTTGCTCCGCAGCCAGAAGTCCACGGCCATGCCGTAGGTGTCCTGAGCCACCCGGTCGCCGCCCTGAAGCTCCGGGGAGATCTTGCCGTAGTCGGCCATGAAGTGGCTGCCGCCTGAGGCATTGGTGGAGAGGCAGGCCGTCATGTCGATGACCCACGCATCGCCTACCTTGATGTACACCTCCACATGCACCGGGGCCCGGTTCCGCCGGGCGCTCCAATCCTTGCCGTAGGGCAAGCGGTAGGCGGGATCCACCGCCATCTGCTCAAAGTCCCGCAGGATGCCGCTGCCGATCACCACCGGCAGGGTGCCGCCGGTCATCTTCAGCACCGTCTTTACCGGGTCCTTCAGGGCCTGGTCCACGGTCTGGCCGTCCAGTATCACATCCCGGCCGTTGCAGATGTGGAGAACCTGGTCGTTGATCTCATTGGAATAGACCTTTTGGCCCTGCTTCGTCCTTTCCACCAGCGTCTGCAGGTGGGCGACATCGCTGTCCACAGCCCCCGCGTCGCTGATGAACTTCTTCAAATTCGTGAGAGCCACCGCCTCCCCGGGGCGGGTGACATCCTTGCCGGTCTTGTGCTTATTGCCGGCGATGTCATAGGTCTCCGCGCCGGCAGCGATATCCGCCCAGGTAAGCTCCGGATAGGGGTCTTTGTACTGCTCCTGCTGGGCATAGATGTACTGCTGGAGGTTGGCCAGAGCCGCCAGGGCGGTCTTTTCCTTCTCCATGGCGGTCTGCAGCCCGCTGAACATGTTCAGCAGGGTCTGCACCTGGTTGGGGGTCATCTCCAGATTCGCGGAGTCTTTACTCGGATCCCTATGGTAGCCGTAGCCCTTTTCGTTGACCTTGGACTGCAGGTAGGTACCCAGGGCGTCGCCCAGACTGCCGACATTCTCGGCGCTGGTGACGCTGTTCATGTAGTACTGGTTGACCTCCGTATGGGCGGCCATCACCGCCTTGTACTTCACCTCGTATGCGCTGGCCGTTTCCCCGGTGGTCTGGGCCTTATAGGAGGAGATGGCGCGTACACCGTAGTCCTTGTTCCCATCGGTGGCCACGAAGATCTCGTCGTCCTCGCTGTACTTGGTGTAGATGTACCGGCTGTCCAGCTCGGTGATGCGGCCATCCTGGCCGTACACGGCGCTCCAGAAGGGGTTGGTGGTCAGCGCGGCGGTGTTCAGCTGGGCCGGGCGCAGGGTCAGGTCGGCGATGCCGTAGGAGGGGTCATTGAGGTTGATGAGGTTGCCCCAGCGGATATTGGCCACGGTGAGGGCCTCGTCAAAGGCGGCGGATTCGTCGATGTCCGCGTCCTCCGGGGTCTCGCCCCGGTTCAGGGCGATCTCCAGCGCGCCGTTGGCTGAGAGGGTGGTGTCGATGGCCGTCACCTCCGGCGCCCGGGACAGGGTGATCCACGCAAAGGTGGCCGACACCGATACCAGTGCCGCTATCACCAAGCCCAGGGCGGCAACGCCCAGCTTCTCCTTCAGGTGGGGGAGCTGTGCATGATACAATGCAATGCGCCGCGCAGTGTCTCTTCTCATGATCCGAACCCTTCCTCTCCTGCCGTATTTCTATGCCGTGCTTCCGCAAGGGGCTGCCGGGCGGGGCCGTGTGCTCAGCCCTGATCCTCCCGGTTTTTCTGCCGCTCGGCCAGCATTTCCTGGAGGATCTCCAGGCGCAGCGCGTCCTCATCGATGTCGTCTGTACCCTCGGCGCCCAGGGCGGCCGCATGCTCCGCCGCCGCCTTGGCCCGGGACTTCTTCACGATGTTTACGCTGATCATGGCGATGGCCACCACCAGGATCACGGCGGCCAGGCCGATGCCTACATAGAGGCCGAACTGCTTCTTGTTGATGCCCCAGGAGGACTCCCGTTCGCCCAGGGCGTAATAGTTACCCTCGGCGTCCGTCAATGTATACTCCGGCTCGATGCCGTACTGTGCATACAGGGTATGGGGAATGAGGGCGTTTGCCGTGTCCGCGCCCCGGGCGTTCACCGCCACATAGTAGCTGCCCCGGAGATCCAGGCCCCCGGTGGTGAACCAGGCGTCGCCGCTGTTGTCCACCACCACGGTCTGCAGCTCGTTGTACTTGCCGCCCTTCTTTTCATAGAGCGTGGCATACTGACCCGCCCCGTCGCCGGGCAGAGCCACGGCCACGGTGCCGTCCGGGTTCTTTTTGCCGCTGAAGCTCAGCTTATAGGAGGCGTCGGCCTCCAGCTCGTCCCTGTCGTCCCGCTCCATGGTGTAGCCCAGGTCGTAGGTCTTGCCGGCCATGTCCTTTCCATTGAGGTTGCTGCCCTCAAAGCGCCATCTGTCGCCGGCCTCGGTGGTGACCTCCAGGGTCACATCCTTGCCGGCGATGTTGGCCAGATCGTCACCCTTCACCTGGGTGCCGGAGATGGTCACATTGGCCTCCACGGAGCTCTGGCCGCCGGGCTTCTGGCCCTTGCCACCGCTGCCGCCCAGGGCCTCGTCGATGCGCCCGGCCACCTCCGTCCAGCCCTCGGAATTCTCCACAGTGGCAGAAATGGTGGTCTTCTTGGAGCTGTCCACCCCGGGCTTGGCGTTCTCGCCGGCGCCGGCGATCTCCTCCAGGGTGCTCTCCCTGCCGTCCAGGGTCAGGGTGAAGTCCGTCTGGGACTTGTCGGTGATGGCGGCATTGCCGCTGTCGGTGACCTTGGTCTCGGTGCTGCTGCCGGTACTGCTACCCGGCGTCAGGCTCATGTCTGAGCTGGCCGTACCGGTATACGGCTCATCGCTCTTGACGGACGCCCCTGCCGCCAGGGCCGTGCTATCCTCCCGGATGCTCTCCAGCAGCCCGTCGGCACTGCTCCCAGCGTAGTAGATCTCCTCCAGCTGCCCGCACTCGTGGAAGGAATACTCCCCCGCCTCGGTCACGGTGTCCGGCAAGGACACCGCTGTCAGCGAAGTACACTTGTAGAACGTCCAGTCCGGCACCTTGCTGATGGGGCAGAGGATCTCCGCGCCCGTCAGGCCGCTGCAATAGGCGAACACTACCATGCCCATGGAGCGGACGCTGGCCGGTATCGTGATGCTGCTCAGGGCGGAGCAGCGATAAAAGGCGTAGCTGCCGATGGCCGTGAGCCCCTCGGGCAGGCGCACGCTGGTGAGCTTTTCGCAGCTCTCAAAGGCCGCCTCGCCGATGGAGGTAAGCCCCCCGGGCAGGCGCACGCCGGTGAGGGCCGTGCAGTCCTTGAAGGCCCGGGCGCCGATGGTGGTCACGCTGGAGGGCAGGGTGACCGCCGTCACCCGCCCGCAGCCGTAGAACGCCAGCTCGCCGATGGAGCTCACGCCCTCCCCCACGGAGATGCGGGTGATGGCGGCGCCGGAGCCGAACCAGGGGGCCATGGCCCCGTCGCTATAGTCGGGCATGTCGCCCTTGCCGGTGATGGACAGGGTGCCGCCGCTCAGGGACCAGGACAGCTCGCCGGTGGTGCCGGAGGCCGCGTGAGCGGACACGGGCAGCAGGCACAGCAGCAGGAGCAGCGCCAGCAGGAGGGATAGCCCCCGGGAGGTATGAAGTTTTGTTTGGGTTTTGTTCATTTGATTACCTCTCCGGTCAACTACTCCACAAAACATTTCCATTGCCGTCATAACACACCTTGCTTACTGTCGTTTCGCCGGACTTTACGATCGGATCGCCATAACGCTCCCACTTGGAATTGCTGATATCTCTTACAATTCCCGGTGTAGCGCTGCTCACCTTTTTGTATCCCGGATTTGTCGGTTCTATGATTTGGCTCTTCAGTGCATCGTTCTTATTGCCATTTGTATAACTGCATGTCCAGTGTGAGCAGTATTTTTCTGTACCCTCGGTTTCCGCACCAGCACCCACCAACTTCGTTTCCACCGCGGTGCAGGTTGTTCGGAAAGTGTAATCCGTATCGCCGTTCACAGTCGTCGTTGTGACCAGCTTTTGTACAAGGGTACGAATCGTCTTATAGACCGGTTCTGCCACACTGTTGCCGCTCACTGTCACCTTTGCACCCGGCTCACACCTCTTTCCATCTACCTTCCAGTAGTCCAGCGATGTCGTTGCGTCATAAACCATCTCCGTCTTCGTCTCCACGGTCTTGCCCGAAACAGTGACAGTGGTGGTCGCCGTTTGCGTTTGCTGCTCTACCACATACAGCTGCGAAGTCATATACCTCCAATAAAATGTTCCCGATATGCCGTACCGTGAATGTTTACCGCTCTTAGTACCATTTGTAACTGTATATATTCTCTCACTTTCGGTAACCGCCGTGCCGCCCCAGTTCATGTTATTTGTAATGGGCGTACCAAGCACTTTAGTGTCGGGATCATCACCTGTGGTCACGGTCTCGCTGTTTTCTGCAGTCACCCTTTCTGTTACTGTACTTCCTCCCGCCTTGGCTTCCAATGACTTCGGCAACACATAAGTAAACGAACGTCCATCCGAGCTTTCCTTAGTCTCGGGTGTTACAAATTTATCATTGTCCACCACAAAATGAATACTGGGAACTGCCGTGTTTTTCTGAACTATGTCCAACGGAGTCTTCAGTTTGAGAGAATAACTAGTTCCCTGTGATGTCACTGTGATTGATTGTATCTCTTTCTCTCCAATCACCTGCGGCAATTCTGTGTTGTAGGTATACTCACAATCTTCTGAAAACGGTTTCCCAAGGAATTCCCAAGTGTAAGTACCTGCCCTCTTTTCCGTGCCAGTCTTTACCGTACCGATCTGCGTACCTTCCGCTGTTTCTTTGTCGTTTTCCAGCTTAACGCTTCCGCTGCCGGGCACTTGCATTTCAACGCTTACACCCGTCGTACTAAGATCCGTCAGCCTGAACTTCAACTTAGGCATTTCATAGTGAGCAAACTCTTCGGCATACATTCCGTCCTGGTTGTATTCGTTGTATACACCCGGGTTTTCCGCCGCCGTAAACGGCCGGTAGGACGCAAACAGCACAGCAGCATATCCATCGTTGACAACGGTATTGTTGCCAGTAAATGTATTGGTAGATGCCGCGGTACCCGCGTCCGCGTTCACCGTCACCGTTGCGGGGGTTTCATCGGCCAGAGCCATGGTCACATCCGGCAGCTTGGAGTATGCGCTGATGTCGCTGAGGTTCAGAGTCGTGGTGTTTTTGCCCACCTTGACTTCGATGGCGGCGCTGTATGTACCGGCCAGCAGCGGCGTGGCTCCGGCCTTGTAAACGCTGTTGCCGTCACCGGCGGCCATGGGCAGGGTGATGTTCTCATAGGCGCTGGTTTCCGCCCAGGTATAGCCGCCGTTGGGGGCGTTCTTTTTATCCTTATAGGTCAGCTTCAGCACCGCGGTCACATCGTCCAGCACGGCATATTGCCGACCGTCGCTGTCCTTGGGCTGCAGCGACACCTTCAGGTTGGTGCCTTCAAGCGGGTACTTCTCCAGGAAGGTGCCGGTAACATTGTTGCCGCTCTTGCCGAACACCCGGGTGGTCTGCTTGACATCCTCCAGACTGATGTTGCTTCTGTCGGGGCCCTTGGTCATGAGGGTGTAGGCCGCCGGGACGCCGGCGGTGCCGGCCTCGAATGTCAGCGACTTGCCGCCCTTTACCGTAACGGTCAGCTTCTGGAC
>OLGY01000941.1_pt1 | contig 17167 bp, 8 predicted proteins | sample 1605951 | NCBI WGS metagenome assembly OLGY01 (sample SAMN03283280) | human gut metagenome | biome: human-associated habitat; material: feces | host: Homo sapiens | place: Peru | collected 2012
AGAAGATAATTATTCTCGATTTCGGTTCGCAGACCACGCAGCTCATCGGCCGTCGTGTGCGCGAGCTTGATACCTTCTGCGAGATTATGCCCTACAACAAGTTCCCGAAGGACGACCCCTCTGTCATCGGTGTCATCCTCAGCGGAAGCCCCTTCTCGGTTCACGACAAGGAGGCATTCAAGGTAGACCTTAGTCAGTTCGTAGGACGCATCCCAGTGCTTGGCATCTGCTACGGCGCACAGTACATCTCTTATGCTGGCGGCGGCAAGGTGGAGGCAGCCGACTCTCGCGAGTACGGACGTGCCAACCTCGAGCACTTCGACGCTGAGAACCCCTTGTTCAAGGGCTTCGTTGAGAACTCGCAGGTGTGGATGAGCCACGGCGACACCATCACCGCCATCCCCGAAGACTTTAAGTGCATCGCCTCTACAGCCAACGTTAAGTATGCAGCTTACGCTTCTACAAAGCAGCCGGTGTGGGCAGTGCAGTTCCACCCAGAGGTGTTCCACTCGCTGCAGGGCACACAACTCCTGAAGAACTTCGTGGTAGACATCTGCGGAAGCCGTCAGGACTGGAGTGCCGACTCGTTCGTAGAGACAACAGTAGCTGAGCTCAAGGCGCAGCTCGGCGACGACAAGGTAATCCTCGGACTCTCGGGCGGTGTCGACTCAAGCGTAGCAGCCGTGCTCCTCAACAAGGCTATCGGCAGCAACCTCACATGTATCTTCGTCGACCATGGTATGCTCCGCAAGAACGAGTTCCGCGACGTTATGGAAGACTACAAGTGCTTGGGCTTGAATGTTATCGGCGTAGACGCAAGCGAGAAGTTCTTCTCCGACCTTGCTGGCGTTACCGACCCTGAGCAGAAGCGCAAGATTATCGGTCGCGACTTCGTTGAGGTATTCAACGCTGAGGCTAAGAAGCAGACCGGCGCAAAGTGGCTCGCACAGGGCACTATCTACCCCGACCGCATCGAGTCGCTCAACATCACGGGCAAGGTAATCAAGAGCCACCACAACGTAGGTGGTCTGCCTAAGGAGATGAACCTCAAACTCTGCGAGCCGCTCAAGTGGCTCTTCAAGGACGAGGTTCGCCGCGTAGGTCGCTCAATGGGTATGCCCGAGCATCTCATCACACGCCACCCGTTCCCAGGCCCAGGCTTGGCTGTGCGCATCCTTGGCGACATCACTCCCGAGAAGGTACGCATCCTACAGGATGCCGACGATATCTATATCCGCGGTCTGCGCGAGTACAAGACAAAGCTCTCTGGCGAGGACGCACGCCGCGTGCTTGCTGCCGGTGTTCCTGCCGACATGCACGACGGCGAGATTGAGGTATCGCTCTACGACCAGATTTGGCAGGCAGGCACAGTGCTCCTCTCTACAGTACGCTCTGTAGGCGTAATGGGCGACGAGCGCACATATGAGCACCCCGTTGCTCTCCGTGCCGTAACCTCTACCGACGCTATGACTGCCGACTGGGCTCACCTGCCTTACGACTTCATGGCTAAGGTGTCTAACGAGATTATTAATAAGGTGCGTGGTGTGAACCGCGTATGCTACGATATCTCGTCGAAACCACCATCAACAATCGAGTGGGAGTAAACCATTCCTGATAGAGTAGGAATAAATTGTTCCTGATAGATAGGCTGACAGATTTAGCTTTAAAAAAGCAAATCTGTCAGCCTTTATTGTGCTTGTAATCTGAGAGTTACGGCTGCGCTGATAGATATGGCAGATTTTTTTAATAACATTTTACTCTGTCCATATCTTTAAATCCCCAACTTCTCTATTTTGTTATATATCGTCTTGCGATCGATGCCTAACAGGCGGGCAGCCTTTGCCTTGTTGCCGTTGGTCTGTTGCAGAGCGGTAATGATGCGTTGACGTTCCGTGTCTTCGTCGTGCAGTTGCAGGACGTTGTCGGTGCGTATCTGTCCCATCGCCTGCGTCAGTTCTGCGGTGGTTATCTTGTTGCCGCGTGTGAGCAGCACCGCACGCTTCACCACGTTGTTCAGCTCGCGCAGGTTGCCGGGCCATGAGTGAGAGGCGAGCAGTTCTGCTGCGTCAGAGTCGAAGCCCTCCACCGTTCGGTTTAATTCCTCATTGGCATGGCGTATGAAGAGGTCGGCAAAGAGGAAGAGGTCGCTGCCACGCTCCGAGAGTTTTGGCATGTAGATGGTGAACTCGTTGATGCGGTGGTAGAGGTCTTCGCGGAACCGTCCTTCGCCCACAGCCTCCTCAAGGTTCTCGTTTGTGGCGCACACCAGTCGTATGTCGATAGGTATCTCCTGCGTTCCGCCAACGGGGCGGATGCGACGCTCCTGCAGCGCACGCAGCAGTTGCACCTGCACTTCGTAGCTCAAGTTGCCCACCTCGTCAAGGAACAGCGTTCCGCCGTTAGCCATCTCGAAGGCTCCCCGTTTATCGGTATCGGCACCTGTGAAGGCTCCCTTCTTGTGTCCGAAAAACTCCGATGCAGCCACGTCGCGTGGTATCGCCCCACAGTCGAGTGCGAAGAACGGGCGGTCGGCGCGTGCGCTGAGGTCGTGAATACGGTGAGCCACGTACTCCTTACCCGTTCCCGATGCACCGAGGATGAGCACCGACATAGGTGTGGGAGCCACCAACTCCACGTAGCTATATAGCTGGCGCGAGGCTTCGCTCTTTCCCTCTATGTGGCGAGGGGTAGTGAGTTTTGCGCTTTGAGTTTTGAATTTTGAATTATGCGCCGTTGGCGCATTTTGAGTTGTAGAGTTTTGAGTTGTTGCATTGCTTTGCTGAGCGTTCTGCTCTATAGCATCCTTAATCTTCTGCAGCAGGATGTCTGGCTGCACGGGCTTTGCGATATAGTCGGCAGCACCCGATTTCATGGCGAGCACTGCGTTCTGCACCTCCGCATAATTCGTCATCACGATGAACGGTGCATTAATGTCGTGTTCGTGCATCCATGCGAGCAGTCGAAGCCCGTCGTGGTCTGGCAGACGGAGGTCGGAGAGTACGAGGTCTACCTCTTTGCCGAAGGTTTCAGTCAGCAGTTTCACGGCAGCACCTACCGATGTCGCTTTCTCTACCTCAAATCCCTTTCGGCGCAGCCATGTCTGTAGCATTGTGCCGAACGCAATGTCATCTTCTACAATCAGTATATGTTGCATAGTATTTTCTTGAGTTTCTCTATCAGTTGTTTTGTCAATCTTTCGCGTTCTTGGTCGTTAGGGGGTGCACTTGTCTCAAGTGCACCAACCAAGCTGTCGTGTTTACTTTGGTGGTGTGCTTGTTGTTTGCTCTGTTGGTGCACTTCTTGCTCTGGCAAGCGGCTGAAGCCGAGCGGAGACAAGTGCACCCCCTGAAGGGGGGCGAGCCATTCGTTCTTGCCTGGTTCGAGCATTTCGAGCAGTGGCATCGCTTTGTGTACCGCTTTCGCAATGCGCTCCGGGTCTGAACCGTCGCCAATCATCTCTAAATATTCCTCTATCGACTTGCGTATGTCGCCTATGATTTGTCGCTCTGCTTCAGGGTCACCATCGGTGAAGGGGAGAAGGGCGGTTCGGAGTTTTGCGCTCGGCTCGTAGAGACGCTTGCCAGAGCAAGAATTTTGAATTTTGAGTTTTGAATTATTCTCGGTTTCGCCTATGGTTTTGAGTTTTGAATTCTCGGATACTCTTACTGCTACGCCCGTGAGTTGGCAGATTGTGGCGGCGAGTGTCTGCACCGAGAACGGCTTGAACAGACAGGCATCGAAGCCGTCGCTGCGTAGCTGTGGCATGATGCTCTGCTCGTGCGCTGTCATCGCCACGAACTTCGTAGTGCATGATCGTTGCTGAACCTCGGCGTTATTGCGTATGCGTCGCATAATCTCGCTGCCGTTCATCTCCGGCATCTCAATGTCGGTGAACACGATGTTGGGAGCCGACTCCGTGGCGATGGCTATAGCTTCGCTGGCATGTATGGTCGTGGTGGTGGTGAAGCTGATGCCCTCGATGCGTTGCAGCATCTCCGTGAGGAGCTGACCCTGCAGGCGGTCGTCGTCTACTATCACCACGGACAGAGTGGGGTGTTGAGATTTTTCTTTAGGGGGTGCACTTGTCTCAAGTGCACCAACCAAACTGTCACGTTGACTTTGTTGATGTAATTGTTGCTTGCTTTGTTGGCTTTGTTGGTGCACTTGAGACAAGTGCACCCCCTGATTGGCGACAATCTTCACGGGCAGACTCACGGTGAATGTCGAGCCTTTGCCCTTTGCCGACTGCACGTTTATTTCGCCTCCGAGCAGCGTCACAATCTCGCGCGTGATGGTCAGTCCGAGTCCCACGCCCTCCTTGCCTTGTGCGCCAGGCAGACGTGTGAAAGCGTTGAACACCGTTTGCAGTTCGTCGGGCGTCATGCCGCATCCCGTGTCCTTCACGCTGATGCTGAGTTGTCGGTTTGCGATGTTCACGCCGACACGTACCTCGCCCATGTCGGTGTATTTGATGGCGTTGCCCACAAGGTTGTTCACAATCTGTTTGATGCGGAACGCGTCCGATCGGCAGAGCATTGACTCCGTCACCTGCACATCAGTTGCCAACTTCAGCTTCTTTTCCATAGCTAATGGCTGCATCTGCGCCACACACTCGCTGATGAGCGCAGCCGGTGCGAAGCTCACCTCGTGGCGTTCCGCCTTGCCGCTCTCCAGCTTGTGATAGTCGAGCAGTGCCGACACTAATTGCAGCAGATGTTTCGCCGAGCCCGATATGTTCTGCAGATATCCCACCGCCTTCGGTTGGTCGACGTATTCGCTGAGCAAGTCGATGAAGCCGGCTATAGACGCAGCCGGAGCCTTAATGTCGTGCGTTATGGTGAGCAGCAGCCGCTCACGCTGCTGCATGATGCGCTCCGTCTCTGCTTTCGCCTCGATGATGCGCTGGCGGTCGCGGCGTTCGCGCTTTATGTCGCGCAGGATGTACACTACGAGTATCGCCGCCGAGAGGATGGCGAGCAGACCCAACACCGCTATCCTCACAATCATTACACGCCGCGAGCTCATCGCCTTGCCCACAACACGCTGCAGGGCGTTGTGCTCATCGCTCTGTATGTCCTCAATCAGCAGCCATGTGCGCTTGGTCAGCTGTATGCTTACTCGCTGCAATTGCCTGTTGCGCGAGCTGATCGCATCCTGCTGTCTATCGCTTGCGCGTTGCTGCTCGCTGTGTATCTCCGCGAGTACGTTAGCCACAGAGTCGGCAATGTTCAGACGGTGGTTGATGGTGGCGGTAGACGGCTGATGCGTCAGTCGGGTGGTGCTCACGGTGTCGGTGTGCTGCTTGCGGAAGGCATCGCCTAAGCGTCGGAAGAAGCCACGCTTCGTCTTCACTACCTCATACACCGTCTCGTGTTGTTCGTGGCGTTCCTTCGTCTGCGGACTGATAACTATAGAGTCGCGTCCGCTATGCAGTGCCTCTAACTTGTTGTTGTAGTAGATATCGCGGCAGTCGTTGTTCAGTTCCTTCATAACGAGCAGCGTGTTTTCGCGTTTCGCCTTTAGCAGCGTAATGAGCGAGTCGAGGCGTTGCTGCTTCAGCGTGTCCATAAGCAGTGGGCGCAACCTCATGGCGTTGGCAGCCGAACTGCTAAGAGCCTCGTCGAAGCGCTGCCACTTGCCGGCATCGCCGAGCAGTACAGAGCGTTCGGCATTGGCGGTCTCGAGCATCGTGAATACGAGCGAGTCGACAATGTCGCGTCGAGCCATCAGCCGCTCCGATGCCTCGTTTACGGCAGACAACGAACGTGTGTTGTCGTAAACCATCCATGTGGCTGACACCAACACGACGGCGAGTAAGGCGTATCCTACAAGTATTTTTATTCTGGTGCTGAACATATATGTGCTGTAATATCTTATTCTTATATATTATAACGCAAAATCTCTTATTTTATTTTACGAAAAAAGCCTGCACCATTCTTGTTCGCACAAGAACGATGCAGGCTAAAAAAGGATTTAGTGTTGTTTTATGTCTGAAATCATTACCTTCTCTTCTCTTCTTTACACTACAGTCGGTGCTTCTGTACCTGTTGTATCAGTGTCGGTAGAGTCAGAGAGCACTATGCTTGAGAAGAGCTGTGCTGCAGGGTCGACAGAGTCGGTAGAGTCAGAGAACATTGCTTCTGTCTGCTGGTCGTCTACCACCTGAGTGTCGGGAGTCTCCACAACGGTTGTGTCAACCGGCATTCCCAAACCAAGCTCTGCCTTAGAGCTACCTGCAAATACGTTGCTTACTGATACCGTTACGAAAGCTGCGAGAGCTACAAAAACTAACTTCTTCATATGCTTTAAATTTTAAATTGTTAATATTGCGTTTATCTGTGGAACTCTGTTTCGAACTGTTGTTCGTTGCGTCGTTCACTAAATAAAATGCAATCGGTGTGCCAGAAAAAGTGCTGTTTTGCGTAAGTGGTTGAATATCAGTTGTTACTGTCTGTTTAGATGTATTGGTGTGGTTTGATAAAATGTAGAAAAGTGTGGAACAGTTGTAGAACTATTCCACACTTTTATGTAGACAATGTATGCGATTATTGCAAGACAAACTTGAAGGTCTTCGTAGCAGAAGTTGTCTTTACGCTGAGCAGATATACGCCCTTAGCCAACTGCGGCATAGGGATGGATAGTGTCTCGCCGGCACAGCGGTTGCCGAGCTCTTTGGTGAAGACCGTGCTGCCCGTCATGCTTGTGAGGCTCAGCGTAGCCTTCGTATTGCGTGCGAAGCCCAAGAGAATGTTGCCGTCGGCGATGCGTACCGTGCCATCGAACGGCATGTCGATGCGCTCGCAGCCCGCTGTTTGCTTCTCGATGCACTGGCGCAGTCCGTCGAGCGCATTAATCTTGCCGTATCCCCAGTTGCTGTCGGGTGCCGTAGCGGTGAAGTTGTCCTTGCGAGCCGTAGCCTGCACAATCTCGTGCAGCTGTTCGGGCGTGAGCTGCGGATAAGCCTGCAGCCATGTAGCCACGATGCCTGCCACGAACGGCGATGCCATCGATGTGCCCTGCATGTAGCCATATTGGTTGTAGCGACCGAAGTTCTCGTTGTACTCAGCGTACATCAGATTGCCAGATGCGTCGTTGTTCGACACCGCCGAGATTATGAAGCAACCAGGCGCAGTGATGTTCGGCTTCATGCGTCCGTCGACTGTTGGTCCGTAGCTCGAGAACGAGCTGAGGTCGCCTATGGTCTCCTGCAGCGTAGCCTGTTGTCCGCTGTTCGTGGTGTACTCGTTGCGCGTGGTGTACGAGCCGACGGTGAGGATGCGCTTGCCCGTTCCGCCAATCTCGCAGAGCGTAGACGACGCGGCGTCGGGAGCCGAGAAGCCCTCCATGTCGCGCGACTCCAGTGCGAGGTACGTGTTGTCCGACCAGATGTTCACTCTGCCCGCAGTCTTCGGCGTGATGGTGAGTGCTATGGCGTAGTTATTGCGGATGCCGGTGAGTGCGGATGTGAGCACCACGTGCGGTTTGCCGTTGAGCGGACTAACCTCCGATGCCACCTTCCATGTGCCCGTGGCGTACTTGCCGAACGATGTCTCCGTCAGTCCCTCGGCAGGGTAGACCGTAGTCGATACCGCATCCTTCTTGTTTACCGTGCTGAAGGCTGCGATGTCTACGGTGAAGTCGGTGCCCTTCTCGCCCCATATCTCTATTGTGCCGCCCGAGACAGAGTTGGACGGCGCAACTTTGTATTTCGCGAATGTGCGCAGCGGAGCGTCAGCTGTAGAGGCGAATGTATGGTCGATGTGGAACGCGTCGGTGCGGTGATTGCCTGCAGCACCCACTATGAGACGGCCGGGTCCCTGCATGGCATCGGTCATGGTGTCGAACGTCGAAGTGCCGTCGTGCGGTCCGTCCTGATTGCCCAAACTGAGGTTCACGACGCACGGCTTGCCCACCTCGTCGGCATAGTCGAAGATGTACTGCACGGCGTTGCTGATGTCGGCGTTGGTACTCTCGTTGAGGTCGAGTGCCACGAGCACGATGTCCGCGTCGGGCGCGTTGCCCACGTAAGCCCCCTCCTTGTATGCGTCGCTGCCGGCAGCAATGGCTGCCACGTGCGTGCCGTGCGAGTTGGTGTCGCTGTCGCCCTGCGCCTTCTCAATCAGCTCTGGCGTGTTCAGTTCGATGCCGTAGCCGTACTTCGTTGGTGCAGTAGCACCGTCGAGCGTTTTGGTGCCTTGCTCCCAAACACGTTTGATGCGCAACTGTCCGTCGTCGGGACGGCGGAACGCAGCGTGCATGTAGTCGAAGCCTGCATCAACCACGCCCACCACTACGCCCTCGCCGGTGTAGGCCTGCGGCAGCGAGGTGCCCTTGTGTATCTGGTCGGTGCCAGCCTCCTGGCGTGCGAGGTTGAGCATCTGGCTTGCGCCCGATGTCAGCTGTATGTACTCTACACCCTCCTGCTTAGCCAGCTGCTGAAGTGCGTCGATTGAGAGGCGTACTGTTGCTGTGTTGGCGTGCAGAGCAACCGGTGTCAGCCCCAGTGCCTGCCACGATGTGCGTGCTGGGTCGATGGTTACGTATAGAGTCTTGAGATTTGGGTTCTGGGCTTTGAGCTTTGAATGGTGCGCCTTCTGCTCGTTTGTGTTTGAAAGCGCTACGGCAGTACGCGGCGACAAGGATGCTTGCGCCCACATGGAGGTGGGCGCAAGCAACATAGATGCACCTATTATATATATGTATGGCTTGCGCATGATACACCTTGTTTTATTATGTGTTATACGGTCTATCTCACCAGTATCTTCTTTGTGGTCTGCTTGCCACCGGCTACAACCTTCACGATGTACACACCCTTGGCAAGAGCGGAGTTCTCCACCTGCGCACCTGCGAGGTTATATACTGACAGACGGCTGTAGTCGCCCTCTACGCACACCTTACCATTGTTCACGAAGATGTTCAGAGTCTGCTCTGCTTCGGGCTCGTTGATGGCTGTAGCTACATTGAAACCACCCTGCTTGTACGATTCGCCGAGGCGTGCCTTACAGCAGTTGTAAATAGTATGCTTGGTGTTGTCGTATTGGTCGAACGAGCCCATGTAGGCTACTACACTCATGTCCTTCAGTATCGCATCGATGTTGTTTTTACTACTGTCCGAGTAGTAGCTTGAGTGAATCTGCTTGGGGATAGTGATGGTCTTCTCCCATGTGAACATCTGTCCAGCCTTCACGTCATTCACGAGCACACCCCATGCGTTGCCCGTCACCGTTCCGCGGAATGTGTGGTTGTGAGTATAGTTGTCTCCAGCATTTTCTTGTGATGCAATTATGCCGTCCTGCACGAGGAAGAGGTTGAAGATAGACTGCTTTGAAGGCGCATCGGTGTGTGCCAGTATCTGCACCTTCACTTTCAGCTCGCGTGTGCTCTCGTTCAATTTTGTTTCGAGGTTGAACGAGACGTACGGCTTTGTTGTCGCTGCGTTATAGATAGTAGAGAGAACGTTGTTTGTAGATGTCGCTTCTACGATTGGTGATGAGCTAATATTGGCGTAAGTGTGGCGGTTTACCATAGATGCAGGAGCGAACGTTCCTCCACTTCCAGGGTAGAAGAATAGGTAAGTAATGTCTTCTTGCATCGTGAATATGTCTGGGTTGAAGCCACTGTGGTGGGTTACTTCAATGATGTCTTGTTTTGAAGTCTTGATGGCATCTGCGATATTCAGATGGCCTCTAAAGCACTTTGAACATGTCTGACTTGTGAATGATTCGAGCAGCAGTGAGCGCTCCATGTTCTTCGGATAGAAGAAAAGTGACGCAGTAAGGCTGTTGTCGGAAGTGTCACCCTCTTTGTCAGCTCCGTTCACGTTGGCTATAGTGACGTTGATGTCTCGCTTGCCCTCTTTGCTTGTGTCTAAGTCTGTGAGGTCGAAGCTGTAGCCCTCCTTCGGCTCGATGTTGAGGTCGGCGAAGTGTTTTGTGGTTGTCTTGCCATCTACATCAATAATGGCATCGAAACTATTGATTGCTGTTGTGCCAGCATTGATGAAGCATGGCGTGAGTTTACATTCTTCGCCAGCTTTATAATATCCGTCAAATTTGCTGCGACCTACGATTACGTCGGTGTAGTCGTCCGTATTCTCCGCATTAACGAAGATGAGTGCGCTACCACGGTTCATGCCGTATGTGTCAACCCATGTGCCATTGTTGTATGCAAAGTTGCAGCCCTCGATGTCGTACGATTTGTCCGACATGAGAAGGTTGTATGTTGTGCCAATTTCAGCTGTGTAGCCGATGTACAGACACTCCTCTTCGCCAGTGATAGTGTATGGCTTGTCGAGTGTCCATTTTACCTTTGTGAGTGCTCTATTTACCTCCAGTGTGCCCTCGGCAATCGGTGTGCCGGTGAGCGTGGTGGCGAGGAATACGTTTATATTGTTGTCTGTCGTATTCTTGCTGCCTACTACAAACTCTGCGAAGTCGATGGTCTTGCCCTTAAGAGCTTGCAACTTGGCGTGGCTGAAGCGTATTGCTTGACCCTGCTTCTGGCTGCTGCCGAGGCGGAATGTGTTCAAACGATCAATGTCGTCTTTCGAGTAGCCAATGTTTGTGGCGTTGATGCTTCCTGCGAAAATCAGTAGGGAAGCGATACTGAGTAAGATTTTTCTCATGTTGTATATTTTTTGTTTATTATTTATTTGTTAGTTACGTTCTTTTTGAAAAGTGGGTGGTAAAAGTATTATATTATAGGTGTCGTACCACTTATTGCTTGCAAATGTACGGTTTTTTGCAAATATACGCAACAATTTCGTAGAAAATAGATATAAATAGTCTTGGCTTTAAAAAATTAATATTATCTTTGCAATAAGATAGGCTGCACCTCAGCATAACATTCAAGCAAGCTTGATGTTCTGCATTCGGTTTGCACTATCTTTGCACGTAGTAGACAAGCGGACATATCAATTCGTCAACTCGTCAGCTTGTCAACGAAATAATTAATAATCAATAAAAACACAGTATTATGGAAAGACGTTTACTTTATTCGGTTGCAGCCCTGGCGATGATGCTTGGCTCGTCAACACAGTCTTTTGCACAGAACGTAGAAACCCAGAAACGCTTCTTGGTAAAGTCGGTTACGCTTGGTAGTCAGATGGGTGATGTGCCCGAAAATCTTGACTCGAAGCGCGAGTACTACTACTACAACACTGACAACAAACTGGTAGGCAGTTCTACATTTGGTCGTAAATATATCGACGAAAGCTATTCTGACGAGTTCTCGTTGACCAACATCATTAAGTCTGTCTTTGATGCTGATGGCAAGATGACAAACAAGGACTCGTATCAGTGGGGCGACTATGATGACGGCGACTTCGCTTTCCATAAGACATACAACTGCGAGAGCTATACCTACGATGCTCAGGGCAGACTGGCTACCGACACCACATCAATGCGCATCAACAAGTACACGTACAACGACGATGGTACGTTGGCTAAGGTTACGTCTTACAGCAAGCAGACAAAGAAACTTGCACAGGAGATAACCTATAGTTACGAAGAGGGTAGAGCTACTCATTATTCTTCTACCGGAAAGTACTATGAGTTTGAAGCCGACCTGAAGTACGATGCCGACGGCAATAAGATAGAAGAATATCAGTACACCGTGTCGGGCGAAGTGAAGAAGCCAAAGCAGCGCGAGGCATGGACATACACCGACGGCGTACTCACGCTTTATATGAAGTATCGCTACGATAGTAAAGGTACTGAAATACCAGATACGAAGACTGAGTATGTTCCGGTGGGTGGAAATATGAACCTTATGGATGTCAGCGACTACTCTTATAATGCCACTAAGGAGCAATGGAGCAAATGGGGTCTTACCGTGCGCAATACTTATCGCAACTTCAGCGGATTGAAGGACGCTACATCAATGATGCTGCTCTCGGCAACACCCGACAAGACACTCAAGAATACCATCAACCTTCAGTTTACCACTCCGCAGGCAGGACTCGTACACGGTTGTAAGTTTGTTGTATATCGCGACTGTGTGGCTCTCGACACTCTCGAACTATCCGACGTTATGAACCCTGCAACCAAGCAGTGCACATACCAGGACAAGGAGCTGAAGAATAGCACGTACACCTATTTCGTTCAGCCGTTGTTCGCTCTAACAAACGGCGAGATAGCAACCCCTACTGCCGACTCAGAGTGGGTGGGCTACTACAGCACAACTCCGATGGACGTGAATGTGGCTCTCGCAAAGGAGCTTCCTGCCGTTACCGATCTTAAGTTTGTAAGTGGTGAAGTGAAGAGAGTTGGTTCTATTGTGAGTCCGATGGTTGAATACTACGCCAACCTTGAATGGAAGAACCCTGAAAATCTTGAAGAACTTGGTTTCGTAAAGAATAGCCTGGCTTTCGTAGGTAAAGGCTTGGCTGACGTAGAGACAAAGGATCCGACAGTGAATACTGCAAAGGTGCAGATTATGGACGATGAGGTAGAGCTTTATGTTATCACAAGCTATAAATATGGTAAGGCTTACTCTAACTCCATCACCGTGAAGATTACAGATATTGAGGTCCCTGACGGAGTGGACGCTGTGTCTGTAGACGGTGCAGTGAAGGCTACCTTCGCACATGATCTTGTTCAGCTCAGCGAGGCTGCAAACGTATCTGTGTACTCAGCTACTGGCGCAAAGGTGTATGCTAAGCAGAACGTAAGTAGCGTAAACCTCGCACAACTTCCTGCTTCTATATATATAATATGTATAGAGAAGGGGGGCAAGCAGAACCTCTACAAGTACAACGTAAAGAGATAAAAACTCATATTTTGAAACCAAATGGAGCGTGCCTCTAAACTTGGTACGCTCCCTTCACTATGAATATAACCATAATAGATAATAAATGAAGACAAAAGCATTACTTGCATCGCTACTCTTCAGTGGCGCAGCTTTCGCACAGACCGCACCATTCGTGATGGTCACACCCTCCGACTATAACATTATGTCAGCTTCACCTAATGGTAAGTGGGCTTGTGGCATGTACTACGATGCCGGCAATGAAGCATACGGCTTCCGTTGGAACCTTGAGAGCGGTGAGATTGATCTGCTCAACCCCTCGTCGCCATCGCAGGCGTATGGTGTTTCTAACGATGGTATCGTGGTAGGTGTGTACACCGACAATAGCTTCAAGAAGAATGGAGCGTCGATACAGCTCGCCGGCTATTGGAGCAACAACCGCTGGAACCGCCTTGAGATGCCGTCCGACGCAGTGAACAGTAGTGGCGCAGCTGGCATATCGCCCGACGGACATTATATCACTGGTAACGTGGCTGTAGGCAGCAACTACTCGGGATATGTGTGGAAGGACGGTAAGATATTCCGCCAGTTGAAAGAGAACAAGAAGATAGCAATGCCTTACGCTATATCGCCCGACGGACAATACGTGACTGGTTGGGTTATGAACAAGAACCGCCAGGCTTGTTTCTGGGGACCCGACGGCAACTTTACAACACTCTCCGACCAGCAGTCGCCGTTCTGCGTGGGCAAGAAGTTCTCGCCCAACGGTAAGAAATTGCTTTACTTTGGTGGTTGGCAGACCGACGAAGAGGCAGGCGGAGCAGACAAAATACACGGTGCATGGGCAATCTATGACATGGAGACGGGCAATAAGAGTGCAATACTTCCTGCAGGTACTAAAGATGACCTCGACTTCTTCGACATCAGCGATAAAGGCACCGTGATGTGCGAGGACAACAATTTGGGTTATATATACCAGAACGGAAAGGGCACCTTTGCATACAAGTATCTGAAGGAAAAAGGCGTGAACCTCGCCGACTATCATGTTTTCGTCAATCCAGACTCGCCGAAGGATTCGGAAGGCGAAACCCTTTACAACGTGACTCGTGCCACTTCCGTGTCGGTAAACGATTACATCATGGGCTTCCTCTTCTACAACGACAACAAGGATTCGGACGGCAACTATGCCATTTCGTCGCAGTCGATGATTGTGAAGTTCGGCAGTCCGATGTTCTCGGCTATGCCTCCGGTGAGCATTAAGGCTCAGCAGTTGTCTGGTCTCAACTCGGTGAAGATTACATGGAAGCCGAACGTTGCAGCCACCGGCATAACCGGATACAAGGTGTATCGCGACGGCAACAAGGTGAGCAGCGATGTTGTTACCGCTGAAGGATTCGTAGATGCTGGTGTGCCGGTAGGCGAACACAAGTATCAGATTACGGCAGTGTACGGCGATGTTGAGTCGGCTGACAGCGAGACAGCTACTGTTACCGTGCAAGCACAGAAAGTCTCTAAGCCGACAGGCTTCTTTGCGCAGCAGCACGGCTACAATTCTGTTTTCTTGGAGTGGAACAACCCTGCTACCAATTTCGGACAGCTCACCTACTTCGCTCCAGACGATGCGCAGCTTGAGACCTTTGGTCTGTCGTACGCTAACCTCAGCTACGAGACAGCCATTGCTTTTGATGCAGTAACACTCAGTGCATACAAGGGACAGAAGCTCACCTCCGTAGGCTTCTATCCGATGGAGGCTCAGGGCGGTTGGACAATCAATCTCTACACTCGTGATGCAGCCGGCAAGCTTCAGAAGTTCTACACACAGCCCGTCACGCAACAGTTGAACTATGGCGAGCGCAATGTCGTTACGCTCACCACACCGCAGGACGTGCCGGCAAACGATTTGCTCGTGTCTGTAGAGGTGGCTGTGACAACAGCATCGAAGCGCATCTCGGCTCTCGACAATGTTCATGCAGTGAGGGGTAAGTCTGACTTGCTGCGCGTTACTACCGACGACGACTTTGAATCGATTGGCGACATCATGGAGGCAGAAAACGTTCTCTACGCTGCTTCATGGGCTATTGATGCTACTGTAGCACCGGTTGGTGCCGACCTCACGAAAGACAACGTGGCAAGCTATAATATATATGTAGACGGCAAGAAGGTCGGTTCGTCTGACGCGAAGACATTCACCGTTGCTTCGGTGGAGAAGGGTACACATGAGCTTGGTGTGAGTGCTGTGTATGCTAACAGCGTTGAGTCGGAGCAGACCATCGTTCAGCTCGACGTGACACCCGACGACAGTCAGCTTCAGGCTGTAAGCGGAGTGGAAGTAGCTCCCGTTTCGGCTTCGGCTGTAAAGGCTACATGGCAGCAGCCGCTCGACCGCGATGTTGTTGAAGTGCAGTACTGCTCTGGTTCGGCATCAGGTCAGATTGTCACCGCACCAGCCAACAATAACTATGGCTTGATGGTTGGCGCGGTATATCCGTCGAAGACATTCCGTGGACGCACTGGCTACGTGATGAAGAAGGCGCGTTTCTATCCGCTTGCTGATGCTACATACACCATATATGTGTATAAGGACGACAAGATAATCAACGAGACAGCTGTGGAGAACTACACTTTGGGTAAGTGGAACGAAGTGGAGCTCTCAGCACCTATCGTTGTTGAGAACGGAGCTTCTTATCGCTTGGCTGTCGACTGCTACGATGTTGTGCCGAACAAGCCTGCTATCGCTTTGGATAGCAATGCGCCGATGGAAGGCTACTCGGATATCTATACGCTTGATGGCGAGTCGTGGAGTTCGATCACATCTACTGGTGTCTCTGCCAACTGGATGATTGGTCTTGTACTCGAGACTGCGCAGCCTAAAGTGCTGCCTATCGATGGTTACGATGTCTATATCGACAATGCGAAGAAGAATACGGAGAAAGTGGCTGAGACAACATTCACTCACGACTTCGGAACTGATGACAAGCAGCAGCACACCATCCGCGTTGACGTTTACTATACAGTGAAGTCGAAGAGCGTGAAAGGTGGCGTGACCAAGTTCCTCATCGCAGTTGCTGGCATCAACGAGAACACTGTAGGACGTATCGAAATGCACCAGGGTGAGAACGAACTCACCGTGACAGGCGAGAACGTGGAATCTGTGGAACTCGTGTCGGCTGCAGGAGCAGTAGTGGCAAAGGCAAAGGGCGACACCGTTTCGCTCAACGGCGTGCCTGCAGGCATGTATGTGGTGAAGGCTGTTGTGGCGGGTGAGACCGTGACACGCAAGGTTATGCTCACTAAGTAGTAAAAAATAGTACTCACTGAATAATTGTTTTTAAGCAGTTTAATCACTATTTTCGTACACTTATGCTATAATTGAAGACGTTTGTGCCCATATCGACAAAAATGGGGTTGTGTATTGCGTAATTTATGATTAATTTTGCATCGACAACAATGGAGTTAAACTTAGATTTGACCAACACAAACTCTTCTATATATATAAACAAAAAGAACGCTGGCAAGTAATGTCTTGTCAGCGTTCTTTTATGCTTTTAAGATAAGCGATGTATGTTGTAACGTATTGTTTGTCAGTGTGTTTTTAATCTTTGGTACGTTGGTTTATCTCTTTTCTTTTAATAAGTCGCGAATCTCTGTGAGCAGCAATTCTTCCTTGGTTGGCTTCGGTTCTTCAGGTGTGGGTTCTGGCTTAATATCCTCTTCCTTCTTCTTTAGGTTTGCCAGTTTGTTTATGCCCTTCACGAGGAGGAATACGCAGAAGGCGATGATGGTGAAGTCGATGATGGTTTGTATGAATGTACCGTAATTGATGGTAGCAGGTTTCATCGTTTCCATGCCGAGATTTACTGCAGGCAGCTCAAACTTCAAGTCGCTGAAGTTGACACCACCGATGAGCCATCCGATAGGAGGCATGATGATATCATTAACGATAGAAGTAACAATCTTTCCGAATGCACCGCCGATAATTACACCTACAGCCATATCGACCGCATTACCCTTTACGGCGAATGCCTTGAACTCATTTAGTATCTTTCCCATGACTTTTGTTTGTTAATTGTTTAATTCCTAATGTCCGATTGTATGTTTCTTGTTTCTAACTATCTTATTTTGCAAAGTGTATATAGCAAACTGCGCTTATTATATATAATGTATATAGCCCAGTGAAATTATATAGCGATTTTTTAAATAATTTAATACCTCTATTGGCTGCAAAATTAGAAAATAATTATTAACTTTGCGCTCGATAAAGAAAAAAATGCTCAAAAGTATTGCTTTTTGAATGTTTCAGTTCATTGGCAAGTACTGTGGAGCTTGAAAGTAAGATTTATTTTCAACCATTAATTAAAATATTAAAAAATGACAAAAGTTGCTATTAACGGCTTCGGCCGTATCGGTCGTCTGGCTTTCC
>OLGY01000944.1_pt1 | contig 17045 bp, 18 predicted proteins | sample 1605951 | NCBI WGS metagenome assembly OLGY01 (sample SAMN03283280) | human gut metagenome | biome: human-associated habitat; material: feces | host: Homo sapiens | place: Peru | collected 2012
GAACTCGGCTCGGACGGATTTTTCCATCATGTTGAACTCCGCGCCGGCGCGCCAGCCCATGGCGTGGCCGTCGCCGATGGTGCACATGGGGCGGAACTCGCACAGGCCGGGATAGGCGGCGGAGAACAGCCACACACGGGCGGGACGGCTCATGGTGATGATGGCTGCCTTGCTGGAGAACACATAGAACTCGCCGGTACGGGTGTGAACGCCGGTGGCGCCCACACACTTGGCCCCGTTCTTGCCACCCTCAGTCAGCAGGGAGGTGACCATGACGCGATCCACGATCTTCACGCCCAGACGGCGGCATTCCTTCTCCATTGCGGGCTTGAAGGTAGTGCCCCAGATGCGGATGGTGAACCTGTTCTTATAGTCATAGGCGAACATCAGCTTGGTCTTTTCGTCCCGGAAGGCCGCGCCCTTGAACTCGTCCTCGGTGTCCCGGATCTTGCCACCCATCTTCTCGATGTCCTGCAGATGATCCCAGCCCTCGCGGCACTCTATATAATGAGAGATGCCGTTGTTGTAGCCGTCGTTGTCGTCCAGCATGGCCTGCACCAGATCCTCCGGAGAAACACCGGAGCAGGGGTTGGTGGCGGCGCTCTCCCAGTGGTCGCAGCCGCTGCCGCCCGCGCCGGAACGCTTGGTCGCGCCCTTTTCCACCAGGATCACGCTCTGGCCGCGTTTGGCGGCGTTGATAGCGGCCATGCATCCGGCGATGCCGCCGCCCAGCACGATCACATCCGCCTCCATGCGGTTGACTTGGCTCACCTTGGCAGGATAGGGCCATTTCATTTCGCTCATGCTTTCGCTCCTCCATTCATTCATTCGTGATAAGACGGCTGCCGCAGGAAGTACTGCCTTGCAGAGAGGCCGCCTTGGTTAGCGATGATTTTACTACACGAGTGTATGTTATCAAATGTTTATAGATTTTGCAATATCTTTTTGAAAAATTTTATAAAATAATTGACAAACTTTACAAGATAGGTTATGCTTTGAAATACAAACGAAGGGCAGCTGCGGCGCTGATGCCTCCGCGTCGTGAAACTGATCCCTCGGCAGATCCGCAAGGAGGAAGAATTATGTACAAATACGTTATCAAACGCATACTCCTAACGATTCCTGTCCTGCTGGGAGCGGTGTTTCTGGTGTTTACCATTATGTACCTGACTCCCGGAGATCCCGGCACGCTGATCCTTGGCATTACCGCCAAGCCGGAAGACATCGCCGCGCTGAACCACAAGCTTGGCGCAGACCTCCCGTTCTTTGAGCAGTTCTTCAACTATCTGAAAGGAATTGTTCTCCACTTTGACTTTGGAACATCCTACCGCAGCGGAAAGCCGGTGTTTGATTCCATCCTTTCGCGCTTTCCCACCACGTTCCAGCTGGCATTATGGTCCATGCTCCTCAGCTCTGTATTAGGCATCGCGCTGGGTATTATCTCCGCTGTGAAGCAATACTCCGTGCTGGATAACGCGCTGACTACACTGGCCATGCTCCTTTCCGCTATGCCGGGTTTCTGGCTGGGTCTGATGCTGATGGTGCTCTTTGCGCTGAAGCTGGGTTGGCTTCCGTTTGGCGGCGTGGACACTTGGCAGGGCTATATTCTTCCTGTAATCACACTGTCGTTGGGAGCAGCAGCCAGCGAGATGCGTCTGACACGTTCTACCATGCTGGAGACCATACGGCAGGATTATATTCGCACCGCCCGCAGCAAGGGCGTGCCGGAAAAAGCAGTGATCTGGAAGCATGCGCTGCGTAACGCGCTGCTGCCTGTTGTCACGTCCATGGGTATGAATTTTGGCGGCAGCCTGGGCGGCGCCGTCATCATCGAGACGGTGTTTGGTATGCCGGGCGTCGGCATGCTGATCGTTGAGTCCATCCGGCAGAAGGACACGCCCGTTGTTATGGCGGCCACCATGTTTTTGGCGGTGCTGTTCTGCTTTGTCATGCTGGGCGTAGACATCCTTTATGCGTACATCGATCCCCGTATCAAAGCAAAATACAAGGCCTGACAGGGAGGTGACGGAAAATGAACGAGAAGAGAAACCGCAAGAGCAAGAAAACCAATCAGATGAAGGAAATATGGCGCCGTTTCCACAAGAGCAAAACGGCCATGCTGGGTCTATGTCTCTTGATTTTTGTCCTGTGCATCGCCATCTTTGCCGATGTGATTACCCCCTATGAAAACGCCATTTCGCAAAGCGCCAACCGTCTGGACGGTCCCAGTGCCGCACATATATTCGGCACAGACGAGCTGGGGCGCGACCTGTTTGCCCGCATTGTCCACGGCTCCCGCTATTCGCTGCTGATCGGTGTTTCCACCAGTGTACTGGCGCTGGTCATCGGCGGCTTGCTGGGTGCTATCGCGGCCTATTACGGCGGCTGGGTAGATAATATCATCATGCGCTTGACGGACGTGGTGATGACCGTACCGCCTATTCTGCTGAGCCTGGCTGTGGTGGCCGCGTTGGGCGGAAGCCTTCGAAATCTGCTGATCGCCATTACCATCTCCTGCGTACCCAGCATGCTGCGTCTGGTTCGTTCCGTGGTGTTGGGCGTCGTAGATGAGGATTACATAGAGGCCGCCAGATCCTACGGTGCCAGCGACATGCGCATCATCCTCAAATATGTCATTCCCAATGCGCTGGGGCCCATTATTGTGACGACCACCATGAATGTCGCCAATATGATCCTCTCTGCTGCGGGCCTTTCCTTCCTGTCTCTGGGCGTTCAGCCGCCTGCTCCTGAATGGGGTGCGCTGCTGTCCGATGCAAAGACCTATATGTTTACCGCACCGCACCTGCTGTATATTCCCGGCATATTTATCGTGATCGCGGCGTTGAGCTTCAATTTGGCCGGCGACGGCTTGCGCGACGCTCTTGACCCGAAGCTGAAGGATTGAGGAGGAACGGAAAATGAGTGAAGTATTGCTGAAGATCCGTGACCTGCAGATCGATTATAAAACCGATCTGGAAACGGTTCATGCCGTTAACGGTGTATCCCTGACCTTGAATAAGGGAGAGACCTTGGGGCTGGTGGGCGAGACAGGCGCCGGTAAGACAACGACGGCACTGTCCATTATGGGGCTGCTGCCGGAGCGCACGGCACGCACGAACCGCGGCTCTATCTGGTTTGATGAACAGGACATTCTGGCTGTCCGCGATAAGGACGGTGCCGCTGTCTCTGAAGAGGACTACATCGCTTCCCATGTGCCGGAGACTTCGGAGGGCGAGACGTTGGAGGCACCTGCGGCGGAGGTTCCTGCTCCCGCTTATCTCAGCAACAGGCAGCTGCAGGCCATTCGCGGCGAGAAGATCTCTATGATCTTTCAGGATCCTATGACAGCACTGAACCCTGTGCTGACGGTGGGCGACCAGATCCTTGAGGCACTTTTGATGCACAACGAGGGACATACCCGAGCCGAGCTGGAGTCCCGTGTGGATGAGGTGTTGGAAATGGTCGGCATCATGGCCAGCCGGAAAAAGGACTATCCCCATCAGTTCTCCGGCGGCATGAAGCAGCGCGTGGTCATCGCTATGGCTCTGGCCTGCAACCCTATGTTGCTGATTGCCGACGAGCCGACCACCGCGCTGGACGTGACGATCCAAGCGCAGGTGCTGGCGATGATGATGGAGCTGAAGAAAAAGCTGAATACCGCTATGATTATGATTACGCATGATCTGGGCATCGTGGCACAGACCTGCGATCTGGTGGCTGTTATGTACGCAGGCGAGATCATAGAGTACGGCACGGTGGAGCAGGTATTTGCCGGCGATAAGCACCATCCCTACACGGTAGGCCTGTTCAACTCCATTCCCAATCTGGAATTGGATGAGCGGCGCCTGCACCCCATCGACGGTATGATGCCCGATCCGACGAATCTGCCTGAGGGCTGCGCGTTTTCGCCTCGCTGTCCCCATGCAACGGAGCACTGCCGCCAGTGTCACCCGGAGCAGTATGACGTAAATGGACTGCGTATAAGATGTTTCCTGTACAACGGAGAGGAGGGACAAGCATGAGCCAACCCCTGATCGAATTGAAGGAACTGACAAAATACTTTGATATCAGCAAGACCGCCAAGCTGCATGCTGTGGACGGCATTACACTGAACATCAATAAAGGCGAAACGTTAGGCGTGGTGGGCGAATCCGGCTGCGGAAAGTCCACCTTGGGACGCACCGTGCTGCGGCTTCACGAGCCGACCTCCGGCACGATCCTCTTTGACGGAGAAGACATCAGCCATTGCCGTGCCCACAAGCTGGCCAGGGTGCGCCGCGATATGCAGATGATCTTTCAGGATCCCTATTCCAGCCTGAACCCCCGTATGAGCGTGCAGGAGTTGATTGCCGAGCCGCTTCTGGTGGCGGGTCAGCACAAAAATAAGGCGGACATTTATGAAGAGGTGGCACGGCTGATGGACACAGTGGGACTGGCCTCCCGTCTGTCCGGAGCATATCCCCATGAGCTGGACGGCGGACGCCGTCAGCGCATCGGCGTAGCGCGTGCGTTGGCGCTGAATCCCCGCTTCATCGTCTGCGATGAGCCGGTGTCGGCACTGGACGTGTCCATTCAGGCGCAGATACTAAACCTATTGATGGATCTTCAGGAAGAGCGCGGCCTGACCTATATGTTCATTACCCACGATCTATCTGTAGTACGGCATATCTCCAATCAGATCGCAGTGATGTATCTGGGGAAATGTGTGGAGTACTGTGACAGCAAGGGCTTGTTCAAACGCCCGCTGCATCCATATACCAAGGCGCTGCTGTCCGCTATACCTGTGCCGGACATTACTATGCGCGGAAGGGAGCCGCAGCTGATACGCGGCGAGGTCACTAACCCGATCAACCCCAAGCCGGGATGCCGATTCGCGCAGCGCTGCCCCTATGCGACGGAAGCCTGCACGAAGGAAGATATTCCCTTCCGGGAGATAGAACCCGGACATTGCGTCGCCTGCCTGAGAGCGGAGGAGCTGATGTAATGATAAAGCATTTACAGGAACTTTTATCTATTGAGAGTGTAGCTAACCACGGGGAAAACGGTACCCCTTACGGTGTAGGCCCCGCTAAAGCGCTGGAGTATATGTTGACCCTGTGTGAGCAGCTGGGCTTCCGTACAAAGAATGCAGGCGGACGCTACGGCTACGCGGAGATTGGAGAGGGCAAAGAGATCATCGGCGTACTGGGGCATCTGGATGTGGTTCCCGCCGGAAGCGGCTGGGACTATCCTCCCTTTGGCGGAACTGTTGACAACGGATGCCTGTATGGCCGTGGTACGTTAGACGACAAGGGTCCGATGCTCATCAGTGTCTATGCGGCTCGCGATCTGGCACAGGAGTACGCTGAAAAGGGAAAGGCCATGAATAAGCGTATCCGCCTGATTTTCGGTCAGACAGAGGAAAACGGCGATTGGTATGATATGGATGCCTATGTGGCCGAAGAAGAAAAGATCAGCTATGGCTTTACGCCTGACGGGGATTTTCCCGCCATCTACTGCGAAAAGGGAATTCTGGTGATGGATTGGGTGCTGCCGCAGAACGGCAGCGGCCTTCGCAGCGGCGAGGGTGGCGTTGCGCCCAATGTGGTGCCGGACAGCTGCTCTGTGGTAACGGAGGACGGTACGGCTTATGAGACCACAGGCAAGACAGGGCACGGCTCCGCGCCGTGGAACGGCGTAAACGCCATCACGGCTATGATGAAGCTGTTAGCGGAGAAGAATATCCCGGTGGCCAAGGCGTATATGGCGTTGATGGGCGAGGATGTGTACGGTGAAGCATTAGGCATTGCCTGTGCCTCAGCTGCCAGTGGAAGACTCTCCGTCAACGCAGGCATGCTTCGTGTGGAAAATGACACGGTGCGATTCACCGTTGATATCCGCTATCCTGAGGATCAGAACGTAGATGCATTGGTGGAGACGATTCGCCGGGCTGTGGCGGTTTATGGCTTCGAGATCCCCCCGGTACATCCCATGCGGCCTGTCTACTTGGACAAAAAAGGGGCAGTTATGCAGCAGCTCTTGAAGGCGTACAGAGACGAGACGGGCGATTTGTCGGAGCCGCTGGCCATTGGCGGCGGCACCTACGCGCGCGCTATGGATCATATTATCGCTTTCGGCCCGAACTTCCCGGGAGAGGAAAATCGGGAACATCAGGGGAATGAGTACATCACGCTGAACAACATGGAGCGCTTACGGCGTATCTATCGCGAAGCGCTTCGCAATCTGCTGGAAATGGCGTAAAAGAACAGGGTGCGCCTTTCAAGGCGCACCCTGTTCTTCAACATGCGGAAAGGGAAAAAGATGCTGGACAAAACCTTACAGGATGAGATCGTGAATAAGGGTCGTCGTTTTCTGCGCGGCGTTGATTTGTCGGATCCTATAGGTGCGGCGTTTGTGTCCGATCAGGAGCTCCGGTTGCCTCAGCCGCCGCTGGTGAAGGCCGCAGCAGCAGCGCCGGAGACACATATACGCTTGCCGGAGCCGGAGTCGACGCCGCTGGCGGAAAGTAATCTAACCGAACTGCTGCGCAGCCGCCGCAGCTACCGCAGCTATGGAGACACGCCGCTGACGCTTCAGCAGTTGAGTTATTTGCTCTGGGCGGGGCAAGGGATTACCGGTATAAAAGGTAAGAACTATGCGACCATGCGTACTGTACCCAGTGGAGGAGCCCGTCATCCATTTGAGACGTACCTCCTGTGCCGCAATGTGGCTGGGCTGGAGCCGGGCGCGTACCACTACCTGCCGATGGAGCATGCACTGGAGTACCTCGGGGCGGTAGAGGCTATAAGTGAGACGATCTCTGCCGCTCTGCTGGAGCAGAAGTGGGCGGCGCGTGCAGGAGTCGTATTTTTCTGGTCTGTAGTACCATACCGCGCAGAATGGCGGTATGGTATCCGCGCTCATCGCACGATCCTGATAGATGCAGGGCATGTGGGGCAGAATCACTATCTCGCTGCCACGGCTTTAGGTTTGGGGACATGTACGGTGGCCGCCTTTGATGATTCGCTCTGCAGCCGACTGTTTGGACTGGATGGTAAGGAGGAATTCATCATCTATGCGGCTCCCGTGGGCAGTAGGCGAAGGGATGGAGCGCCGCACTATACCCCTAAAGACCTACAGACTGATGTGTGAAAGCATCCCGATGCAATGAATCGACAGCAGTGATGTGGTGTCGAAGGAAAACGTCATATTCGCGTGTACGGGCTCCCAACCGGCGGCACGGAAGATTGACTCGTTGGCAACCTGCAAGACCTGCGTGCAGGGGTAGAGCTTCACGCGGGCATTTGAAAAGGCATCAGCGCGGGTGGCGGATATGATAGCCATGGTGTTTCCTCCCTCCTGAGACCAATTTGTTGGTATATCAAGTAGACCGTCGGTGCGGTGATGGCCTTGCAACTGCCGAGTTTGCCGGGAGCTTCTGCAACAAGGCCGGGCAAACAAGGCGCGATGCCGCCTCGCATCACCGGGAGTGCGTCGGCGGCTATCGCCGTACTTGGCACCGGCGGCGTAATCGGCAGCACAGTCTCAGCAGCAGGGCCGGGCGTGTATATTCGTGCTCGTCATCACCAATCAGCTTCTGTACCATAAATTGTTCTTGTGGTAGGCGGCTACGACGGTATTGGAATTCTGACTCGTCATGAATCACCACCATACCCTTACCGGCATACAGCTCGTCTCATGCAGCGGCATCCTGCTGCTTTGCCCGGTCTACTGCCTCTGCCCAATTCATTCATCGACCTCCGTGGCTTGTTCAGATTTGCGCAGACGGATAATAGCGCGGATCAGCGCAATAGGATATTGTCCTATTTGTGAAACTGATAGCAGCAAAACTGCAGCCACTCGGGCTGCAGTTTTTACACATTGCGATTCTCCTTTTCCGAGCTTTAAGCAAGGCACCAGGAGGATCACGCATTATTCTGCATTTTGGCCAGTTTTTCGAGTTCCTTCTTTCTATCGCTCGCGGCGTTCTCGATCTGACGCATGTCTTTCATAAAATTTTTGTACAGGTCATCCCGCTTTTGGGGATCTGCCTCTGCCTCGTAGTCGCTGCGATATTTTTCCCATGCATCTTTAAGTTTCTTCTGATAGCCACGCATTTCCTCTAAAGCCTTGGCCGTAGAGTTTTTCCTGGTCCATTCTATCCACTTGTTGATTTTTCTTATTTTGTCCTGCTTTTCCGAGCATCCTGGAATACGCCGGTTGCGCTCCTTGCCAGATCTATCTTTTTCCGCTTTCAGTGCAGCCTTACACTCCTCGCTGCACGCTTCAGTCCTGTTATTGTCGGTAGAAAACCATGTGCCGCAATAACCGCATTTTTTCAGATGGATGCTATATTCCTTCGCTGCAGCAACGTACTGATATTTCAGAGCTTGGAACGACCCATTCAGCAGCATGACCTTTCCCGGAAAACCAAGGTTTTCCTCTGTCCGCAGCCGCCAATCTCGTCTGTCCTCCGGCCGCGTCCCGCCGAGAATAGAATCGTCCAGTTCGAGTTCATTTCCCTGTGGAAGGCACTCGGTCCCGTCATCATAAAATGCACACCCCAACCGCGTGAGCTTATCAATAGCTTCACCCGTCATTTTATACCGAGTTACTCTGTCAAACTCGCCAGCACAGGGGCGATACTGCATCCATATCAACAGACTCATATACTTGGCAGCGGGTGAATTAGTATTCCACAGCACACGTAGGCAACTGCGAAGATCTTCCTCACCTCCCAAATCGATAGGGGAATAATCCCGCTCAGATATTGCCTTCTTGAAAAGTTTCAGTGCATTCATGTAGTCGGAATAGCCAGTGTCAAAAAGCCCCAGGAAGTCATGGGTGTTAGATTTCGCATCGTAGATAATGCCGACCTCATATCCCTGCCTCTGCTGCAAATCCTCTGCTAGTTCGGTGTAGGCTTTGAGCTTCACGCGGAACCGACGCATGCTCGCAAGGGTAAATTGGCGGCAGAATTCTTTAAACAGTGAACCGGCAGTATAGGCTTCTACCCGCACTTTCTGCGATACTGTCTCCTCTCCGCGCAAACGTGACAGGATCGATCTTTCATCACCAATCAGAATACGCTGGTAGCTTTTCTGCTTATTGTCACTCTTTCGAACAGGTTTAAAAATCATAACCGCCATAGCAAGGTCAGCATCCTTCCAGGTCATAATTGCAAAAGGGTCTTGGTGGATGTCTTTGGGGTTGATTTTGAGTTCCAGCATAGCTAAACCTCCCTTCAGGTCTCTTCTGGTTTATCGTTCAGCTTTCCTATCCTGCTCAGCGCCATCACGCACACCACCTCCAATCCCTCCAGCGGCTTCGGCATAGCCTCGTCGCGACGGAAGGGGTGGTCATCGGAAAGGCTCTTCTCGAACAGAGGGTCACGTGTAGACTGAGGCAGCTGAGTCAGCTTAAGCAAGTAGTAAAATGTGCGTTCCACGGGCAGACAGTAATGGAACAGGTAGTCCAAGCAGGCATCGAGCCATAGACGGGTACTGCGCAGAGAAGTGTACTCGGGAAAGGAAGCCAGTGCGAACAGCAGGCGCTCCGAAATATAGCCGACTACGCCAGGCGTAGGCAATCCCTTCAAGTGCGGCGGTACAAGGACGGTCAGCGGTGTATCCAGCTTCAACAGTTTGCGGCGTTCCTGCTGAAGCCGGTCATCGACTCGGCGGATGAGATCCTCCGCCTGACGGCGATTAAGAGACATGTTCATACTGTTCATCTCCCAGGGTCACCGAGCCGGAGAGCCTGCCCTCCGCCAAACGGTACATCAACGGCTGCACCAGCGCCTCCACTGCACCGTCCAGGCCTCGCGCGCCAATGCCTTGTGCAACGGCCTCATGTGCCAGTTTCTCGGCCAGCTCGTCCGCCAGTTGCAGGCGGACTTTATGGGTACGGAAGAATTTCTTATATTTTACAAAAGCCGACAGACTGGACTCCGTGAGGATCTGCTTCATTTGCTGTGCTGTCAACTGCTCCACCGGCACAAAGCGGCCGATGCGCCCCATCAGTTCTCTCTCCATGCCATAGGCGCAGAATTCCTCGGCGGTGCACTGAGTGACGGTGGGGTGAGTCTCTTCCCGGATGTAACCGATGGGGTCGGCGTACTTTTTGTCCCGCATCCGCCCGAACGCGCCGCCAAACAGAAACAGCAGGTTACTGGTATCCATGGTCACGCCATCCTTGGTGGTGACCTCCATGCCCTCCACCAGTTTCAGGAGCGCGTATTGGGTGCCCTGACAGTATGCCTGCCGCCCATCATTTCCGTATGCTGCAAGCTTATCGGTCTCATCCATCAAGACTATTGCATGCTTGATGTGCGGGTGATCTTTGAACATCGCCAGCAGATCGGTGATAATATCTGATGCATCCTTTCCGCGATAGCCGGTCTCGGTGATGCTGGTGGCATCCACAGTTAAAAAAGGAAGACCTACGATAGCGGCAGCTTGGCGGATAATGGCGGTCTTGCCGCAGCCGCTGGGGCCGTACAACAAAAGGTTGGTACGCGGTACGGTCTTTTCGCCGTTGGCACGGAGCATCTGCTTCCAAACGGCCAGCGCCACAGCCTCCTTTGCCTGCTTCTGACCGATGATGGCCTTGTCTAATTCGCGGATAATGTACTGGGGTGTGATGGATGCAGTGGCGGTAGGCGCAGCTTCTTCAGGCTCGTCGATGGCCTCGAAGATATGGAACGAGGCTCGCAGGCAATTCCTGCAGGCGATCTTCCCTGTGATACCGACGACATAGTCGGTACCTGGGATGTTAATCTCACACCTGCACAGTGCGCAGCGGGGGATGGGTGGCTTTTGTTTCTTGCTCATGCACTAACTCACTCCTTACTTATTGGAATGATCGGGGATGGAGACGGTGGTCGGTTCTTTTGTTTTTCATATTGTACGTATAAAGCTAAATATTTCCCTGAGAGCGGATATCGCCCGGCGAAAGCCGGGCGATATCCCTTTTGTCACGCTGATACCGGCACTTTTTTGCTTGCTGTCTTTGTCGCTACTTTTTATGCTATGATAGTGTCATTTCAATCCCCGAGCGTTTTGCTCGATTTTGCACCTCATGCAGGGTCAGTTTTATTTCAATCCACGCCCTCGACGGATGGTGAATAAGTTGCGGTATCAGCGGGATTATGAGAACCTTGCAGTTGACTGTCGATACGATTTGCCATACAATAATGTATATATTAGTATATACTTCTCTATCAAACTCTGTAAGGTTTTCTATGTTTTTACAATACATCGCATTGAATTAAATTACAAGGAAAAATAAATTTATTTTTATATATGAGGTAACAAAAATGTATAAAAATCTTTTGTTTTCGAAGCGTTTAAAAGAACTTCGCAAGGAAAGTGGCGTTACCCAATCGGTATTGGCGAAAAAACTGGAAGTAAGTTGCCTGACCTATTCCAATTATGAGCATGGGAAATCGGTTCCAGCAGTAGACACTATTCTCAAACTTTGTGATATCCTGCATGTGTCTGCAGATTATTTGTTAGGCCGAACTGACACCAGGTATCAAAAGTATGAAGAGGCACAGACACTGACTGGATTAAGTGAACTTTCCATTAATGCGCTAAAAACCTTGCGCGATAGCGAGAGCAGTATGCTTACAATTCTTGATCTATTATTGGAAACAGACGTAGGTATTTTTGGTAACAGTTTTCTACAGCATCGTCCTGCTGGAACGCGGGACAATGCTTTGGCTACTTCTGAATACAAGTACCTTCACCCGGGCGTTCGAACATCGTTCTTGTTGACCGGTATTTGGCGATATGTCTTTTTCGGCGGGGATTATCATGTGTTTCAGTCCGGAAAAGAACTCCCATTGCCCGAAATTAATCATATTGATATTGAAGCAACGGGGTTTTCGGTTTCTTTTCCATCCAAGGAGGCTAGTACCCTTTGCGAATACGCATTAGAACAGAGAGTAATTAATTCGCTTAGAGAATTCAAAGAATTGTATTGGAAACGAATATATCGACAGAGGGAGCAAGGAAAACAGAAATAAGCAAGAGGAGGCATGGTGATTGACCCTGTCTCCTCAGTTTTGTGCAGGCCGACTATTGGCAATAATATGACACTGTTGGAGTCTTCTCCGGCGGCAACGCATGGGTAGGCAGGAAAGTCCCCTCTTACATCAACGCGCCCGCTCGTCTCCTCTCCGCGTGGTTCTCCACTCCGCCGCATACTGCATGGCAAAGATACTCATTTGCAGATCTTGCAGCTTTCTCCACTCCTCTAAAGCATCATCCAGCGCCGATTTGTCGTAATCCGCTTTTGCTCGACGGATGGCAGCACTCAGTTCCGCCTTCTTCCATTCGATTTCCTGCGGCGTACGGAGGTCACACACGCGGGCATACTGTAATCCGCGCAGTGCGTCCTCTGTTTCTTTGTTCGGTGAGCCAAACAGCGCTGGTATTTCCGACGCGCTGTACAGCGGCAGCGGCTCCGGCAGACGGGAATTGCTTGTCAGCAGAAATATTACCAATATCAACAGACTATCCAGTACGCCGCGAGGACATCCGTATCGATCGCGCAGTTGCTTGCGTTCCTCCTCATACCATCTGCGGCGAACAAAGCGCACATACTCCCACCATTGCCGTTCGGCAAGTTGAGCACGCTTCCGATGCAACGCCATCAATTCCTCGAGATCTTCCCATTCCAAGCCCAGCGTCCGCAGACGCACTGCCTTGTGTCCGCCGGGCGGCACGGCACTGACGGTATGACCGCGCATTTTCAGCGTGATACCGTAGGCGTGCAGGCGGCGGGAGAGTTCTTTGGTGCTGTGACATTTGGCGGCCACAGATATCAGCGCGTGACGCAGATACTCGTTTCGTTTCTGATAGCGCGCCTGCTTTCGCTGGGCGGCGATGGCGTTGTTGTCCTTGACCTCCCATTGATGCGCCCGCGTATAGTCCCGCAGCCAATCGTTCATGGCTTGCCGCAGTGCCGTGCTGTCCTGATGCTTCCCACCGGATCTTACCTCGCAAGGCAGCGCGTTTCCCTCGCCGTCCCGCATCATCCACCCCCGTTCCTCTCGTGCCAAGGCACGGACGGAGTTGATGGAGATGTGGATGTGATCGTTGCCCGTATCGCGGTGGACGGCAAGCAAACAGTCGTAGCCTTGCAAGAAAGTACGAGCAAAAGCACGAGCTTCCTCCAGCAAATCGGACATGGACATCTTCTCGCGATCTGCCGATGGGTGGCTCAGGATGTACTCGTGGCTCTTGCGGTCAGTGCGTTTGTTGTTCTTGCCGCACTGCAGATTGGTACGACGGCAGGCGGAAGCCCAGTTCTCGGGCGCAGCTTCCTCGCCTTCGGCGGTCAGGTACAAGACGGTGCAGTTATCCCGCGGCTGCAGCAAACCGTAGGTATCCAGAAGAGGTTCATAGTGCCCGGTCCTACTGTCCTCCCTATGCTTGCAGGTATAGTATTCCAGGACATCCTCGTAGCGGGCGTTTTTAGAGCTTCTATGCTTGACGATAGCCATCGGCGATCCTCCCCTCCAGCTCTGCAACCCGCTTGGCAGTTCGCTCCGCCTGACGGACAATTTGCAGCAGTTCCTCCCACTCTTTCGGGTGCAGCGTCCTCTGTCCTTCATTGGGGCGGATAGTCATTTTCAGCAGACCACCCACCCGTCCCACATCGGCCTTGAGCAACTCCAATTCGTCCAGCAGCGTCATGTCCCACTCCGTGGATGTATGGATGACGATCTGCTCTGTCAGCGCGGCACGGCGGAGAGACTCGCTGGCGGGCAGGTCGGCTCTTTTTACCCGGGCGCAGAATGCTCGGTGTTCGCTATCAGATAGCCTCGTTTTTATCAAGCGTGTTCGCGCACAGGATTTGCGTGGCTTCCTAGTCGGAGTAATGGTCTCTGCCAACATCCCGGTCTCTCTCCATCAAGGGTACTTTCATTCCCTCTTTTAGCGCTGGAGGCAAATCCCCCCGCCGCTGTGCTGCGGTGGACATTAGCGCGTCCAACGTCTGTTTACGGTAGTTGTCGTGCATAGGCATTCTCCTGTTCGGGGGTTTTGGGGGGCCCAGCTAAAGTTCGGCTATCATGGTACCAAAAATGGTACCATGATAGGGAACTTGTCCCCCGGATCTCCGTTATCTTACTTTTGTGCCGCGCGACGCTTGTCAGCGTCGTGCTTTTCCATCATACCGCCCAGTTCCTCCGAGATGTCGGTCTCACACTCCCAGCTATCACAATGGCCGTCGATACCGGTAAAATGGTAACAGGCCACGCATGGTATGGTCTTGCGCTTCAGCTCCTCCTTGTGGACACAGTAGCTGCAATCTCCGCGCAGAAGCTTATTGATATTGTGGATTTTCAATGCGGCACCCCAATATTTGCACACAAGGAAATTTGTATACTTCTCGTCCAATTGCGCCTTCATGGTCATTATCAGTTTGGGTGTCAGCCCGGTCTTGCGATACTCCGACAGCAGGATCTTCTCGTCTACCGTCAAATGGGATGCATTGTTTTTCTGGTCGCTCATATTGTTCACCTTTACCTTTCTTTTTCGTCCTTCTTTTTTGGCTGCGGACGGGTCATCTCCGACACCGCATCACAGAGGATGCCGATGTCTTCATCCGTGGTCGTATGATAGTTCTCTACCGTGGTGCTGTAATCGGTATGGCCCATGACTTCCATCATAATCTCCGGTGAGACACGGCGGCGCTTTTGAAGGTCTGCGTAGGTATGGCGACAAGAATAAGGCGTGTGACCTTCCAGCTTTAATCTCGCCATCAGCTTGTTATAGCAGCGATTGCGCCAGTTGTTCAGGTCGTACCTCTTGCCACCATCCGCCGGGATCAGATAGCCATCCTCTCTGCCATCCACCAGTGCATCTATCACGGGATGCACGACGGGTGGCAAGGGGATGATGCGATTCCGTCCGGCCTCGGTCTTGGAGCCGCCTCGCAGATACCTATTTCGCCCAGAAATATGTAGGTTTTCTTCGATTCGCATGGAGAGCAGCTCACCGGGGCGCAGGCCGGTGTAAATCAACAGAATCACCGCCTGCGCGGTCTTGTCGCCGCTGTCTGCGGCCTCCCAAATCATGGCGATCTCATTGGATGAAAAAGGCTGTACCGGCTTGCTGTCGCTACGCGGCAGCTGGACGAGCTGGCCGTAGTTGACCGTCAACAGTCCCTTGGCCATTGCCTCGCGGCAGAGCATGCTTGCTAAATTACGGATCTTGGCAAGCGTCTCCCTCTTCAACCCGCGTTTTTCCGCCGTATCGATGATTTGCTGTAAGGTATCGCGGTTGATCTGCTTCACCGGCACTTTGGCGGCTGCCTGCAAATCTCGCCAACTGTTGCGATGGCCTGCTTGACTTTGAGGTGTCAGTTGTGTAAAGTACTTGGTCTCAATAAAACCCTCATACAAATCGCCAAGCGTTAACCCACGCTGTGCTGACTCCTGCTCCACATACATGGCCTTGGCCAACGCCTCCGCCGCCTCTTTATATGTCTTATAGCAGCCGATGCTGCGCCGTTGGACGTGCAGGTTGTCATACTCCGCCGGCAGCCGCGCCCAGTAGGGCTTGGCGCGGTCGTCCGAAAGCTTGGTGATGCTTCCCTGACCCTCGGTGCGTGGCCGTACTCGACGAGGAAGGGGCGCCAGCCGCTTGCCGCAATAGGCGCAGAAGGAGGCGTCGTCAACGGTCGGCTTTTTACATTTGGGACACTTTGCGTATTCTGGGGTGGCCATGGCGACACCTCCTTTCGGTTGATTTTTGCATTATGCATTTGCAACCCTTGGCTGCGCTGAGATGCGAGGGGGATTAGATATGATGGCAATGCTGCTTCCGCTGACATTGTTGCTGTGCTGTCGATATAGTGCTGTTGTCGATGGCATCAATTGGATGTATTTGCATCCACTGTATTTCCCCAACGCTTTTTTGCCGCCTCTTGGCGAGCCTGAGACATCATATAGTATCGCTCGGTGTCGGCATCAATACGGGCGGCCATAAAATCCCACGCCACCTCCAATGCGGCATCCTCGCCAAAATCCGGTGCAATGCCATCTTGTGCATAGTCCATGATCGCCCGCAGCAGTTTGCCACACTGTTCGGTCGACAGACGCCGCAGTACTGGCCGTAGCTCAAAATAGAGCATCACGCCAGGCTTTTCTTTTTTGTGCGCCATTCCACTACTTCTCTCTTTCTATATAGGTTGTGATGCTTTTTCCCCGCATGGCCGCCCAAAACGCCTCGCGAGGAATTCGTACCCTGCGCCCTATCACGCAAACGGGGAACCCCAGTTTAGCCGGGTCTTTCTGTGCCTGCGAGCGGATCACTTGCGGATCACAGCGCAGGATTTTCGCCGCCTCGCTGGCGAACATGTAGATGTTGTTGCTGTCTTTGATCATGTGTGATTACCTCTGTGTAATGTAGTCCGCTGTGCACCGCGTCTGATGACATTTTGTTCTTTTCTTTGCCATTTTGCAATATTTCAAACCGATTTTGCTGCACGGAAATGCTTTTTTTACATTTTCGACCGCACACGCACGCTTTAAAAACCACCCGCCGCTTTTTTAAGCAACGGGTGGTTTTTGAGCCATATGCTTTCTCTCGTTTTCCTCGAAAATAGACTTGCATTACGCTATTTAATGTATGACTTTTTCAAAGCAACCCCGAATAAACCCTATTAAACCTTGGCTTAACAGTGATAAGGAACTAATTCAAACTTATTGCTGTTAGCCGATGGATTCAGGTGTGCCAAAGCAATGCAGGGCTGGAAGTATTCAGCTTCGGCAAAAGATATGTAAAACAGAGAAGCGCCCGTATCAGCATTTATGCTGGCACGGGTGTAAATCATTTAAGGCATGCTTTACACCCCCCCGTTTCTTTCATTATATCAGAAACGGGGGTGATTTTGTGTTTTTTTGACAGGCTGAGGAAGGCTCCGGCGCTTTTGGCACCGGAGCCTTCCTTGAGTCTTACTTCGCAAGTACAACGGAAATTTTGATCTCCTTTTCCGCCTCGCTCAGGTCGAACGCGCCGCCGTCCGCGACGCTCACACGCAGCTCATACAGT
>OLGY01000946.1_pt1 | contig 16997 bp, 31 predicted proteins | sample 1605951 | NCBI WGS metagenome assembly OLGY01 (sample SAMN03283280) | human gut metagenome | biome: human-associated habitat; material: feces | host: Homo sapiens | place: Peru | collected 2012
TACTGAATATAGCTAATAATTGTCGATTAGTATAGACTACTTTTCGACACTACTCTATGTTTTTCTATCTACACTTATATTTTATCAAAACTGTTATGAAAAAAGTAAATCTTGGTGTCGATTTCTGTTGTCGGCACTATATTTTAAACAAGCAGAGATTCAGCGGTAATTCCTGTTGTCTATCTATAAGATTTAAAAAAACATCCTTTCGGATGTTTAACTTGCTAACTGGTGCCGACAACATCACCATTCTTGATAAGGCACTGCCTAGATTTAAAGAATTGGTTAAACATGTAAAAGTGGTTAATCAATATGAGGATAATGGTCAACTATTTGATTATTGTTGGGTATTCAAAGGAATATCCGAAATGACCACAAAAGAAGCAACCGAGCTAATTGAAATGGCAAAACAATATGCTAATAGAGTTGGAGTTGAAGTTGACTATTGGGAAGAATTGGAAGGTTACAGCGGATGAAAAGAGATAGTTTTGTAACATATCGTTCCTTCTATGAAGCTGTTAAATCTCTTGATTATGAAACGATTGGAAAGGTCTATGTAGCTATTAATGAATATGCACTAGATCATAATGAAGTTGAGTGCGAGGGAATCATTAAAACTATATTTACATTGATTAAACCACAGCTTGAAGCAAGCTTTCAAAAAGCGATAAGCGGTAGCAAAGGTGGCAAGGTAAGCAAATCTCAATCTAGTGAAGAGCTAGAGGATAAAGAAGAGCGAAACATAAGCACACTGGAAGCAAACCCAAAGCAAAACGGAAGCAAAACGAAAGCAAACAAGAAGCAAACTTTAAGCAAACAAGAAGCAAACAGTAAGCAAACCGCAAGCAATGCTAATGCTAATGTAAATGCTAATGTAAATGTAAATGTTAATGCTAATGTAAATGATGATTTAGACATAAAGAATAAGATTATGTCGTTATTATCATCATCAAAAGATATTTTTACAAGTATCAAAATGGAAAATGAATATAAAGAAACTTTGAAGATGATGATTAAAGCAGCACAAGTTACTAAGGTAATACCAGATCAAGGAAGATTGGAAGACATCATGAAAGAAATGATTTTTGATAGACAGCATGTCAGTAACAAACAGGGTTATTTGATTGAATGCTTTAGAAATGAGAGGTAACTATGCAAGTACACGAATTAATCACGATTAAACCTATGGAGAGCAAGAACCGTAGAGAACTAGCATTAATGCAAGTCGAGAAAGCTAGAAAGAATATCGAACTAGTATTTAAGCTTTTATACAAGGATGATGAGCTTGAAGTAATAGAAGACTATTACGGAACGCTTGATGAAATGTTAACTGATTTAAAGCATGAAATCGAATGGCTAGAGAAAAATAAGCCACTATCTGATGAAATCGAATATGGTGGTGAAGATCCAACGGATAGAGAAACTGATGAAATGATTTTAAGAAAGTTAGAGAAAAAAGAAAAATAAAAGAGGAATGAATATGACTGAACGAGAACAAGCGGTAACTGTTGCACTTATGGAACTTTGGAATGAAATTGAAATAGAAGAATGCGAAAATTTTGAAACAGAAGAACGTGAGAGAGAGCAAGCTATATCAAAAATTGAACAAATGAATAAAGCAAAAGAAATAAGAAAAGAGGCTGAAGAAGGATGTTAAACGCCGAAAAGTATAAAGAAAAAATAGAAAGCAACAAGGACTCAAAACTAGCTTGTTATATTGCAAAAAAAAATATGGAAGGAAAGTTGCTCCAACCATGCATGCTCAGAATGTAGAGAAGAAGTAATTGCATGGCTTTTACAAGAATGTGCTGATCCTATTCTCACTGAAGAAGAAAAAGCAATTATAAATGACATCTTAAAAACTTATGAATTATTTAACCATTTTAATAGAGAAAAATGTGTGATAACAAAACAATTTTTAGGGGATGAGGAAGAAATATACTATCTTGAAATAGCCTGGGGCGATGAAAAAACTGCAACACCAAGCTTTTGGGCAACCAATATGTTCGTAGGTATGGATATTTGCAAAAAATACACATTAGAGGAGTTGGATTTATGTTAAACGCAGAAAAATTTAAAAAAGAGATTGAGAGTTTCAATTATATGTTCGCAGTAGTTGAAAACAAGGTTGTTAATTGTGCAAATCTTGATACTTGTGAAAACTGTGAATTTAAAGCTAGGTGTGGTGGTGGCAAAATAAAATGGTTATTAGAAGAATACAAAGAGCCTATTCTAACCGATAAAGAAAAAGCATGTTTGAAGAAAATAATTAAATCTAAAAGGGATAGTGTTATTTATATTCGCAAAATAGCGCTTCTTAAAGGCACAGAAAATGAATTTACCAATATTGTTATTGCTACAAAAGGCACTTTAGAAGCTGTAGCAACTCCAGATATGCCATTTGAAGGTATGGAACTAGAAAGAGAATACAGTCTTGAGGAGTTAGGACTATGACAAACTTAGAACATTACGAAAAAGAACTAAAAGAAAACGGTCGTGATGAGTACCTATGTACCATGTATACGATAAGAGAAGATTTAAGTGATGAAGAAGATGAACAAGAAATTTGCGACCACAAGTGTCAAGAATGTTTCATTAAAAGCATTAAATGGTTTGGGCGACAATATCATGAACCTGTACTCACAAGAGAAGAAAAAGTATATTTGAAAACTGTAATTATCCCCATCGAAAAAGACTCTCTTCGTATTTGTAAAGTCAGTGGAAAAGTGCCTTATATTCGGATGATTAGAAGAGTAGATGATTACACTCTATATAATGTTTTAGAAATGAATTTGAACAACCTTAACTTTAAATTTGAGAGTATGGAAGAAGACAATTATTACACTTTAGAGGATTTAGGACTATAAAAATGAAAGTAGCAGTATTAATAATAGCCATGATGTTGGCATTTACCACGATCATAATTATCTATCGTGTTGAAATCAAAAAAAGACAAATCAACAAGAAAAATGTTGTGGATAAAGAAAAAGTAACACAAGAGCTTACAGTTCTTAAAAACACCGTTGCTTATCTTGATAGACAAGTTATCTTAGGGAATATCACCAGGGAACAATATCATCAAGAAATGGCAGTAGTCGATTTTAAAGTCAAAGAGCTAGAAAAGGAACTATTACATGGCTACGCCAAAGAATAAAGCAAAGGCTAGACATCTGATAAGACTTGATGATGGATTTGGGTTAAACATGAAAAACAAAGACAAGTACAAACTGACTGATCTAAAAATTAAACTAACTGAACTACCTAAACGTAAATTTGATATACCAAAAAAGCATTGGAAAATTCAAGTAATTAAAGATAATTCAGTAGTTGAAACAATCAACCTTAAGGGTGGCACAATGACTGATTTAATGGCGTGGTTAGAGGATGATAGATGTTGAAAAGTCCTATACGTTCAATCAATTAATGCGGTTTTCTAGAAGAGAGCTTATTGACTATATAAAAAATCTTGAAAGACAAAGAAATCAACTTAACAAAGTAGTTGATAAGCTCCTAGAAAACTCTACAAGCCATGCTAAAGTCAATTCTAGCGTGTTAGAGAGGAATTTAAACAAAGAATGAGCAATTATACAAAAATGATAAAAAGTTTGTGTATAAGGCTAAAAGGAAATAAAGAAAATGATTAATTTAAAAAACGGATTTTATATCAAAAGCGATGGGACACAATTCATGTTATGCACCATTAAAGAATCAACTAAAAAAGAGACTGGTGAGAAAAGCAGCCGTGAGGAAGTATTGGCGTATTGTGGAACATTAGAACAAGCGCTCAATGCTTATAAAAAAGAAGCTATGCTTAAAAAAGTAGCTGAGGAAGATATGGATCTAAAACATGTGTTAAGAGCCATTAAAGAATTGAAAAATGAGATACATGAACAAGTTGGGTAAACTGAAAGGAAATAAAAGATGATTATTAAAGATTTAAACGAAACAATCTTGCTAATGACTAGCAAGGACTATAAAGAAAGATTTATTGCAGAATATGATCAAACTAGCATTCGTTTAGAAAAGCTAACAAGAATGTGTGATAAGTGGGATAAAGGCGAGCTAGACTTTACACCAACGTGTCCAAGAGATTTATACAATGAACAATTAACTTATATGCGTGGTTACTTGAAAGTATTAAGAACAAGAGCGCACTTAGAAGGAATTGAACTAGATTAATGTTAAACGGAGTAGAAAGATGAACAAAGTAATTTTAATAGGAAATACCACGAAGGATATTGAGTTAAGACAATCGAACAGTGGTAAGTTTGTAGTTGAATTTAGCGTTGCGATAAACAATGGAAAAGACCAACAAGGCAATGAATTACCAGCGGACTTTATAAACTGCACGGCATGGAATAAAACGGCCGAGGTATTGTCTAAATATGCAACCAAAGGCACGAAAGTTTGCATTGAAGGAGCAATGAAAACTCAAACATGGGTAGACCAACAAGGCAACAACAGATATAAGACTTATGTATTGGTTGATAGGGTTGAATTATTGAGTAGACCTCAACAACAGCAAAACCCAGCACAAGTGGCTAATCAAGTAACTAATCAATACGAACCACAATATAATCAACCGCAATACAACCAGCCGCAATATCAGCAGCAATCAATTAGACCTGATGGCCGAAACGTAACAGGCGGATTGAACTATGCCGACATCAAAGCGGATGACTTACCATTCTATTAAGGAAAAAAACATGGATATCGTAGTTATCTTATTATTAGTCATGGTTGCGGTTCTATATGTTGACACTGTTAATAACCTAAAAGAAATGGAAGAAGTAATTAATGAAGTAATCAGCAAACACAATTCCACAGTTGAAATGGTTAATACGTTAAACAATAGAATTAAAGATGTAGCAAAGGAGCGAGATGAAACAAAAGGCACAAGTTAGAGCATTTAAAAACGAATTAAGGAACTATAATTACTATGTTTCAACAGCTAAGAAGACTAAAGAAAAAATTGACAATTATTATTATGAGCTTAGTGGGGTCAAAGCAAGTGACCCTTCTAGGCCACCACTTCATTCATTGCCTGATAAAGAACGTGAAAATCGTATCAGAGAATCAATTAGCCGACAAGAAAGGTACTTGAAGCTAACACAAGCAAAAATTAAATATATTGATAGGGTATTAGATAATATTAGCGAGCCTTTAAACTCAACTATTGTAGACATCTTTTTAAGGGGTGAAAGCTTAACGGCACATAGTAATGATTATAATTTGTCAAACGTAGGATTATATAAGAAAATCAATAAAGCTATAGAAAGGGCGTTAAATGGCTAATCCTAACGACTGGAAAAAGATAAACCGTGAACGGTGGAACAAGTACCAAAGAGAAAGAACAGAAAGAATTGAAATACGTTTGACACCCAAAAAGGATAAGGATGTTATTGATATGTTAAAGAAGCAACCCTCAATAAGCGGTTATTTAAAAAAGCTTGTACGTGCTGATCTAGAGAATAAAAAAGAAATATTTGAAAGGACAAAAAATGATTTTTAAAAGCTAACATTATACTAGCTTTTTTAATATTGTGTGAATATTTGTGGGAAGTCATCCCAGGTATAAGTGCCTTTTAGTTCCTTGCCTAAGAAGAAGGCTTTTAAATAGTTATTGTCATAATATGATTGTTTATTTATGATTTTAGCTCTTTCAATTGTGGCGATAATGCCACTTTGTGAGTATCGTTTTGCGAGTTCTATAGCCTCTTTTAAGCTATAACTAAATTCGCTATCATCGCTGCTTCTAACCAGGTATTCATATTCCATATTTTTTACGCTCCTTTCACCAGATTTTCAATATAGCTTATAACTGCGGTTTCATAATCGCTTAGATCATCTATTAAGTATTCAACCAACCCTTCAAGTGCGCCTTCCTCTTCTCTAAAATAATCATTAAATGACTTAATATCAGAAGCGTTGGTTGTATCACCATTTACAAATATAAAGTACTTATCGGATGCATCAAACTTGTATTGTGTTCCTAGTTGTCCTATAAGTTCTAAAGGGCTAATACAAGAGTCTTCTATTACTTTATCAAATTCATCCATTTTATGGATTTCGTAATTCATACTGTCCATATCAAGAGTGGCATTGTGAAGAGCTACTTGCTCCTCACTTGTTAAATTCTTTAATACTCTTTTAATAAAATCTGCTTTGTTAAACATATAACACACCCCCTTTAAGCATACCAACTGCAATCCAACCACTCGCCATCATATTTGTATGCGTTAGCATAGCTAGAGATTTCAACAAAATCATTTTTAGGTTCTTTGTTAACGCTGTAGTTGTGTACAGTTTTTCTAAATGGTGTTTCATTGTCGCTATAAGGTCTTGCGTTTTCGATATCGTACTTTCTATCCTCTGACATGCCTGTACAAGCTTCACGTTCTTTGATTGGTAGTAACACCCTAATAAGCCATACGCAAGTTTTACTTGTCTTGACTACTTTGTAAAAATCGTTATTTGTTTGTTCATAACCCCATGAACTGCTCAATATATCACCAACTTTTAGACTGTGGTTGTTTTGTTCTGGTTTAGTTGTTTTTGTTTCATTTAAGTCATTTAGAGCTTTTTCAATTTCTTCTTGTGTTTTGTAGCCATACCACACTTTTTTAACACTATGCCATTTAAAATGGTTAGCTTTTAAGATGTCTCTTACTTTTTCGCTTGGCTTTTCGTCAAAGCTGATTTCTAGTGAATTAAATTGGTTGTTTTCTGTAAATTTCATGTTTTCTACCTCTTTCTTTGTGCCTTTTTGAGTGGTAGAATATAAAAGTAAAGGCGAAAGCTTTTATATTCGTTGTAGGCTTAATCGTTGATTTTCCAGATCTAGGCGGTTAAGCTTTTTTAACTGTCTTCAGTGTATATCATTAACAATGATATGTCAACACTTATTTTTCATTTTTTAAATCTTTTTTTATGAGTTCTTTTATATATGCCATTTTGTTTGGTTGTTTTTCTAGTTTTTCAATTAATTCCGAGTCGGTTTTTTTGTTAAAACCTAGTGAATAGTATTTAACATTGTCTTTGGCATATTTAGCTGAAGCTCTGGATCTAGCACTTTGTTTGTTTTCGATAATTTCACCTCCTAATTTCAGCGGTAGCTTTTTATAACGATATTGACTTATCTATATATTTTCAAATAACGACTAGCTATAGCTAGTATGAACAAATAGGTTATACCTTGCTACCGCTTAACCAAGCCCTTTAACTTGGTACATCATCAATATATATCATTGTCAATGATATGTCAACACTTTTTTATAAAAATTTTTTATTTTTTTCTTCTAGTGTTTTTTTATCTTCAATATCTTTTTCGATCAGATAAACAATATAAGCATTTTTACTTGGCACGCTTTCAAGCTGCTTAAGTACTTCGATATTATCTTTTCTAATTCTTATAGATAGATTAATGTATGCCTGTTTATTATATTTGTTAGAATAGTCTATTTTATTCTTTTTCCATTTGTCCATGCTTTTACTTCCTTTCTTTGTATATCTGATCTAATCAATTGCCTAATATATTGGCGTTTATTCTCCTGCTTGTTCAATTGTTCGATAATATCAGCATCATGTACTTTGTTAAAGTTGATTGTGAAGCCTACACAGTTATTTTTTATATAGTTGGTATCATATACACTTTTTTTCTTTTTAGCTTCTTCTTTCATTGAATTTTTACCCCCTTTGATTTAAAATATTAAGTGAAGAGGCTAGCATATAGCTAGCCAGATACTCACCTTGTAAGTAGGTAGGCTAATATTGCGAGTATTAGCGTTACAATATCCACATCAACATTAATTGATAAGGATACCTTACAAGGCTTTTTCTTTGGAAGCCTTTTCTTCACTTTATTACCTCCATGGCTATATACTATAACATAGTATTTAAATCAGTCAAGCAAATATTTAATAATTTTTTTTGAAAATGTAAAATAAGCCCATAAATAGGGGCTTTTGTGCTATAATTGAGGTAGATAAAAGGAATAATATAATTGATTGATTGGGCGGTTAAATAAGCGTTTGGGCGGTTAACATAGTATCACCTACTCCTATATAGACTATATATACATAATACATACATAACTATACACATATCTCTATATCTCTATATACTCATACATAAGTACTATATAAGCCTATGCACATGCACCAATTAATAGATTATACACAACAATAAACACAATCTAACATATCTGTATATGCATCAAGCCAGGATATATGAGCATAGCTTTTTTAAGCATTAAATTCTATGTGATATAAACAATTAATTTCACAAAGTTAAAAAATAGGTAAAAATAAGGTATATAGTTACTATACAGTTTGTTTTTATATCTATTTGTGAAACATTTTCACACTTTTCACAATATATATATTGTCCCTCTTACGGGACTTGAAAGTGCCTATTTTAGGGCATTTTAGAGCGCTTTGTGGACTTTTTGCGTCCAAATAGTAAAAAGAGACTGATATGCAATAAATAGAAAGCCCCCCTCTGCTGATTATTTATGACTATATATAGGTCAGATCATATATATGGGAGGGGGTATAGGGTCTTTTTGGGAGGGAGGAGTCCATACCACCGTATAACCCACATAAAATTTTTCCATCAATTTTCAAACCGCCTTTTCACAATCTTTCAAACACTTTTTTCATCAATTCACAAATACCACCCTTACCCACAAAAAAATTTTCCCAATATTTTCAAGAGTTAATGCATTAACCACTTTCTTTTTGTAGCATGATATTGTAAATGATTATCTGAAAGGAGATACTATGGCAGCTAAAAAACGATATGCAGGTATCGAGAAGATAAGCGAGTAGTAAAGGCGGTATACAAAAAGGCATTAATAGCAAGCGAAGAAAGAAGCTAGGTGAGATTGGTTCTGTTATTTTAAAACAATCTTTTAAGGTTAACGCTAAAACACCTGAACAGTTATATGACCTTGCTTGTATGACTGACTTAAGGAATGAAGAAGATGGCATCACTTATGGCCACTGCATTATGCTTGCTATGATCAGAGAAGCTTTGCAAGGTAATGTTCAAGCTGCAACATTCGTTCGTGATACTGTTGGTGATAAGAACCCTGAAGAAATTCAAACAACTATGACCTTTGAGGATTATGTTAAGACTCATAAGGTTAAATTTAAATAAAATGGGAAGGATAGTTTCATAACTAAAAATTCCCCCTCTAAGATGTGGTTTTATAGTTTTCCCACATCTTTTTATTATTATTCAAAGGAGTCGATATGAAGTGTCCAAAATGTAAAAATACAATGGTTAAAAAGCAAGAAAGTGAAACAGAATACTATTATGAATGTCCAAAGTGTCATGCGACAGTCGGTAAGAAAAAGTAAGTATAGATCAATTAAAACCACCGTTGATGATATTACGTTTGATTCTAAAAAAGAAGCTAAACGATACCAGGAATTAAAATTGCTACAACGTGCTAATAAAATTGAGGATTTACGCCTACAAGTTCCTTATGTTCTTATAGACAAGTCTAAATATGGTAGGCAAATCAAATACATTGCCGATTTTGTTTATTATGACAAGGAATTAAAGCAAGAAGTAGTGGAAGATACCAAAGGTTTTAGAACTGATGTGTACAGGCTTAAAAAACGTTTATTGGCTGAAAAGTATGGTATTGAGATAAAGGAAATATAATGGATTATAACGAAATAACACCTCAAGAATTTATTAAAGATTTATATTACATCAAAACCAAAGAAGGTAGCCTTGTTAAATTCGAGTTTAATCATGCTCAAAAAGAGCTTTATAAGATTTTTGAAGATAATTATGATGTTAAACCGTTAAGAATTATTGTATTAAAAGCTAGACAGTTAGGTATTTCAACCTTTACTGAGGCTATGATTACTTATCTAACAACCAATAACCCTAATACTGATGCGATTATCTTAGCCCATATGGCTGAAAGCTCGGCTAAAATCTATGAAATGACACAACTATTTGTTGATTGTTTACCACAAAGCCTTAAGCCTACTCAAAAATACTCTAACCGAAAGATGTTGGCTTTTGACAATGAAAAAGGTACTGGCCTAAAGTCATCAATTAGAGTTATGGTGGCTAATGAATCTGCTCGTGGTGGTACTTACAAGTTAGCTCACTTATCAGAGTTAGCCTTTTGGGAAGACCCTGAGACTGCTATGACTGCTTTAATGCAAACAATTCCAAATACTAATGATTCGGTTGTTGTTATTGAGTCAACCGCCAATGGTTTTAATTACTTTTATAACTTATGGCAAGATGCAACCAATGGGAGAAATGATTTTATCCCTATATTCTTCCCATGGTATGTTGACCCAGAGTATAAAATGCCTTATACAGGCTTTGAGAAAACACCTTATGAGTTAGATATTCAAGCTAGATTTAATCTTACTGATGAGCAATTAGAATGGCGTAGATGGGCGATAAGAAACAATTGTAACAATGATGAATTGAAATTTAGACAAGAGTACCCAATCACTCCTGAAGAAGCCTTTATTGTTAGTGGAACAGGCGTATTTAACAATGAGCAAATACTAAATCATTTAAAAGAAGTACCTGGTCCGATAAAAGTAGGCTATTTTGACTATAGATATGATGGTTTAACAATTTCCAATATCAGATGGGTGGATGACCCTAAAGGTTTTATCAAAATTTATAAAGAATTTGATGGAACTAATACTGCTATTGGTGGTGATACGGCAGGTGGTGGTGAAGACTTTTTCGTTGCTCAAGTATTAGATCGTGAAGGAAATCAAGTTGCTGTCTTACATCATAAGTTTGATGAAGACCTTTATGCGAAACAAGTTTATTGTTTAGGCATGCATTATCACTCTTTGGTAGCAATAGAAACAAACTTCTCAACTTATCCAAATATGGAACTAAGAAGATTACGTTATCCATGGCTATTTATAAGAGAACGCAACTATGATGCTGGTTTTAGAGATGATGTTCAAGAAAAATTTGGTTTTAAGACAACACAATTAACTCGACCTAATATCATCAGCCAACTTGTTGAAATCGCAAGAGAACACATGGACAAAATCATTGATAGAGAAACGCTACAAGAGATGTTGTCTTTTGTTTATTTAAAAGGCAAACCACAAGCAAGTGAAGGCGCTCACGATGACCTTGTAATGGCATTAGCAATTGCTTATGAAGCACTAAAACAATTGCCTAATAGAAGAATGAATTATCAAAAAACTGAAAAAAAGCCTAAATCTAGGGTTAAAAACCACGATGATGAGGACTTTTTTAGTTTTGGGATGTAGAAAGGATGAAAAATGGTTAAATTACAAGCTTTAAATGTTCCTTTTGTAGAAATAAAAGAACTACAAAGGATACCAGAAAAAGATGAAATATTTGAAGTTAGTGAAGATAGAGTCGAAATATTGACTACTTCAAATAATGATGCAGGTGAACCTGTGGCCGTTATTTACAAAGAACCGAAAAAAACAACCCCTAAAGTGAATAAAAAACCAACTAAAGGAAAGAAAAAATGACAGTAGTTTTAATCTTTTTAGTTGGAGTTCTAATGGGTGCTATTAATTTTGGTACTTTTTGTTTAGGCTACTATGTTCGTTCTAAAAAGAAGGATGAAAACGCCGTTCAAGTAGATAAGAGTAATCAAAAAGCAGTCGCTGAAATGATGGAATGGCTTAATTATGGGGGTGTGAGAAATGGCAAAAACTAAACCACAAGAAATATGGAATGAGTTTGAAGAAATAAAGTCATACTGTACATCTCAAAACCTTTATTCTACCGTTGAGACAAACGAAAAGTTTTATGAAGGCAAGCAATGGGAAGGCTTAAGCGAAAACAGTACCATGCCAAAGCCTGTTTTTAATGTTCTACAAAGAGCAGGTAAATTTATGGTTGCTACTATTGGTTCAAACGATATCGCAATCACAATGACACCTTTTACAGAAGTTGCTGATGAAATCGAAAGAATAGTACCTATTTCAAAAGAAATTGAAAACATCATAGAAATAGCAAGAATCAAGGAACAATCAAAAATCATTATTAGAAATGCTTTTGTTGATGGAGCAGGATATTTGTTGTTGTCTTTTGACCCTAGCGTTGAAACAGGCCAACCTGTCAAAGGCATTGTAAAGAGTCAAATAATTGACAATACAAACATGTATTTTGGTAATCCTTATTCAAATGATGTTCAATCACAACCTTATATCATTGTCGCTTTAAGACAACATATTTCTCAAGTAAGAAAAGAAGCAAAACGATTAGGTATTAGTAAGGATAATATTGAACAAATTAAACCTGATAATCAAACAGATCAAGTAAATGATGATTCTAGTAAATTAGTAACCGTTTTACTTAAATTCTATAAAGAATATAAAAAAGAAGATAACGTTAAACAAGAGATAGACAAGTATACAGGCGAAATTAAAGAAATTCATGATGTAAAAGAATATGAAACTGTGTGGTTTACTAAAACAACTTGTAATGTAACTCTTATTAAACCAACTGATTTGGGATATAGAAGATACCCTATTAGTTGTTTTGGGTGGGATTTAATAAAAAACTCATTCCTTTATACATCGCCAATGACTGCAAACATCATGAACCAAATATTTATCAATAAGTCTTTTGCGATTGCACAAATGTATGGCTTACAAAGTGCTTTTCCAAAGATTATCTTTGATAAGTCAAAGGTTGATATGGATGATTTTTTAAATTCAACATCGCCTTATGCCGTATCAGGCATAGATATGATGGGTAAATTCTTGGATTTTATTAAGATACCTGATTTTAGCAATAACATTATTGAATTAGGCAAGGAAACCATATCACAAACAAAGGACTGTATGGGCGTTACTGATGCTTCTTTAGGCAATGTTAACCCTGATAATACTTCAGCTATTATTGCCTTACAGGAAAGTTCAAATGTGCCATTAGAGATACAAAAACAAGGCTTCTTTGAATTTTGGGAAGATACTGTTAGAAACATTATCGACATTATCGCCAATAACTATGGTGTAAGACAAATCATGACCGAAGACAACAAACTCGCTACTGTAGATTTTTCAATTCTTAAAGATATTAACTTCAATCTTAAGGTTGAAATAGGTACAGGCGCACAGTTTAGTGAAATCGCTCAAGTTAATACACTAGATAAGCTAGTACAGGCAGGTTTTATACCACCTGATGCATATATGAAGGCTGTTCCAAGTAAATATATACCTCAAAAACAGTCATTATTAAATGCTTACTACCAAATGGTAAGCCAAGGACAAGTTCCTGAGTCAAGGGGCAGTACGGAACTTGATGAAAACGCCCCATTATAAAGTTAAAAACACGCATTAATTAAGCGTGTTTTTTTATAGCACAAACCAGTGCAAAGGAGAAAACATGGAAGAAAATCTAAACCAAGACTATTCTACTGATGAAGGATTATTTGATGATTACAATGAAGAAGAAACTACACCAGGCGAAACTGAAGATGAAACATCAAATAGCGAAGAGACTGAAGAAACTGTAAGTGATGAACCTTTTTTACAAATTCGATACAACAAAGAAGATGTCGGACTTTCTAAAGAGGAAGCAATCGAATTAGCACAAAAAGGTAAGAACTATGACAAACTTTCTGACAAATTTACTCAATTAAACTCTGAACTAACAAAATTAGCTTCAAGAAACAACATGACAGTTGATGAGTTTATGTCAAAGATGGGTGAAACTGTTAAAAAAGTTGAGATTAACAAGGAAATAAAGTCTCTAAAAGAACTATACCCTGATACAAATGAGGAAGTTTTAAAAGAACTTGCTGAACAAAGGGTAACATCTCGTTTTAATGAAAATGAGAAAAATGCAATGGTTAAAGAGCAAGAAAGCGCTAGCGCTCAAGACCAAGAAATAAGAAGGCAATTAAATATCTTCAAACAAGAATACCCTAATCTTGAACCTGATAAGCTTGATAGAAGCGTTTATGATTTGGTAAGAAGCGGTTATACACTACTTGAAGCATACAACAAGTGGGTTGCAATCGAAAAAGAAAAGAGCAAACCACAAGAAGAAGCCAAAGTTAAAGCTAGCGAACTAAACAATCAAAACGAAAAGAAGTCTTATGGGGACACAACAAGTGTTGGAGACCCAATCGAAGATGACTTTTTGTCTGGTTGGAATGACATTTAAGAAAGGATTTATTAAAAATGGCAATTAATTTAGTCACTAAATATTCTTCAAAAATTGAAGAAGGTTTTGCATTAGATTCATTAGTATTCGGTAAGGGTACTGCAAAGTATGATTGGGATGGCACAGATACTGTTAAGTCTCTATCACCAACAACTGTAGCTCCTACTGACTATGACAAGACAAAAACTGATGGATCTAGATTCGGTACACCTACAGAAATGGAAGATGTAGAAAACACTTATACAGTTACACAAGATAAGAGTTTCTATTTAACTATTGATAAGGGCAACAACACAGCTCAATTAATGATTAAGGCAAGTGGCCGTATGATGAACAAGCAAGTTAAAGAACAAATCACTCCTATGCTAGATAAGTACGCATTAGCTCAATACGTGGGTACAACAGGCGTACAAGCTAAGGTTGATGGTGCTTTAACTGCTGATAATATTTTCGCTGCAATCGTAGCTGCAAGAAGTGCTATGGTTAACGGCAAAGTTCCGACAACTGGCTTAATGGGTTGGATTAGAGCCACTGACTATGGAACACTACTACAAACAGGTAAAATCCAATACTTACAAGAAATCGGCTCTAAGGCATTCTCTAAGGGCTATGTAGGTACTGTTGGCGGTATCAACTTTATTGAGGTACCTGATGAATACTTTGCTACTAACATCAACTTCCTAGTTGCTCATCCAAGTGTATTAATGCCAGTTAAGAAGATTACAACTTTAAGAATCTTAACTGATGACCCACTATTAGATGGCGCTTCATTACAAGGAAGATATAAGTACGATGCCTTTGTTTTAAAGCAAAAGGTAAAGGGCGTTTACGTTTCAAAGAACGCAGCACAAGCTTAATTTTTAAGGGGTGGAAACACCCCTTTATATTGGAGGTATTATGACCCTACAAGAAGTTTATAAAAAATGTAAAGCATGGATGTTTGAAAAAAACTCTTCAAGTATTTATAACAATTACATTATTGATATTGCTAATGAAAAATTGGCTGAATTATTTGAAGAAAATAACATGTGTAGAATGTTTTACGGCAAAAAGCCACTTAAAACCATTCCTCAATGTACTTCTCTACAAGATGAATTAGGGATATTCAATGATGATGGAACTGAAACAGGACTTGGGATAATGCCTGAGTATCAATATGAAGTCTTACCACTTGGTATTGTTGCAGAGTTTTTGATGGATGATGATTTAAACAAGATGTCTAGATTTGATACCAAGTATAACAATGCTCGTGTTATGCATCAAAAAATAGTATCAATGGATAGAATAAAAGAATTGGAGAGTGATAATGCCACTGAAGTCAATGCCTAGTTTTAAAGCAACTAGTGATAGACAATATCAAATCTCACAACCTGGTATTGGTGGCTTAAATTTAAAAGACTTGGAATACGAGCAAGACCCAAATCAAACACCATATATGCTTAATATGATGTATAGAAATGGATCATTTGGCAAAAGATATGGTCAAAAGTTCTTTTTCGATAGTGAAATCAGCGAAAAAATACACGATACCTTTTATTTCGATAAGAAAATAGTTTTGCATGCAGGAACACATATTTATTTTGTTGATGAACAAACAAAAGAAGTAACTCAACTACAAAATGTTACTATTGCCGATAAAAAAGGTCTATTTATTACATATGCTCAAAGCCTTTATTTCATATGTGGTGGTACTATTTATGAATATAAAATCAAAAATGGTAGCTATGTATGGGGTGAAATTGAGCCATATGTTCCTGAAGTCCTTATCAACTGTGACCCAAAAGGTCCGAAAGATAATGGTAATTCTAATGCTGTTGATGATTACAACATCATAGGTCTTAAGTTTAAAGAAATATATCATGGTGATGGCACTTCTAAGGATTATTACATTTATGGTGATGAAGATAACATCATAAATTGGAATGTAACACCAATCATTGAAGTAAACGGTGTGGCAACTACAGATTTTACAGTTGATGCAGCTAATAAAAAAATCTCATTTTCAACAGCTCCTTCAAAAGGAAACTTAAATGTTGAAATTACACTAACATTAAAAGAGAGTGCATTAAAAGAAGATAGAGATAGAATATTAGCTTCAAAATATTGGGTAACTTTTGGTGGAAATAATAACTCTTGCTTATTTTTGGCAGGTGGCGGTAATAGTAAGTACTTTTATTCAAATGCTTATGATGCCACTTATTTTCCTGAAAACAATTGGGCTATTTTAGGCAATAGTGAAACTGATATAACAGGCTTTGGTTTACAATACAATGTTTTAATCGTTTTTAAGGCAAACGAGATGTATTCTATTTACAGTTATATTCAAACATCATCTACAACAATTGTTGAAGAAGAATACGGCCTAGAAGCATTTAAGGCGCTTCTTGTAAACCCTAGAATTGGTTGCGATTGTCCTCACACTATAGAGCTTATAAACAACCAACTTACCTGGTTTAATTCAACAGAAGGCGTATGTACCCTTGTATCTACAAATATTGTTGATGAAAGAAACGTTAGACCTATATCAAGAAATATTGATAGACAAAACAATATGGGTGTCAAAGGCATTCTTGATTATGATGAGGAATTAGAAACAATCCAAAGTGTTGATTTTGATGGTAAATACTTTTTAGCCTTTCCAAAGGCTGGTATGTGCTATGTTTGGGATTATGATATTTCACCGTTTACATCTACATCAAGTAAAGTAACCGATACTAAAAACTTGTCATGGTTTTTATTTGACCATTTCAATGTCAAAGAGTTTTTAAAAGTTGGCAAAGAGACCAGCTATGAATCTGTCAAGTAAAAACAGATAAATTTGTTTCCTTGATTGA
>OLGY01000947.1_pt1 | contig 16971 bp, 8 predicted proteins | sample 1605951 | NCBI WGS metagenome assembly OLGY01 (sample SAMN03283280) | human gut metagenome | biome: human-associated habitat; material: feces | host: Homo sapiens | place: Peru | collected 2012
ACTTTGTTATTGGGTTTTGTTTTTAAATGCGTTATTGGTATTTTCGATTGCAAATGTACTAAACATATCTTATCTTGCCCCAAAATATTCGTTCATTACATGCTAAATATGTTACAAGAAACATTTTTCTCATCTTTGGAACTCTTTTTATAGTAGGAGCAAGAGGTCATACAGAATGAGATAAGTAGTGCACGATGCAAACAGATCGAAAAGAAAACTAAACAATAACCTTGTATTGCCCCACCACTTTCTGTTTGTTATCCACTATTTTGACCAAGAGCAAACCTTGGTTGGCTACTTGTACCTTGCCTGTAGTATCGGAAATCTGCTGTGCTTTCACGCATCTTCCTACAATGTCATAAATATATAAGGTACAATTAGGCGATGCCAAATTGTAATTGACGAAGCCCTTTGAGCCATAGACCACATTCGTTTCAGCTTCACTTACTGCCGAAGAAATACCAGAAGCCACCCTTGTCTCATCGAGTACATAAGCCTCCAACGAAGTCATTTTCACAGACCCATTCTTAACAAAAGCCGTAGCTTTGACAGCATCCACATCACGTGGGAATACCCTGACAGAAGCTGCATAGGTGTCATTTACAAAGATGTCTATAATGGAATGATCTACAAAAACTTTCAAGGTCATCTCCTCACCCATCGCAACAGGAGTTGGCAAGGCATAGTTGTAGACACCACCGAAAACACCATCATTGACAATACGGTTGATGCCACTCATATCCAACGACAACATACCACTATTGGGTTGATAGGTAAGCGTAACTTTCTTATCACCATTACCCAAAAAGCTGAAGCCAAAATCACCATTGCCTACAACAAACTTTGCAGACAACTCAAGACTTCTACCCTGCACTGGATCCAAATCTTTTTCGGCAGTAAGATCGAAGTCCGTCATCTTGAAAGATGTTTCAGAGCGCATGGCTGCCAACCCAGAGAATGGTTTCTGTATCAGATTACCCTTGCTGTCGAGACTAATTTCGCGTGGTAAGCTATAGGTGTGTGCATAACCCATTTTGTAGTTCTCTGAACCTGCTAACTTGTCTGGTACAATACCCAGCATCAATGTCTTGCCATCCTTTTGGAATATAGTAGGTGACAACAAGCCATAGCCATCCTTTGAGAAACCAGCCATCTCTACGGTCTTTGGAGTACGGCTGTCGGGGGCAAAGGTTCCATCTGCATTGATTGAACCTGTCCAATAAAGGGTACGAACACCAACACCTGTATTCAAAGGAGTAGCGGTAAACAACCATTTATCACCTATCTTGGTGATATTAGGCATCTCCCAGAATGTTCCGTCTTGATTTGCATTGGAACCTGAGAAGAACAGTTTTCCATCATTGCTCCAAGTCTTGGTCGACTTATCGTACTTATGAAGGGTTGTAACGCCAACTCCGTTTTTGGACGAGCCAACTATCATATACAAGTCAGTGCCATTTCGGAAAACAAAACAGTCACGAAAATCATCAGTCAATCCGTTAGGACGTCCGTTAATTACCGGATTGCCAGCCTTCTTAGTCCAGGTGAGCAAGTCATCATCGGCAGGTTGTGCCTGAGCTATGGTAGCTCTTCCATAATCTACAGCTGTATAAAAGATATTAGGCTTACCCCCTGTCAGTTCATCATCGGTAAAGACACATCCTGACCAACATCCTTTCTTATCGTAAGCTTCTTCAGGACTGATGGCAGTGGGATCTTCCTCCCACTTATAGAGATTATCACTAACGATGTGTCCCCAGTTCAGGCGAGACATATAGGGACCATTGGGGTTCTTCTGGAAGAACACATGATATTTTCCATTGTAATAAGTGGCTCCATGAGTTTCGTTAGTCCATCCTGCAGTGGGCATACCATGGAAGGAAGGACGCAGTATGTCACCGGCATATCGTTCTGGAGAATAAGTCAGAACAGGAGCATTTTCTGCTTTTTCTTTGAGAATATCTGTACGGATGCCATCATAAATCTCAAAATCATCCAGCAAACCATTGTATGTGTTCAAATAAAATACATCCACCTTATCTTCTACATACGACTTACCTACATAAAGGGTACTGCCACCAGGGGTGATTTTTCCTTTTATACAGTTTTTACTTGCTACTAATTCTCCATTATTATAGAGAGTAACCTTTTTGTTTACACCATCAACTGTGGCTACAAGATGATTCCATTGATAACGGGACAACTTCGCTTCTGGCTCACATTTAACCTGCCAACCAGCAACATAACAAATAAATTTATAACTTCCACGAGAACCCAACTGGAAAGCAAAACCTTTATCATCAGATATCGTATTATTATCATCCAGTTTTACATTGCCCAACATCGTAGTAAACCATTCACCATCTTGATCCAACTTCATCATTGGATAAGATTCAGGAGCTACCCAAAGAGAAAAAGTTAACTGTTTCTTGTCAGTAAGCACAGTTGGGTCTATTTGTGTCTGCAAATAGGAAGAATAGCCATCCAGTCGCCAAGCCTTGCCTTTGGCACCTTGCACACAGTAAGGAGCAAGCGCACCATTCACTTTGAATGATTTTCCACTCACCTGTTCGTAAGTCGTTCCATCTTGAGCCACATCCATTGGCATTTTCACAAGCTGAGCCTGTGAAAGAACTGGCAAAAAAACAGCCATGGATAAAATCGTATTTTTGTAAATTCGTTTCATGTTTTACAGATTTAGCTTAAAACCTCGAATAGGAAGGTTATCCACAAAGACGATGAAACACCATCTATGAAGAAAACCTCCCTGTTCTTATAATTATTCAAATATATTACTCAGCAAGATAATCGATGCTGTTTTTAGTCAGAGTCTCCGTATTTTTTTGGTACTGATTGATGCCTGAGTTTTGGTTAAACTCATAGGCATTCAAACCAATAGCGATAATGCGTCCCTTGTACTCGTCAGTAGGATTGAACTCTACGATACCGGCACAGCAATAGTCAGTTACATGACCCCATGTGGCAAGTACTGTAGAATTGGTAATACGCTCAAAAGCATCTACCACATTCTTGGCATCAGGTGCCAATGTTGGCAAACCATAAGCGTTCAAATCCCACATACAGTTATGGTCTTCACGCATACCAGGACCCTCAAGAGGATAGCTTTCGTGATCATATTGAACGCCTTTAGGCATAACCTCAAGACCACTGAAAATTGAGTGTCCACGATGATCGTATGCAGGAGAACAACTGCTGCCAATCACAGCATTTGTTGTCCAGATATCTGTACCTTCGCCACCATTACCATCGCTGAAAAGAGTCACATCAAACTTGTTTTCTATACGACCGAGACCGGCAACCAATTGTGTAGCATGCTTTGTAAGCAAGAGGTTTCCGCCATCCTTTACATATTCGGTCAGTTTAGCCAACAAACTACCGGAATTGATGCAAGCAGGAAGATTGTTCATGCCCTTACCAATACCCACACGGTCTATCTGAATCCAGAGCATAGGAAAATCAGAAGGATTAATCTTGGCAGCATCAGCAGCTGTCAGAACCTGACCCTTATCACCATAAGTCTGCTTGAACCAATTCACAGCAGCGATTTCGTCGTCATCCTCCAGTTCTGCCTCACTGTTGGCAGCAATCAGCATACCTACCTTAGGAGGTTCCTGATCGATGTAAACCTTCACTGAAGTACCTTCAGAAACTCGGCCGTCACCATACTTCACCTTCACGGTATAGTACAAATCAGTACGAGTAGGCTGACGCGTTACCGAATATGTGTTTACCAAACCAAGACTTTCGAGGAGTTTACTATTACGATAAACATCCACTCCGACTTTATCCTCATCAGCAGGCAATGTCCAGTTGAGTGTAACATTCCTACCATCTACCTGAGCTGCAACATCAGTAGCTTTAGGCGCCTCTACAGAGTCAGGTATATTGACATCTGAGCAAGAAGTGAAGGCAAAAACTGCCAAACACGTTGCCATTATGTTTCTTATATATTTCTTCATGACTGAAAAATTCTTTTAAGACATTATTTTATTTATAAAGACCATTAGAGTTGTTTACTTCCTCATAAGGAACAGGGAAGTAAATCTCATCGTCAGTAATTTCAGCACCCCTATAATAAGAATGGTATTGCTGCTCTGTCTGGAAATACTTATTGACAGTATCAACCACTGTACCCCATCTTACAAGATCGTACCAGCGATTACCCTCCATGGCCAACTCCAAGCGGCGCTCCATACGAACTGCCTTTCGGGCATAATCCTGAGTCCACTTGCTGTCATTAGGATAAAGGCCTACATCATAGTTTGCCTTAGAAGGATCAAGATCTACAGGAGTATAGTCGCCGTCAACACTACGTTCAGCCTTTTCGCGTACAGAGTTGATCAACTGACGGGCATCATCCAGGTTCTTGTTCTGCTCGATAAGAGCCTCAGCCTTGAGCAAGAGTATGTCGGCATAACGAATCAACTTGAAATTCAATGCTGAAGCACCCCATGGGAAACCATTAACCATGTCGGGAGAACTTGGATCTATCAAGCCTTTCTTGCCAGAATACTCTCCGTAAATATCATAGGCACGGCACCACTGCATGTTGTAAGTATGACCACGGAACGGCATTCCCAAACGGCCTACAGTAAAGTCGAGACGTGGGTCAACATTTCCCTGATAATCATTCAAACCTAAAACTGTAGTCTTTACATACAAGCCTTCTGGTGCTCCATCGAGATAAGGCAGACCATTCTCATCTGTTGCAAATGCATTCACCAAGTTCTGGCTTGCCAAATAGAAGTCGTCACCACTACCGAAAAGGTTGTTCTCAGAATAGGTTGTATTCAAAAGATTACACCAATTGATATGGGCATTGTCCGGGGTAACAGAGAACTGAATGGCCATCACAGACTCTTTCTTGTTATCAAACTCCAATTTTGACATATCGCCAAAGTTGTCGTACAATTCATACTGATGACTGTCGATAACATAGCCTGCATATTCCTCTACATCAGCCCATGAAGAAGTGAAAGCTGAAACCTTAGCCATGACAGCTGCAGCAACAAACTTGTTGAAACGACCCACCTCGCTCTGATGCTCAGGTAAAGCAGAGTATGCTTCCTTCAGATCGGTCTTGATAAAATCAAAGATCTGCTCACGGCTATACTCATCCGCACGCTTACCATTAGGATCCTCAGCCTCTGTGAAGTATGGAATCTGCTTGAAAATGCGAATCAGATCGAAATAGTAATAGGCACGAAGCAACTTCAACTCACCCAACAAGGCTGCTTTATTTTCAATATTGTCTGCCAATTCGATGGCATTCATAGCCTTGTGTACTCGTGAGATGGCATAATAGTCATTTCTCCACTTGAAAAGTGCTGTGGCATTGTCGCTGGTGATATTGGAGATTTCGAGCTGATGAATATTCTGTTCCATAGAAACGTCACCACCACCCTTCAGGGCATCATCAGAACGAACATCGAACACCCAACTTGTAATTGGACCGGCAAATGACTCGTTATTGCCAAAGAAATGAGACTCCAAACCAGCATAAGCAGCAGCCATCAAACCATTGATGGAACTGTCGTCAAGCTGAGCCTCGGTAAATGAACCCTGTGGCTTCAAATCCAAGAAATCGTTACATGAAACGAAAGTCATAGATGAACCAAGGATAGCGGCAGAAACTGCCATATATCTGATACTCTTTGTAATTTTCATCTTGGTATATATTATAATGTGTAACACTTAGAACTGAAGATTAACACCCACTGTAAATGTATGTGAGCGAGGATAAGGACCGCCATCATAACGAGCACCATAAGCACCCAATGGAAGTTCTGGATCAAGACCAGAATAGTCTGTGATGGTAAACACATTCTCCATCTGACCATAAACATTGATTGCAGATGCACCTATCTTCTTCACCCAGTTTGTAGGCAAGTCGTATGACAACTTGATGAACTTCATCTTCAAGTAAGAGCCATCCTCAACAAAATAGGTAGAGAAACGAGACTCGTTATTATTATCTGTTGTAGTCACTGCTGGGATAGAAGCTCCTGTATTGGTTGGAGTCCAAGCATTCAGGATGTCGGTACTGCGGTTAGAGTATGGGGCATTATATGACATGAACTGAAGCATGCGTTTGGTGTGGTTGTAGATGTCAAAGCCAAACTCACCTGTCATGAATGTACTCAAAGTGAGTCGCTTCCATGTGACACTGAGGTTCAGACCCATACTGAGGTCAGGGTTAGGATCACCAATAATACACTGGTCCTTATCGTCAACAACACCATTGCCGTCGAGGTCGCGGAAGATCAAACGACCAACACCCTTACCCTGCTGAGCAGCATGGTTGGCAACCTGCTCTTCGTTCTGGAAGATACCGTCGCATACGTAACCATAGTAAACACCCATTGGCTGTCCTTCCATCAGACGGATATCACTACCCTGAGTCTTCATCGCGTCATTCATCTTGACCACCTCGTTCTTATAACGAGACAAGTTCAAGCTGCCATTCCATGACCAGTCACCATACTGAGGGCTGTTGTAACCAATCGTTACTTCCCAACCAGTATTCTTCATATCACCAGAGTTGACCCATTTCTGAGCATTCTGACCTGCAACAGACAATGTAGGAGGATAGGTAAGCATATCCTTGGTCTTCTTCCAGAAATAATCGAAAGAAACACTCAGACTGCTATTAAACATATAAAGGTCGAAACCAAGGTTGGTCTGGGTGGTGGTTTCCCACTTCAGATCCTTATTACCTGTTGATGAAACGATGATACCGCTTGTTACACCATTATTGGTACCACCAAGATCATAACCGCCATTGCCTGCATCGTGGGTATAGGTAGAATAAGAAGCATAGTTGCCTACTACTGCAGAGTTACCGTTCTGACCCCACGCTACTCTTACCTTGGCATCGTTGACGATATTATTCTTAGGATAGAACTTCTCCTGAGAAACACGCCATGCACCAGAGAATGCAGGGAACACACCTGAGTTCTGCTCCTTGTAAAGGCGAGATGTTGCATCACGACGCAGGGTAGCAGAGAAGAGATAACGGTCTGCATAGTTGTAATCCAACTTTCCGAACACAGAGAACAAAGCCCACTGAGACTTACCGCCTCCATTAGTTGCTGTCGTAGGATCACCAGAATCAATATGCATATAGTCATCACTCTCGAACAGATAGTTCTTGCGAGCAGCAGAAATACCCTCATAAGTGTACTTGATGGCCTCGGTACCAAGCAATGCGTTGAAGTGATGGTCGCCATTGATGTCAAACATATAGTTGGCTGTATTTGTCCATGTATAGGTGTCGCCCTGGCCATAGGCACGGCTCATAGAGTTGACATCGCTTGGCAGATATTTTCTGTTGAGCGCTCTGTTGAAAAACTGAGAATGTTCCAAACCAAAGTTTGTCTTCAAGGTAAGACCCTTGACAGGCTTTACTTCCAAATAAGCATTACCGAAGATGCGCCAGCTCTCGTTGGAGTTGTCACTTTCATTGTAGATCTGCTGAACAGGGTTGGCAAAGTCAGACTTGATGGCGGTCATAGGACTCATGAAGCTGCCATCAGAATTACGTACTGCAAGACCAGGATGCTGGCTGGCAGCAAGGAAAGGAATACCACGGTCGTTTCCGGCAGCACAACCACGGTCAAACCACTTGGCTACCATCAGGTTCTCACCTACAGTCACATACTTAGAAATGTTGTAATTGGAGTTCAAACGTGCTGAATAGCGACGATAGAAAGTCTGATCGATCAAACCATTCTGATTGATGTAGTTGGCAGAGAACATCATGCTGCCTTTCTTGCCACTATTAGACACACTGGCTGAAAGATTATTGGTCCATGCAGAATGATAAACCTCATCTTGCCAATCAGTATTGGCAGCACCTTCTATCAATTGAGGTGTGTCACCATTACCATAAAGATCATGAGATGGCTGGATGTTGGCATTTTTGCAAGCCTGCCAGTAAACCTTTCCCCACTCTTCTGCATTAAGCATATCGTACTTCTTGGCTACCGTCTGCAAGCTGGCAGCATAGTTGACATTGACAGTCAACTTGTCGCCTTTACCCTGCTTGGTTGTGATGATGATGACACCATTGGCAGCACGGCTACCATAGATAGATGCAGAAGAGGCATCCTTCAAAACCTGGATAGACTCGATGTCGGCAGAGTTGATGGCATTCATGTTCTCGTTGGAAGCGATACCATCAATAATCAAGAGAGGGCTACTGCCGTTGATAGTACTCATACCACGCACACGGATAGAAGAACCGCCACCACCAGGTGCAGCATCTGTCACAACCTGTACACCAGCCAATTTACCCTGCATAGAGTTCAGCATGTTAGGATCTGAAGCACTGACAGGCTCCTTCATATTCATCACAGAAACTGCACCAGTCAAATCGGCCTTACGCTGAGTGGTGTAACCAGTAACGACAACCTCGCTCAGTTCTTTTGCGTTGTCATTCAACACAACTTTCATATTGGCGCCAGCTTTTACTTCTTTTGTCTCGCAACCAATATAAGAAATAACGAGTGTAGAACCAGGTGCTACCTTTAAATTGAAGTTACCATCAATATCAGTAATGGTACCCAGAGTGGCAGCACCACCTTTAACTTTGATAGTGGCACCTATAATAGGTTCTCCACTATTGTCAGTAACTGTACCTCTGACAGAATTGTCCTGGGCAAAAGCTACCGAACTAACGAGCATCATCAGAATGCTCATCATAATTACTTTAATTTTTTCCATACTAATAAACTGTTTACGGTTTAAGAGTTTTTGTAGATTAAATGGGTTTTGAAATCGAAAGCAAAATTAACAGAAATCAAATAAACTGGATATAAATATTCGTTCATAGAGCCATAAAATTGTTGCATTGTAGCAAAATTGCACCTATATGAACGTATTATCTTAAAATATCGCAAAAGGATGGCTCCTGGCATGTAATATCTTATGTCTGCCTGCGAGATTTTAAAAAAAAAGGTAGCAATTATACAGAGAGTGAGAATTGCTACCTTTATTTATTTACTTATCCCAAACGGAAGTGGCTTTAGGCCAACCGTTCTCAGATTCATCATCCACGAAGGAGAACTGATCGTTTTTCTTGGAATACTGTTCTGGAGTATCGGTTTCTGTGTTATTCACATTAATACTACCAGAAAGTATTTGCCCTCCAACGGCAAGGATGGTGACTATGGATGGTTGAATATATGACTTTTTCATACTAAATCTATGTTTATGGATCCTTAATTTTATTTATTACTTCACAAGATACTTCTTTCCGTTCTTGATGACAAGACCCTTATAGCCTTTAGCTACTCGCTGACCTGCAAGATTGTAAAGTGCTGTGCCGTTTTGCTCTGCATCGCTGGCAGTAATGCCATTGATACCTGTAGTTTCTCCACCAAAGGTAAAACTGAGGAACTTGGCACTGCTTGAAGAAGGAACTTGCAAGAATGCCTTATGAGCTGCATTATTGACCTTTGTTCCACCTGTGCCTTTTTGCCAGTAGAAGCCGACATCACTACCCGACTTACCCAATATATAATACTTATAGCCTGATTCTTCAAAAAGCTGTGCCTCGTCGGAACCCTTCAAGAGGTTTGCTGCAGGTGCAGCAACAGCTTCGCCGTCAGAAGGTGTCAGGCAGAAACCATTTTCTTTTGCAGTACTGAGCAAGTATCCCTGACCACCAGGGATAACCTGTCCGCCATCGGCAACCTTTACCAACTGCGCCCTGCCATCGTTGTTTGATTTCACGGCATAAGCTGTAACGCCCTCTGGCAAGAGTCGGTTATTGCTGGCATAGAAAGTACTCCAATAGGTAGTACCCTTACCATCCACATTGATAGGAGCCTTTGTGGTAGTGTAAGTCCAGTTGGCAGGAGCAGTTTCCAGCAAGTGATTAAGGATATTGCTGGTATAACGTTCAATATTGTACTGGAAGATATTTTTGCCTGTACCATCCTGAAGTCCACCTTCACCATTGCGAGCCGCCTCATCCCACTCGTAAGAGAAGTCACCATTGGCAAAAATGGTTCCTAAATACTCGTTGTAAGGCTGGAACTCTATCACACTGGCACGGGCATAATCTCCAATGATGTCTGGCAAACCCCAAATAACAGAATGGGTTCCTTCCTCAAACTTCTTAAACTTCTCCGGGTTAGAATTATCAATATTGCCTTCCAACTTCCACATGATTCCATGATGCTCCTTCAAGCCAAACTGAGATGTCTTAAGTATTCCTGTGGCATCAGCTAAACCTGCATAAGGGAAGAAGCCTGACTTATCGAAGCCTTTATTTTCATTAATTGTAATAATATAACGGATGCCATTATCTTTTCTTCCATCGCTGTTGGTATTTTTGTATTCCTCTTCTGTGATAAAATCATTCTTTATTTCATACTTATTTGCATAGATACCTTCAGCAAGGTCATTGCCGTTCGTGCGCCCCATCTTTTCGACAAACAAAGCGGCATAGTTAGTCAAGTAAAGGTTTCCACCCTTCTGAGCATAAGACTTAAGAACATCTACTGAGTTACGGTAAACCTCGTCGATGTCATCGTAAGCACCGACACCATCATGGTTAACAGGAACCCATAATACAGGAACCTCAGCAGGGTTCAACGAAGCCAGTTCATCAGGAGTTACCAACTTTGCCTTTGCACCATAAAAAGTCTGGAACCACTCCAGAGCCTTAGCATCATCGTCTGCTCTCCAGTCATTATATTTCTGACTATAGTCACTTCCAGGAACCAAGAAACCGATTTTCTTGTCTATGGTTGCCAGATAGCTGATGCTGTTCTCGGTGAATTTCTTAATATTGTTTACGAATTCATTGCCTTCACAGTTCCACTCATAAGCAGCCAAACCGTTGCAAAGTATGGTTCCTTTATAATCTTTTGTTGGCATAAACTCAACCACACCGAAGTTGTTTGTATCGCCATTCTGCGACCATTTACCAAGAATATGCGAATTCGTAGCTTTGATAAAATCTGTATAAGAAGAAACACCTGTCCACAAACAGTTGTGGTCTTCCTTTGGAGTGCCTGAATTCAGAAAGTAGTTGTCGTCCAACAAATTATTTTTAGAGCCTGCTACAAAGTCACTATAAAGCACATGTCCACGATAATCCATATCCGCAAAACGAGGATTGACACCCCAAGCATCAGTGTTTATTGCCGCTGCTGCATAAGTCACGGTATTAGGTTTATACAGATCGTCAATACGACCAATTTCAGAAACCAGCAAGGTGGCGTGATTGGTGAGATAGAGATTACCACCTTCCTGAACATATTTCTTCAAAGTCTCCACATTATTATAGATTGCCGAAGGCTTTACATCTTCTATACTATTTCCCTGACGGTTAATCGGAATCCACAGCACCTTGACATCAGTGGCACTCAGAGAGTTGATTTCGCCTGGTGTAAACACTACCTTTTCTAACCCATGACCTGGGTTATACTCATCACTGACAAACCAGTCATAAGCGGCTTGTTCGTCATCGTCCAGGCCTGTAGTTTTCTCTATAAAGATTCCCACCTTTGTCTGGGCTTTTGCCAGTTGACCACAGCAAACAAGCAGAGAAATCAACAAGAATAAAAACTTAAACTTTTTCATTTCCTTAAACTTTTTAGTTTGTCCCATCTTTACGTCGGCAGCAAGAAGGGAACTGTTGACTTGTATATATATATTTTATTTCTTCAAATATTTCTTTCCACCTTGGATGACAAAGCCCCGGAAGCTGTTGTTCACACGCTGACCTGCCATATTGTAAACCGGAGCCTCAGCATCCTTATTGCATGAAACCATCACATGGTCAATGCCGGTAGAAATACCATCGGATTGAGGATCGAGCACCCAGGCTCTCATGCTGTTGACATGTGTAGAACCCAAGGCATAAGCCTCAACCTTATCGGCAGCAGTATTGGTGGCATAGATACGGACCGAGAAAGCCCACTTGTCGTTGATAAAGATGTCGGCAATGGAGTTGTCTATATATATATGTAAGGTAACAACATCACCCTCATTGATCTTCTCGGGCAACTGGCTGTTGTACTTTCCGCCGAAGCTACTGTCATCGTTGACCAGACGGTCTATTTCGGATATATCGAGCGTCACAGCATTATATTTGGGAGTGAAATACAACTTGGCAGCTTTCTCACCATCACCAAAGAACTTCAAGCCAAACTCATCCTTCCCCACTTTGAAACTGCCAAAGATTTCCACCTTTCTGCCGGCAACAGGAGCCAAAGAAAGAGAACCGTCCAAATCGAAGTTGGTTTGCGAGAACTTGGTTGCTGTGCGCATGGCTTCCAAACCAGAATAAGGACGCTGCTCAATACGCTTGCCGTCACTCGAAAGACAAATCTCACGAGGCAAAGAATAGGTATGTGCCCATCCCTGCATATAGTTGTCGATGCCTCCCTTGTCGGGAACGATGCCCAAGAGAAGCGTCTTGTCGTTGTACTTGAAGATGCTGGGCGAGAGAAGTCCGTAACCGTCCTTGGCAACACCAGAGAGCTCTATGGTCTGTGGTTCTTCCACTGTGCCCGAAGTAGGAACAAACTTGCCGTCGTCAGCAATGTCGCCCAACCAGTAGATGGTTCTCACACCACGGGTAGACTGCATCGGGGTGGTAGTAAACAGCCACTTGTCACCAAGAGGTGTTACGTTAGGCATCTCCCAGTACACACCATTCAACTGTCCTACTGCACCTTCGAAGAAAAGTGTTCCATCGTTGCTCCATGTACGGGAGTTCTTGTCGAAACGATGGAGTGTGGCTACACCTGCATCTCCCTTTCGTCCACCAACGATCAAGTAGTTATTACCATGATGACTAAAGAAATAAGGATCACGGAAGTCATCGCTCAAACCATCCGGGCGATGGTCGATGACTGGTCCTTGCTTTACCCAATTAGTCAGGTTGTCATCAAGAGAAGAACCTGTTGCGATGCAAGCCCTTTCGAAATTGACTCCTGTATAGACAAAGGTGGGCTTTCCGTCGTTGAAGTCTGGGTTCTGGAACACGGATCCCGACCAGCATCCCTTGAGGTCGTACCAGGATGTAGGTGCAAAGGCTGTGCGGTCTTCACGCCAGTTGATGAGGTCATCGCTGTATATGTGTCCTATGTTCATGTGGGCAAGATAGTTGCCCGTAGGACATTTCTGGAAAAAGACATGGAACTTACCATTGTAATAAATCGCACCATTGGTCTCATTGGTCCAGTTGGCAGTAGGCATACCATGAAAAGCCGGACGATAGATGTCCTCGGCATAATGGCTTGCGGGATAGTTCATATCGGGCACGAGGTCAGTCGTTTCCTTGATGTCTTCGTATGGAAGAACTCCTGCATAGACTTCAATATCGTCGATCAGTCCGTCAAAGACATTCAGGTCATAACCATATTCCTTGACCTTCTCGCTGGAGCGTCCGATGTTGACGGCAGCAGCGCCAGCATTGAAGGTAGGCAAACAAACGGCAGCACCCAACACCTGACCGTTGCGATAGAAAGTCACCTTACAGTTGTCGGCATCCACCGTTGCCACCAAGTGGCTCCACTCATAACGCGGCAACATGCCGTTGCCGTCGATAACAGTCAGGTAGCCGCCAGTATAGCAACTGAAACGATAGTTGCCACGGTTGCTCAGTTCGAAAGCCCATCCAGCCTTTTCCTCATGGTTCAGGTTGCCAGCCATCGTCGTGAAACGATTCTCGTCTCTGTCGATGTTCATGGCAGGATAAGCCTCAGGAGCCACCCACATGGAGAAGGTAAAGGAATTGCGATTCTTGCTTGCCAAGTCTACTTTAGGTACTAAAGTGGTTGAATAACCGTCGAAGCGCAGGGCATCGCCCTTAGGCCCAGGCAAGTTGGCTGGTGTCGTTATCTGCGAAAGAAACACATTCTGTTGTGCAGCAACGTCCTTGACATAGAAGTAGCCGCGCTTCTTGAATATACTCATGTCGAGACTTGCCACTTTCTCTAAAGGCAAAGCTGCACCAAGACCTATAGGGGCACTCTGTAGATATTCCAACGTATTGGCGGTGAATCGCTCTATGTTGTTTTGGAAAGCATTCGTGCCGTTGTTCTGGTTCCATTCATAGGCAGCTATACCATTGGCGATGACACGTCCCTTGAACTCAGCTGTAGGCAAGAACTCTATCAAGCCAGCACAAGCACAATCCACAACATGCTGCCATGTTCCAAGAACTACGGAACCTGTCTTCAACTCAAAGTCAGCCAACTTGTTGGGAATATCTTGCAAGCCGGCAATGGCGTTGAAGTCCCACATACAGTTGTGGTCCTCTTTTCTTCCTAAGCCTATGAATGGAAAAAACTCATGTCCATTGATGACATCTACACTCAGACCTGAGAAGACCTGATGACCACGACGGTCGTAAGAAGGACTCATTGCCATACCGAGCCATCCGTTTACTCCCCAGTTGTCAGGATTTTCTCCGCCTTCGCCACTGCCGAAGATTCCCGGCGCATAAGCTGCGTCAATACGTCCCAATGGAACAAGCAACTGTGTGGCTTGATTGCTAAGAAACAGATTTCCTCCCTGCTTCAAGTAATCGCGCAGCACAGCAAGGGCTGCCGTGCTGCAGAAAGGTGCAGGCAGCTTGTCCCATCCGTGGGCAATGCCGACACGGTCAATGGTTATCCAAAGGGCTGTAACCTCCTTGGGATTGATATCAGAGATGGTTGCAGGGGTAAAGATGATACCATCCGAATAATGATTCTGAAACCACTGTGCAGCGGCACGCTCGTCATCATCCACAATGTCGGCAACACGGTCATAACCGATGAACATACCAACCCTTGCCTGGACTGCAGAACACAATGCTGTGCACACGAAGAAAAGAATCAAGAGTAATGTTTTCTTCATTAGGATATAATAGTTATAAGTTAATGTCGTTTAGGGATAGTAAATCGTATTCATTTTTGGGATTGTTTATTTTTGGTTGGGGTGGGTATACCTACCCACCCTATCCAAAAATCTAACTACCTAAAAACAAATACTACTGATATTATAGCTAAATAAAACGGTTTATCTAACTACTACTTTCTTGTGGTTATGGACATAGATACCTGCTGTTAAGGGAGAAGCCACCTTAACACCTTGCAGGGTGTAATAGGCATCATCAGACTTGTTGACACCCACAAAAGTTATATCCTTGATTTCTGTAGAAACCTCATCGGCTTTAGAATTAAGATATTCGAGAGTATTCTCTGTAATCTTATAAAGGTTGACCATATAATCATTATTCTGTGCGCCGTCAGGATAAAGCGACATATCGTAGGCAGCCATACCATTGGTAAGTATGGTACCCTTGAAGTCTGCCGTTGGTTGGAATTCCACCACTCCTGCTACGGCATAGTCGACAACATGCTGCCAAGTACCTAAGATAACAGAATTGGTCTTTGTCTGAAAATCAACAAACTTGTTGGGATTGTCGCTGAGGTCGCTCAAACCATTTAAATCCCAGATGCAGTTATGGTCTGCTTTATCAGCAGCATTGATCAGCGGATAAAATATATGGTTCCAGTCAGTATTGTCAGGATATTTATATTCACTTGTAAATAATCCTTTGTAGATAGCATGATCTCTATGGTCGTAAACATCACCTACTGCCTTTCCCATGATTGGGTTGACACCCCACAAATCAAAGTTTTTCTTACCTACACTTGTATTGAAAATGTTGGGAGTCAAGGTTGCATCAATACGATCCAGACCTACAAGAAGCTGAGTAGCCAAAGATGAAAGAAACAAGCTTCCACCATCTTTTACATGTTGCTTAATAGCAGTCAAGGCATCAGCATTGGTCATAGAAGTTGGAAGATATTTCCAACCCTTCTGTAAATTATTCTCATCGTAAGCAACCCAGAGAGTCTTCAAGTCTTTTATCTTGTCAAGAGTACTTGGTGTAACGACAATACCTTTACCATTTTTTACATAGTTATCTACAAACCATGCATAGGAACCATAAAGGTTAGAATTTTTACATTCGTTTTCCATATCCTCGTAAGGAGCATAGAAACCGACAGTTTGTGCATTGACAAAGGAATTGCTTGTTAAACACAAAAGAAACAGAGTTAAAAATGTAGAGATTTGGTTCATAATTAATATTTTTAAGTTAATTTTCAGTGATTGTCACCAAAAGGATGCCGCAAAAGTATAAATACATATTCAAAAGGAAACGCAAAAATCGTTCATTACGTATTAAATATGTTACAAGAAACATTTTTCTCATCTTTGGAACTGTTTTTTGAAGAAAATGATTCCTGCACGCAGTCATCTTTGAAGACAAAAAGGACTTATCTATTGCCGCTACAAGACCAGATGACTTTTTACCTTCTTCCATGTCGGAAAGAGCGAGAAATGTAGTTTTCACCCTTATGCATATATATATTCGTTACTGGACAAGAGTTAACTATGAAAATATTTCGAACTGTACGGTTGGCACGTCCTGAAAGGGCAGAAGCTCTTAGCCCGTACTTAAAAACTTGAGTTATGAGCCCACTTGAAAAAGTCAATTTTACGAAAACCTACTCTTGATTATCAAGTTGCAAAGACAAAAAATATGTTTTTCGACTTTTTCAAGTGGACTCATATACTCAACTTTCGCAAATGGGGAAGTTAAAGAAGTTAGAGAAGTTAAAGCCATATGCTTTATAGCTAAATATACAACCAAAAAGGCTATTGGCTATGACTTCTAACGACCGAAGGGAGTGATAACTTCTTTAACTACTATAACTTACGTACATACGAAACTTCAATCACGATAGTATCTATTATTAGTTGATTATCAATACCATACGCTCTAAACGGTAGAAAAGTGGCAGTATGAATTCTGTGTAGATACGAAAAATGTGAGATTTAACGTATTTAACCTCCATTCACATCATTTCCAGTGCCTGAGTATAGTATTTCTATCATTTCGTTGGCTATTTTGTGGTCAGCGATTCGCAT
>OLGY01000950.1_pt1 | contig 16941 bp, 17 predicted proteins | sample 1605951 | NCBI WGS metagenome assembly OLGY01 (sample SAMN03283280) | human gut metagenome | biome: human-associated habitat; material: feces | host: Homo sapiens | place: Peru | collected 2012
AAAGTGTGATTGCCTGTCTTTGTCCACCGGACAAAAGACCTACCTTACTGCTCAGTCTGTCTTCCAGACCAAGATCTAATTCTTTCAGTTTTTCTCTGAACTCTTCGCGCTCTTTTTTAGTAATTCCCCATCCAAGCCCGCGGCTCTGTCCTCGTCTTGCAGCAATTGCCATATTTTCTTCAATTGACATTGTCGCTGCTGTTCCTGTCATTGGGTCCTGAAATACACGACCTAAGAATTTTGCTCTTTTATGTTCAGAAAGCTTTGTAATATCTACTCCATCAATAATAATCTTGCCCTTGTCAACACCCCACACACCTGCGATTGCGTTCAATGTTGTCGATTTTCCGGCTCCGTTACCACCGATGATCGTAACAAAATCTCCCGGATTCAGATTGAGATTCACTCCATTTAATGCGACCTTTTCATTGATCGTTCCTGCATTAAATGTTTTATGTATATTCTGGATTTCTAACATATAACTCATTATGCAGTTCTCCGTTTCTTGAAATATTTTTCTTTCATATAAGGAACTGCCAGGAAACATGCAACCACAACTGCGGAGAACAGTTTCATATAATCTGATGGCATCTTCAGCCATAATACAAATGCAATTACGATGTAGTAAATGATTGCTCCTATAAATACCGCTCCTAATGTAAGTGCAAATGCAATTTTCTTTCCTGCACAGAATTTTCCGAAAATAACTTCGCTGATGATAACTGCTGCAAGTCCGATTACGATTGCTCCACGACCCATATTTACATCGGCTGCACCCTGATACTGTGCATAGATTCCACCACAGAGACCTACAAGTCCATTGGAAATCATAAGCGCAAGAACTTTATTAAATGATGTGTTGATTCCCTGTGCGCTTGCCATCTGTGGATTACATCCGGTCGCACGAATAGCAGCTCCAAGCTCTGTTCCGAAAAACCAGTAAATAATTGCAATCAGTACAATTGCTGCCAGAATCAGTTTGACAAAGAAAAATCCGCTTCCTTCTCCTGTAACATATCGAAGAGATGCAACCAGTTTGTATTGAAGCACATTGATCGCCTGATTTGATTTTCCCATAATCCCAAGATTTACGGAATATAATCCGATCTGTGTCAAAATACTTGCCAAAATTCCCGGAATGCCAAATACTGTATGCAAAATTCCAGTTACAAATCCAGCTGCCATTCCTGCCAAAAATGCAAATATAAGTGCAAGTGCCGGGTCCATGCCCCCGCGGATCAGCATAACTGCTACTGCTCCGCCGGTTGCAAGTGAACCATCCACCGTAAGATCTGCAAAATCTAAAATACGAAATGTAATATATACCCCAAGTGCCATAATTCCCCAAATGATTCCCTGAGCAACGTTACCCGGAAGGGCACGTACCAGAGTCATCGGATTTAGGCTTGCCAGATAAATCCCCATAATTTAATCCTCTATTCTTCTATTGCTTCATAATCATCTGGAACTGTAATTCCAAGTTCTTCACAAATTGTAGGATTGTACATCTTTGTTACGTTTGGTGCTGTCTCAATTTCCATTGTTGTAATGTCGGCACCATTTACCAAAATATCATATGCCATCTCGCCGGCTTTGTATCCGATATCATAGTAGCTGATAGACAATGTTGCAATACCACATCCTGAACAGATTCCCTGCTCACCTGCAATTACAGGAATTTTGGCTGGGAGACAAATGTTGTTGATAATCTCTGTGTTTGCTGCCATTGTATTATCTGTAGGAATATAAAGTGCATCACACTCAGCTACTGCTGATGTTACAACTGACTGAATCTCATTCGAATCTGCTGCTGTATATTCTTTACATGTAATTCCATCTTTCTTCAGTGCTTCTGCAAATAAGTTTGCCTGATATGCTGAATTAGGCTCTGCTGAACAATATAAAATACCAACTGTCTTTGCATCCGGTACTAATTCTGTAAGCATCTCTTCCTGCTTATCAATCGGAGCTAGGTCACTTGTACCTGAAATGTTCATTCCTGTTGCTCCTGTCCAATCGGAAATATCCAGAGCTGTTGCATAATCTGTGATTGATGTTCCGAGAATCGGAATATCACTTGTTGCAGCTGCTGAACACTGGAGTGCTGTAGTTGCATTTGCCATGATCAAATCCACATTATCAGCGACAAAATTATTTGCAATTGTTGCACAGTTTGCCTGCTCGCCCTGTCCATTCTGTAAATCAAATGTTACGTTATCTTTTCCAAATTTTTCTTCACAGGCATCCTCAAATCCCTTTGTAGCCTGGTCAAGAGCCTCATGCTCTAACTGCTGGCAAATACCGATCTTGTATACTTTTCCAGAATTTGATGCGCTATCTGCACTCTTTGAATCTGATGAAGAGCCACCTCCACATGCTGCCAATGATAATGTCATTGTTGCGGCTAACATAACCGCTGCTATTTTTTTTGCTTTCATAATACCCATTCCTCCCTATATTGTTTTGTAACTGTTACTTTAAAGCACTACGCTTTAAATCGTTACGCTTTAACGTGATAAAATGTAAGTCATGTTACTTATTATAGTCTTGTTTTACATAATAGTCAAGAGGGAATTGAGGAGAGCCATTTAGTGCCAAATGGCTCCTAAATGGTTCTTGCACTCTCTTCCCTATTCGTGTTACACTATAACAAAGCATATTTCTTATGAATCTAAGGTGTGTATCACCATCTATTTTCTAATTACATTTCAAAAGTCTATGCTTTTATATCAATCACACATAAAAGCAGGAGGCCGAATGAAATATTAGATTTAGATTGTCTCCTGTAAAAAGGAGGAAAATTAAATATGGCAAAACACAAGAAGGCACAAAGAAACCACAAGTACTCATTGCATTCTCGACAAAGAAAAGTAAACCGTAAATACAAAGATACCATCTTTCGTATGTTGTTCAAAGACAGAAACAACCTGCTTTCACTCTACAATGCAATGAACAAGAAAAATTACACCGATGCATCTGCTTTGCAGGTAGTAACTTTGGAAAATGCAATCTATCTGGGGATGAAAAACGATCTGGCTTTTATTATGGATATGAATTTGTATCTGTATGAGCACCAGTCGACCTATAATCCCAACATGCCATTGCGAGATTTATTCTATATTTCAAACGAATATCAAAAGATGGTGGTTCAACAATCCTTATATTCATCAACGATTCAAAAGATACCTGCTCCAAAATTTGTAGTTTTTTATAATGGAACAAAAGAGATTAATGATTTAACTGAATTCCGATTATCTTCTGCTTACGAATGTCCAACAGAAGATCCAGACTTGGAATTACGCGTAACTGTATTAAATGTAAATGATGGCCATAATAAGGCCCTGATGGAGCAATGTCAAACACTCAAGGAATATGCTCAGTATGTAGCACGAGTGCGTAAATATGTCTCTTCTAATGAATTATCATTGGAAGAGGCTGTAGAAAAGGCAGTAACGGAATGCATAAACGAAAATATTTTACGCGATTTTTTATCATCTAACCGAGCTGAGGTAATCAATATGAGTATTTTTGAATATGACAAAGAATTGGAAGAGAAAAAACTTCGCAGGGCGGAATTTCAGGCTGGAATGGAGGCTGGTATTGAAAAAGGAATTGAGCAGGGTATCGAGCAAGGGATTGAACAGGGAATCGAGCAGGGTATTGCAAAAGGACAACATGATTTATTAAAGCAAAAAATTAAAGCAAAACTTGCTAAGGGGAAATCGCTTGAACTAATTGCTGATGAATTAGAGGAAGATATTTCCGTCATCGAAAAGTTACTGAACCAGGAGGCCAATTAGGGACGGGGTTTTCCGGCTTTTTTCTGTAGATGGATATAAAAAAATTGGGAAAGTGAATTTTTTTACCTTCCCAATTTTTTATTCGCGAAGTCCAAAGAGCCGGAAAACCCCGTCCCTAATTGGCTCTCATTGCTGTTTTTCTTTAATTTTTCGAATTGCTTCTCTTATAGCTTCTTCTTCCTCTTCTTTCGCTATCTTTTTAGCCATATGGACAGTTCCAACCAAATTACTAATTAGAATAAGTGCAAGAGGAATCAATATGATCGGAATGAATATCAGTGGGTTCGCAACCAGACGCGAAATTTTTCCTATAACTATTGAAGAAGCAACTACCTTTCCTATCAGGTATTCGCTTTCGACATTATATGCATCTGTTACATTGTTATTATCCCCTTTGGTAACAAATACTCGTCCTTGCTCTTCCTCCAGAATTTCCACTACGCGATGTGTGTTCACTGCTCCATCGAGTACAGGGTCCTGCGAATAAAATGAAATTACATCATTTACCTTTATTGTTTCAGGATCAACTTTTTTTACAACAATCAACGTATCAACATCATACGTTGGTTTCATGCTTCCTGTAGTTACCCGCAATGCCGTATAGCCAAACACCGAAGGCGCTTCTCCTGATTTTGTAAAAATTACTGTACACAACACAAAAACTGCTGCAATAATAATCAGTACTGAAAAAACATTAATAATGCCAAAAACTATCTTTTTTATCATTTATCTTCTCCGTCATTTTTTGTATTCTTGCGCTCCTTACGTTCCTGAAGTGCTTGAACAATATAGTGTGACAGACTGTTGGCTTCTGCTTTATCTTCCGCTTTTTCTTTTGCTTTCTGTGCTGCTTTTATCTGTTTTTCAGTTACTTTCTTAATTGACTCGATTTCTTTTTCTGCTGCTTTCTTAACCTCTGCAATTTCTTTTTCTGCCGCATTCTTGCTTGCTTCGGTTTCTTCTTGTGCCGCTTTCTTAACCTGTGCGATTTCTTTTTGTGTTGCTTTCTTGGCTGCCTTCATTTCTTCCTTAGCTGCTTTTACTTCTTCTTTAGCCACCTTTACTTCTTTTCTGGCATTTTCCTTAACTTCCGCAATTTTCTCTGCCGCCTCACGCTGCTCTTCCGCAATTTCCTCGGCCGCTTTTCTCTGCGCTTCTGCAACTTCCTCCGCCGCTTTTCTCTGCGCTTCCGCAACTTCTTCGGCTGCCTTTCTCTGCGCTTCCGAAACCTCTTCGACCGCCTTTTTCCGCTCTGCCGCAATTTCCTCTGCCGCCTCACGCTGCATCGTCTCAACCATCATTCTGGCTTCTGTCTGTGCCTGCTCTACAGCCTCTTGTGCTTCAGCCCGTGCCTGTTTTTCATCCGCAAGCTGCTTCTCATAAGCCGCAATTTCTCCTGCATGCTGTTGCTCTAATTCTGCCTGCTGTTCTTCTAATTGCGCTCTGATCTGATCTAAATATTCCAATTGCTGATTCAATGACTCCATCTGAAATTGAAGTTCTGAAACAGAATTTTCCAACTCTTCTCTCTTCGCAGTCTCTTCTTTTAATTTTTCCTCTGCATCGAGCTGTGCCTGGGTCACTTCTTCTACAAATACTCTGCGTATCTCTACATCCGGAATATTGCAATCTTCTACAATTTCTTCTTTGATTTCTTTTACAAACTTTGGTTTTACAGGCTCACGTTTCTTTGTCTCAATCTCACTCATCTTGCGCGGATCAGATACAAGAAGACTCTTGAACACTGTATAATTTGTAATCATATTGATATACATCTGTAACAAATATTCTTCATCGAACTGTAATGTAGAATCCTGCTCTTCAATGGTATATCCGACTTCATCATAGCCTTCGATGAACTGCCATAATTTATAACAAGTACGATAATCCGGGTCTTTCATCATCAAGTTTGTTCGCTGAATCGGACTATGTACTCTGGAGCAGCCATTCATGATATCGCAAAATGAACTGGTGCGTAAAACTCTGGACATTCTGCGCACACGGTCGATACGCTTGAATATGTCCATGTTGTCATTGTCATTTTCTACAAGACTCTGACGATTTTTTATCGTCATCTCAACTTTATAAGAAATCTCTTCATATGCATCGTCAACCTTGCTTTCCATGCTCATCACATTGCAAGTCTCATCTCCTGTCGACCAGAAGATTACATCTGTTCGTTTGTCTACAAACGCAAACAAACGCTGAATCAGATGATACACGAAACGATTCTCATATAAGTCATAGCTTTCTTCTGTTGTTACATTTAAAATCTTTGTCGGCATAATATCGCCGGCTTCATTTGTCGTAATAAACTGTGTATTCTGGCTTAAATGCCGAACACTGTCTGCCGTAATTTTCTTTGCAAGTGCAACCGGCACAACTTCCTCTGAAGTTGTAATAAAACGGCGTGGCTTGTCCACAATATTGAAAATGGCTTCGATTCCTTCTTCTACTACTGTAAGCCAGCGCTCATCTACAACCTTATGCAATATTCGGTTTTTCTGTTCCAGAGTATTGTCCCCGGCCTGTATCATTTCAAACAGGTATTGGAAATATTTATCCTCCTCGAGAGCATACCCTATGCCTTCTGTGTATTTCGAATATAATTCATTAATCGTATCCGCCATTTTCATCCATTTCCTTACTCTTCAATATAATTAATACAAGTTCTGAATGCGTCTTAAGTATTCTTTACTATCCGGCATTCCGTCTTCACCAAATGTCTTATCTATATAACTGATCAAACCTGTGATCTCATCTCTTACAAAGCTGACATTCATACTTTCAAATTTCTTGAGCACTTTTCGTGCAATAATGTAATCCATACCACCCAATTCTGTACCGCCACATGCAACATAAACCGGAATAAAGTCATATAACTGCTTCATAATACGGTTTCCAAAGGCAAGCTTAAATCTTGTAATCAGATAACTATCCAGCTTCTGCATCTTCTCCATCAGTTCCTCACTGATTGGATAATCCTCTTTTGCTTTCTGGAACATATATTCCAGATGTTCTGCGGTAACATCACACGCCGGATACATCTCACATTCAAATTCATCGGCCCTTTCATTCAACTCAATCGGCATTGCACGGTCATATACTTTATCCGTGATTGTAAATGTCGAATCATCATTATTCGCAGTACCGATAAACCACGTAGAATCTGCCACATGAATTTTACCGTTATCCATTTTATAAGGGTCACCCTTCCAGGCTGTCGGTACAAGATCCAGAATCCATTCATCCTTGCTCGGCATTTCCAGCACAGATAACATTTCTGCAAAATAATACTCAATACGTGCAAGGTTCATCTCATCTAACACGATCAATGTCGGAGTCTGATTGTAGTTTGCTTCATACAAAGCCCTCAAAAACTCTGTCTCGTTAAATTTCTTTGAAAATTCATTAAAATAACCCAACAATTCGGAACGGTCACGGAATGACGGCTGCACGGATATAATGGTTGCCGGGTTATCCATATAACGGCTAAATGAATATGGAAGACTTGTTTTACCGGTACCGGAAATACCTTCCAAAATCAACAGCTTACTTGCTGCCATACCAGCCACAAATCTTCTGACAATCTCCGGTGTATAATAAAGCCCCATCTGGCTTGCCGCAAACATACGATACCCTTCTGTAAATTCCTGAAGCGAAATCTCGTTGTCATACTGTGGTGGCTGAAAATCCTTATATTTTACATCCACAAGCGAAAGCTTCGGGAAACGATGTGCTACATTTGTATCTTCCTTTCCCTCTATCACTGCACGCACAAGAGGTGCCTTGTTTGGATCCGTATTTTCAACCATTGCCTCCATCGCCCTTCCGGATGGAATTTCATTTCCGGTAACATTCTCTAAACTCGGAATCGTATCCTCCGTCAATGCAGAGGCCCCCATATATGGAATACGCTCCACACCACCCATCGCATTTACCTTCAAGGCCAGAATGTTATTCTTCTCTTCCATCAAATCTAACACCTGTTTGTTCAGTCTTCCAATCTCCCGATACAATGTTGCATTGTCTGTACTGTCTGCTTTTAACTGGTGATGCAAAATCATACGGCGAATCAGAAGTATGATGATTACTACCGGAATCGCCAGCAATAAAAGCATCAAAAGTATAGATAAAATCTTAGCGAGAATATTCAATGTTGGAAAATAGGTTTTAAATATCAGGAAATATTGAACCCATCCTGTTATAAACAATCTGATAAATGCTGCAACCCAGGTTACAAGGTTATATACAACCTGGGACAACACTTCATACGCAAACTTTAAAAATGCACTCACGGTTCTTTATTCCTCCCCGTTCTTATCTTCATCCTGCTTCGCTTTCTCAAGCTCTTTTTCTGCTTTTGCGCGAATCGCTTCTGCTTCTTCTCTCAGTCTCTTCGCCTCTTCAAGCGCTGCCTGTGCCTCATCTTTGTCCTTCGCAGCCTGCTCAGCATCTGCTTTATTTAATCCTGCTTTTGCAAGTTCTTCCGCATTCTCTACCGCAATCGCTTTTTTCAGTCGGATACTGATCATAATCAGGTTATATACCTGATAAATAAAGAACAACAGCATCGGTAACACGATTACGATTAAGAATCCCATACTACTTGAGAGGAAGCTCATTACTTTACCAAGGTTCGAAATGTGTCCGACATATTTACCAACAATATCTCCATCTGAAATCACATGCTGGTCGGCAACACCATTGTTATTATCACCGATCGTGGTGTAGCTTCTGACACCGTTGACTTCGTCAATCTTCTGGATTCGGTGAGTGTTGAGTGCGTACTGATTATCAATAATTGTGTGAAATGTGATGATATCTCCTTCTTTTAACTTTGAAGTATCACATTTTTTTATGAAAATCAAATCGCCTTTACAAAATGTTGGTTTCATAGAATCCGACTCAACAGTCATCGGTGTATACCCAAGAATTCTTGATACACTCTGGTCATCCTTTGTCGCCATTGTTGTAAATGCATACAGTGCAGCAAGCAAAATGATTGCCCACAGAATTACACTGATTACAATTGTGCCTATTCGTTTTAGTGTCTTCATACTTATTTCTCCCTTGTGTTTATAGTTTCTGTAGTTTCACCCGTAAATCGCATCCGAATTGCGTAGTCTGCGGATTTCAGACTGTCTGTACATGCCGGATCTGTACCTTCCATCCAAATATGGACAAGCACCGGCTTATCGGTATTCTTCTTTAATGAGAACATTGCGTTATTACTGTTAATTCTTGTGCTTCCCATAGAAGGAAGTCCAAACGTGGTTGCTGTACCGGAAGTGGAAAGCGTATCTCCCATACCCTGGTCATAAATCCAGGTCTGTCCATCCGCTGTAAAAGAAATCCTCATTGCTTCCGGAAGTTCTGCATTACTTGAACTGATATTCGTCCCATCCCCTGCGCCATCACTGCTGTCTGCACTATTCAGATGGACGATCATATCTTTTTCTGCCATAAAATGTAACGTAAATGTCAAGTATGCACCCTTTGTATCCGGTACTTCCGTTCCATTCTCATATGTAAATATATTCTGATCTGCTGTCGTGACCGGCTCCAGCGGAGTCGTCTGCGTATCAAACCCTTTCTCACTTTGCATCCTCTGTGCGATTGATTCAAATGAAAGCTTCTTCACATATTGTTCAAAATAATCATGTGCGTCCAGATCCATTCTCAGATCCACATCTGACTCAATATCCAGACTCATTGACTTGACCTTTGTCTTATCTGCAATGGAAAACCAGGCAACTGTCGCTGCCGTGATTGCTGCAAGAGCCAGCAGCACAAGCAAAATGGATGTGTATAACCGGTTTCTGACTGCCCGGTTTTCTTCTTTTTTTGTCCTACTCATCAATTGCCCTCCTTCTGGTCAAGTACACCATAGAATGCAAGATGAAGATTTGCTTCATTAAACTGAACACTCTCCGAACAATCCGGATCACAGCCTTCCAGATAAAAATAAATATCTACCACATAGATTTTCCCAAGTTCCATACTAAGCAGTGTCTTCTCTGGAAGTGTCATCTGATTGTTTGTAAAACTGATCGTATAATCGCTGACCAAAACCGACGGGTCAGCCGTAGCAAACACGCCATTTTCATTATAACCCAGAACCTGGTTCTTGCCTAGTAATTTTCCATTTACTTCTGTATTATATATTTGAGCATTTTCCGGATTCTCTGACTCGCTTAGTCGTAAAATGATCGGATTCGAAGTGTCTCCGCCAAAAACCAGGCCAAGTCTGGATGCATTTAGCAAATATCCATCTGCCGCATCTCCCAAAAGCCCGTCACTTTGATCCAGATACAGCTTCATCCTGCTGCCCTCCGGCCAGCCTTCTCCTTCTGCCCGCAAATACACCCGGCCATGATAATAATTTGCCTCATCATCCACCTTTTTAAAAGCAGAAGCCTTACCATCTTTGGTAAATGGTGCGTATACGAAGCTGTTCAAATCAGCCGTGGATACCGGTAACAGAAATTCTGAATTTGTCTGATTTACCTGAGTGATTTGTGCTGTCTCTACACTCTTAAAACTACTTCCACCACTGCTGCTGATCTGCAGCTCCAACGTCTCATCCCCGGTTCTGGCTGTAGCAGTATTCGTCTGCACAGCACGATTCGCCGTAAACCATGCAAGTGTCGCAAATGTAAATGCCAATACTGCAAATAATGTGGTCACTGCCCAAAACCAGGTTCGGAAAGTTTTTTTCATCCTGCCTCACCTTCTTTTTCTCATCCTCTTTTTCTATCCATGCTTGTCGGTTCTTCCGGCAAGATTATTCCACTTCCACACCTGCAAATGCAAGCTGGATATCCGATGTTTTACTCTGCACCTCATTGATACACTGTTCATCGCATCCTTCCAGATAAAGCCAGTACTCAACCGATGCCACTTCATCCTTCTCAAGCCTTATCAGTCTGGTCGTCCCCGCCTTAAAATCATTTTCACTGTTTCCTGCATTTGCCATATAATCAGAAAGACCGGTAGACGGATCACTTACATACTCCGGCAATCCACTTCCATTTACCGCAGACACGACTTGTGCGCTGCCCGGAATCGTCTTTTGCGACTGTGCATTTCCTGTAGCTCCTAATTCATCTAACTTGAAAATATACGTCTTTGTCCCCTCTTTTGCTGTGATCTTCACGCCAAATCTCATTGCTGCAAGCGCCTGCGCATCTGTTCCAAGCTTTAACTGCTCTTTATTAAAATACACATCACATGGTGCATTCAGGCATTGTAAATAGACTGTTCCATGTAATGTCTGTGCATCCACAACATCATCCGCATTGCGATAAAATACCGCTATTCCCTCTTTATCCTGTGCGGTTGCTTTATAAAAATGAGATAAATCTGCTGTCGATACCGGTTTTAGCGAATCCGGATTTCCTGCGTATGCCAATTCACAAGTCTTATCAAATGGACCGGCAGCATTTTTTGAAATCAAAAGAGACGTCGTCCCTTCACTGATTGTTCCTCCCATCGGAGTGACATACGTCGATGCCCTTCCAGACAGTGAGAACCAGGCGTATGTTGTACCCGTTGCCACAAGAACCAAAAGAAGCAAACCTGCGATTGCCATTCTAAATGAATGTCGCAGTTGTCTGACATCCTGCTTTTCCTCTAAATTTTCTTCTTTCTTCTGCTCTTTTGCCACAAGTCCCCACCTGCCTTTTCATTTTATTATCTCTTATCTGACAATTCCAGCAAATGATAATGCCAGATTCTGTAATGTCATACCGGACAGATTACCCGTACAGTCCTCGTCACATCCCTCGAGCCAGATATACACTTCCACTTCCACAGAACGCCCCGCCTTTCCTTCGCCGTCACCGGACACGGTACAGATTTTTTTTGAGTTCTGCTTCAATGTCACCTCACCGGTGCTTTTATTATAATTGCAATACGCATCTGAAGTATATGCTGTAAATGGAACGGTTGTTCCATCTGTCTTCGTACAATCTAACACCGAGCCCTCTTCTCCATCATCCGTATTATACTGTGCCTGCGGATTCTTCTTATCACTGATTTCGAAAATGTATTCCGAATCCGGCGGCTGGTCTTCTCCCGGATGATGCACAACCAATCCAACACGGATTGCCGAAGAAATCGGATTCTCTTCATCACTGTCCTCAAATCCAATATCCGACAAATAAATATCGGTTGTACCACCTGTCGTTCGAAGGAAAAGCTTTGTATGGTAATAATCACTTGTCTGACCGCCTGTAAAAGTATCCGTAACAAGCGGTGCCTGACCTTCTCCTCCATTTTTAAATAACGTAACCTTCTGAAATCCCCCACTGATTCGATTCGTTGACACCGGTACCAGCTGCCCCGGGAACTTTGCCAGCACAGTAGCTGAACTATAATCCCCATCATATGTATTACTAATCTGCAGGTTTACTCCCGTACCGGCTGCCATCTTAACATTCGTCGTATGGCGGCTTGTATTATAAATATACCAGGCATATGTCGCTGCAAGCGAAGCAAGAAGCAATAGAAAAATAGCTATCATAGAAGTAGTAAGCCTGTTTTTTAATTGTTTTGCACTATGTTCTGAATTCTGTGCCATTCTATCTCTGTCATTCGAGTGTTTCTTTCCATGTAACACCTGCGGCGGACCTCCCTCCTGCTTTTTGATCGATAAAAAAGTACAAAAAATCACTTTATATTTTATCACAGGAAATGAACGTTTTCAAGAACCAAAGAGAGGACAACAGGGTTGTTTCATGAACTATCCATGGGCAGATCTAACTTATTGCATCCTTGCTATCACATCTCTCATATTGTTTCTGATTCATTGGTCATGTAAAAAAGCGCAAATTAACTCTATATCCCTTTACAGGACCTTTTTTCAGAGGTATTCTTTTTATATAGTCAATAGAGACTGGCTATGCCTTGAAACACATACCGTTCCCGCAAAGCGGCATTGTCACAAAAGCAGTCCATCATTTCTGTCATTATATTTGCCAGACCCGTCTCGTACATTGCCAGACGCAGGATGTTGTATGCGTATTTTCTGATGAGCGACAGGTTGTTCCGGGACTTTTTGGCTGGCGAGCGGTCTTCCCTAAATGTATCGTCCAGCACATGATGGAGCCGGTTCTCTATTGACCAGTGCATTCTTTTTATGCTTCCCAGCTCCTCTGCTGTAAGGATCAGGTCTGATATCAGTGCCGTACACTGGACATCTTTCCCGGCTCCCTCTCCAGCAGAAGGAGCTGGGATTCTTCTGGAGCCTTTTTCCAAAAACTCTTCCTTCGACGGCGTCACATCATTCCCCTGGCTGTCTTTTTCCTTGGGTATCCTCACCTGCTTGATCCGCCCAATACTTTGAACGTGCGGCCATTCTTTTTGGCTTTTGGTCAGATTTGAAGCGTCTTTACATATCTGGCAAGTCCTATACTCATTTCTGTCCCGGTTTTTTTCCATCTGGCTGATTTCTTCGTATTTCTCAAGGAACTCCTTCATCCCAGGATCCATAGCTTCGCCTTTTTTTCTTTTGAGATCTTCCGCCCCCAGTTTATCCATGAACGTATGAATCTCCTCATAGGCCTCCGGCTGATTTTTCTTTACTGTTAACACAAAATGTCCTCCCTGTTCATGAATCTGTTCCATGATTGCAGTCTGTGTCCCAACAGCATCAATCGTTACAATGCTCCCGCTGATATCCAGAAGCTTTAATAATTCAGGAATCGCCGTAATCTCATTCGTCTTTGAATCTACCGGAAGCTGTGCAAGTATCAATCCCCGGACCGTTTCCACTACATTCAGCAGCATCGGGGTTGTCTCACCTTTCGTTTTTTCCGTTGCACCGCACAATGCTTTCCCATCAATAGCTAGATGGGTATTTCTGGATTCCACGATCTCGCCAATCCACTCCATAAAAGCATACAAAGCTAATTCCTCATCAATGCCATTCAACATCCGGGTAATAGTGGAAGGCGAGGCGATCCCGTATTTTAAGTTCATATGCTTCCGCAGCTCTTCCAAGTGGGTTTTGCACCATTTCAGGCTCCTGCGGATCGTTGTCCGGCCACAAAGGAATCCGAGGGTGACGCATACCAGCATTTCTCCAAGATCGTGTCTTTTCTCTCTGCCGCACCGATAATCCGGAATCTGCCTGAAATAATGGATCAATTTTTCTGTCAGAACAGTCTTTTCAGCACATTTCCAATGCCACCTGTATTTTCTCCAGGAGTCTCCGTTGCCCCTCATTCACTTTCGAAATGATTTCCGTTTTATCCAGGCATACTAAATAGATGGTCTCTAACTGATGTAATTCTTCCAGGCCAATGCCCTGTTTTTTATAAATTCTGCGGGACAGGGACGCTGTCTGGGCTGCAAACTGATATCGGAAATCCGATTCTTTTTTCATCACTCGTGTTTTCTGGATATAAGAGGTTGGAGACTGTTTTAGAAGAATAATGGAAAGTACATCCTGCCAGTCATCCCCCAACGGTTTTTTCCAATCATCCGGACACAACTCCCAGACGGCTTTTGAAAATCCGTATTCCCATACTTCTGCATCTGTCAAAGATACTTTTCTTTTATTGCTTTGTATTACTCCTTCCGGAGTAATCACGCCGATATAGGTATCGACTGGCTGCGGATACTTTTTCCCTTTCACGCGCCGGGATGTTCTTTTATAGAGATAATACGAATCTCCTTTTTTCTTCACGGTAGTTCCTTTGATCCGATACTTCTGAACCCAATCCGGGTACTTTTTCTCAGTTACTGGCATAATATCCTCCTTTCTGTATAGGTGCAATACACCTATACCATATAGATATTATACCTCTACAGGCACAAAAAATCAAGAGTTACACATGTTTTGTATAACATGCATAACCCCCGATAAAATCTGATCTTTTTATGTTTTTAAAAATCCTTCATGAAACAACCCTGGTGGCTTTCTCTCCATCCGACCATTTTTCAAAGTAAGTATCTTAGTCGCAAAATAAATTGTAATATAATAGTCTCCTTCCTGCTCTGCAGTCAAGCTGTACTGATGTTGTCTTTTTTGAAATAGCGGTACTACTTTTCTTTTCTTTTTAAGGAAACAATAATAGTAATCCATAATGGGATAGAAAAAGTATAGCACCTTACCAGTATGTCAAGAATATTCGTCTTTCCAATTACCTGAATCAAAATCAGTAAGATAATTCCAATCATGATTCCGATACTTGTTATGATAGCCGATAAATGCTTTTTCATAAATACCTCCTTGAGTTATTGGTTAACTATATTTGTATATGGACCGTACCATACACCTAGCGGATCGCAGAACATCCAAATGACTTTATATTGATTAATAAGAGATGAATTGAATTTATAAATTGTTGCGTTGACACGTCCTCCAGGACTCATACCAGCAATTACAGATAATGCTCCAAAACCAATAGCTCCTATTACTGCCTGTGGACCAATGAATCCGATACCTATTGCTATAGCACCTGCGATTACAGCAACAGCAGCGGCTTCTGGCCATGTAATAGTATGATCTACAGAACTGAAATAAATCCAATTAGCATCAGCTAATACATTTACATTTTTGTCAGGAGTACCAACACTCCAAACATGACCATCCACTAGAGTAGTATAATTATCTTCATCATATTCTAATTGTGCTATAATCTGACCTGATTCATCAAGTATATCCATCCCTCGATTTCCTTCATCCGTCAGATATAAGTTATAGATATAAGTTTTCCCATCAATCAGAATTTCTTCTGAGTGATGATTTTTATATAATAAATTAGCAGAATCATCATTAAGATTAATATTTGAGGCGTTTGCAGATATCCCTTGTATCAGCGTAATTGTAATTACTAATATGAATGCTATCATTTTCTTTGCGTGTTTCATAAATTCTTTCTCCTTCCTTTAATTCTGTTACATTCCACAAGATTTCTGGCAACACATATATCTTTCTTAAAAATAAATATTTTACACTACTTTCTTATTTTTTTTCGATGTGAAATTAATATGCCAATGGATTCTCCTCCTCTCATAACAAAGAATACTCGTTTTTATTGTAATAGTATTATATTATATATTCAGACAACTTTCAATAAACATTCATACTATTCTGACATTTTTGGCAATTCGTTTTTCCATAATATTATCTTTCGCAGCACTGCGGTTCCTGCAGATAAAAATTTATTTGGCTTTCCTTACCGCTTATATAACTAAAATTTTTCTTATGAATAAGTTGTTTTTCTGCCGTTTTATTTTTTATGATGTGGGTGTCAAAAGTTACATTTTCTGTGACTGACAACTGCACATATTTTTTGTCCTTTGACAACTGAATAAATCTATGTTTTTGGTATTTCGATTCCGCGAAAGGGCGATTTATCATCCCTATGCCAGCTCAAAAGTTCTGCACTTCAGCTTCCCTTTGGTGTATCTCATCAGTTTAGTGATATTTAGGGAAGCAACTTTAAAGCCGAAGAACTGTTTGGTTCTCAGCGTTCCTCTGACCGGCATTTGATCTACCAGATATTTATTTCGGATGACTGATGGAACAGTCTCCACTCCATTTCGGATTCTTCCAATCCATGCCCAGGTGGCATCGTTCCATATTTCTGATGATTCTAAGATTCGTCTTCTTGATTTTAACGGAACCATCATGACTGCTGTTCTTTCTTTTATTGCAGGATTGCATTGGTTTTGGTATGGGCATCCTTCACACTGGTATCTGTAGAACGAAGCTCGTATGGAATCTGTTTGTTTAATATAGGAATTGCTCTTTGGCTTATTTCCAGCAGGACATTCGGTAATCTGTGTTCCGGCTCCGTTTACCTGAATTTACGGATATTTTCAGAAAGAGCTACAATACAGTCATGAATCAGATCTTTTCCGGTGGTCAGTTCATAAGCTGCATTTCTTTCGCGGAATCTGCTAAACGTCCGATTACTCAAAGGCTGGTTTTCATAACTGGTTGTATGAAGAGCGTACTGATATCGGAAATCAAACTCACACTCTTCAATAATCTCGTCATCCGTAAGTCCATCAGTCGAATCGAAGTCGCCCGCCTGATACCAGTCCAGATCGAAGTGTTCCTCCGTAAAGTTCGACAGGAACAGGTTCGCCGCGGTATAAGTTGCCTGGTCGTTGAGATCGACCT
>OLGY01000961.1_pt1 | contig 16786 bp, 11 predicted proteins | sample 1605951 | NCBI WGS metagenome assembly OLGY01 (sample SAMN03283280) | human gut metagenome | biome: human-associated habitat; material: feces | host: Homo sapiens | place: Peru | collected 2012
TGAAGCCAAAGGCATTGACATACGTGCCGTCGCCACTGTATAACAGAGAGGTGACGTTTACGTATAAGGCTTTGGAGACGGGTGTGTTTATTATTGATAAAAACGATAAGACCTATAAAACAGCAAAAGAATTTACTGACTCGGGTACAAATATTAAGGATGTCATCGGCACACTACTCGTTACAAATAATGCGGCTATTGTGGTAGCCAATTACAACTCAAAGCAAATTGATTGGGGTCCTAGAACTCTTGTTAATGGATGTACAGTTGCAGCTTCTTCAAGTGAAGCTGCCCAGGATTTTGCAGGTGCTGCGAATACAGCAGCCATCATAGAGACGTATGGCTTATCACCTAATATAGCTGCCGCTGTATGTTATAACTATATATTTGGAAATGGCAGAAGGGGACATCTCATGTCCGCAGGTGAGGGAGCTGTAATACAACGAATGTGTACTAGTATAAATGGTTTGATGAGTAGTATAGGTATAAATACCAATTCTATAATACAATCAAATAAGTACTACTGGACCTCTACACAAAAGAATGCTTCATCCGTTTATAGATATTTTATGTTCAGGGATTCCCCAGAAGACATTGTAAAGGGAAATATAAATTATGTTATCCCCATCTATTCACTATACGATTAAAACAAGTAAAAGGATTATGATATGAGAGCAAGTGATGTTTTGATAGATAAGCTGAAGCAGATGGAGGGTTATCGGGCTAAGGCTTACAAGTGTGCGGCGGGTCGATGGACGTGTGGGTACGGTCATACTAAGGGTGTGACGGCTCGCACGGTGTGCGACAAGGCTAAGGCGGAGGTGTGGCTGAGGGCTGACCTTGAGCCGATTGAAGTGTTTCTGTCAGCCATACCAGAGATTTGCAAGACGCAGGGGCGATTTGATGCTTGTGCCGACTTTTGTTTCAACGTCGGCATAGGCAACTTCAAAAGCTCCACTCTGTTTAAAATGGTTCGTCGCAACGCTGCCACCGCTGATATTCAGCGTGAGTTCTTGAAGTGGGTATATGCAGGAGGTGTGCCACTCAGCGGCCTGTTGAAAAGACGTAAGTGGGAGGCATCCCGCTACGCGGAGTTTTGAATTTTGAATTTTGAGTTAGGAATTGTCGGGTGTGCCGTTTTTTACAATCAATGCGTAATCGGTATCTTTGCTCATATTTTCAATGTTTAATGCTTAAAAGTTAGTATTATGATAGATAACATACGTCATATGTTCGTGGGCATCACGATTGCCGTCTGGGCATTCCTCAAGCCCATCGAGGGCGACCTGCTCTCGCTGATAATAGTGTTCTTCCTGAACTTCTTCTTCGGCTACCTGTCAGGGCTGATAGCCAACCGCGAAGACTTCGAGTTGAAGAAGGCGCTGCGCTGCATTGCAGAGGCAACTATCTTCTTCGTGCTGTGCTGTGCAATCTACACGATAGGCAATCTGAAGCACCAGCCCGAGGGTGCTCTGCAGTGCGTGAGCTTCGTCACTTATGTGGTGCTGTGGTTCTACACGCTCAACATTCTCAAAAACCTCAAAAAGATGTTCAAGCGTGACACTACGCCCTGGCTTATCGTGTCGTTCCTATACTACATTCTGCGCTTCAAGTTCATCGAGCGCATTCCCGGCTTGACAGAGTATCTGTCTGTTGGGCGTGACTAACTATGTATATTGCGTATGAGATATTTCCGTATCTTCTTCGGCATCCTTGCATTGATGTGCCTGGCAGGATGCTCCACGTGCAAGCCGGTGATTGTAGAGCGTGTGGTCAATAAGACTGACTCGCTCTACAACGCCAGTCTGCGCATCGATAGCTTCCGCATACACGACTCTGTGTATGTGGAGACTTACGCAATGGGCGACACTGTGTACAAGACACGTGTCGAGTGGCGATGGCGTGACCGCATAAGCTGCAGGGCTGACACGGTATACAAAACTGTGCTGCGGTGTGATTCGGTGCAGGTTCCGGTGCCGTTCAAGTACAAGACTTCGTTGCGGGGTGGGCTTAATGACTTTTGGGTTAACATCATTATTATAGTGGTTTTCCTACTGCTCTGGTTTGGCATCGGAGCTTTTGTCCGCTATAAATTTCCATAAAGTTGACGATGGGCTTTGTCACCTCAAATAAATTTCGTAAATTTGGGGTGTAATAATTAAATCGTCTGCTATATGGAATTCTTTTTTATATGCTATTTTGTCATAGTCTTAATAATTTTCATTGCTAATTGCTTTAGCGGTGACTCTTCAGGTGGGCGTGAATCTGAAGAGCAAATGAGAATGAGGTATAAAATAAAGGAAGAAAAAACTTTGCGCGAATTTGAAAGACTTATGGCAGAGCGTGAGAGATTAAAGAAACTCAAGTAAACTTCCAACCGCTTTTGTCTTTTTCCACAGACTATAAAAATGCTACTTTTGGTTCCACAACCATTAGTAGCATTTTTTATTATGGCAACAACTCAACAATTCGAAACAGTCGTCACGCTCAATACGCAGCAAGCTAAAAACGAGCTGGCGGCTCTACAAAAGACAGTCGAAGACCTCAAGAAGAAAAAAGCTGAAGCTCTTCGTGACAATGGCTCGACTGTTAAAGATATAAATAGGATAAATAAGGAAATCAAGTCGGCGGAAGCGAATGTCAAGGCGTACCGCTCCAATGTTAGTGACACCATCGAGACTCTCAACGACCTCGGCTCGGCTTCGGTAGGCGATATAGAGCGCGTTACTCGTGCTTTGAAGCGAGAGATGAAGTCTGTTACGTCTCCAGAGGATTATGTTCGACTTGAGAAGCGCCTTGCAGATTGTACCGCCCGTCTTGACGAGCTGAAACGTTCCAGCCATACTACTTTGAGCCAATACAATCGTGCCATTGCAGAGGCTGAGCAACGCACAAAAAAATGGGATGATGAAAACAAGCTTATCAATGCCACGCTAAACAATATCAGCGGTTCGTCGCTCAGAAAACTTGAGACTTCGCTAAAACTCGTAAACGAACAATTGCAGGATGCAGATAGAGGTTCTGATGCGTATAAGAAACTTACCAAAGATGCCAAGAAACTCAAAACACAGATAGAGGCTATCCATAAAGAGCAGTCTGCATCTAAAAGCCTTTTTCGCAGATCTGTTGATATATTCAATGTCAACTGGGGCGTAATCTCACAGGCTATAGCTGCAGTTACCGGTCTTTCTTATACTATCCGTCAGTGTTCGGCCAACTATGCTCTGATGGATGAGCAGATGGTCGATGTCATCAAGTATACGGGGCTGGCAAAGGATAAGGTCGAAGAGCTAAATGAGTCATTTAAGCAGATGAATACTCGTACTCCTCGCGAAAAACTCAATCAACTCGCAGGTGATGCTGGTCGTCTTGGCATTACTACTCAAGAGGCCGTCGGTGAGTTTGTAGATGCCGCCGATAAGATTAATGTAGCGCTTGGCGACGACCTTGGCGACGATGCTGTTAAAAATATAGGCAAGTTGGCCCAGATGTTCGGTGACGACAAGTCCAAAGGCTTGCGTGGCGCAATGCTGGCTACGGGTTCTGTCGTTAACGAATTGGCTCAGAGCAGTAGTGCTTCCGCCGGCTATCTTGTCGACTTCACCGCCCGTCTTGCCGGTGTCGGCAAGCAGGCTGGTCTGACGCAGCAGCAGATTATGGGCTTCGCTTCTGTTCTCGATCAAAATATGCAGCAGGATGAGACTGCTGCAACGGCTATGCAGAATCTGATAGCCAAAATATTTCAGGAGCCTGCCAAATTCGCTGCCCTCGCAGGCAAAAGTGTCAAAGAATTCACCACGCTTCTCAAGACTGATGCTAACGAGGCGCTGCTTCAGTTCTTCGGTGCTATGAAAAAACATGGTGGCTTTGATTCTCTCGCCCCTATGTTTGATCAGATGGGCATGGACGGTTCACGTTGTGTCAGCGTCTTCTCAGTGATGGCTGACAAACTCGCAGATATTAAGACCGCTCAAGATATTGCTAATGATGCCTATGCTAAAGGTACCTCTGTCATCGATGAGTTCAATACTCAGATGACATCAGCCCAGGCTCAACTTGACATGGCCAAGAAGAAATTCAAGGATTTGAGCATCGAGCTTGGCAAAGAGCTACAACCTGTGGTCAAGTACACTATAAGTGGTGTGAGTCTACTGATAAAAACTCTTTACCAATTGATTGTCTTCACCAAGGGCCATATTGGCACACTTGCAGCATTTGCGGCTTCAGTCGCTGCAGTTTCTATGGTATATGCAAAAAATACTATAGAGGTTAAAATAAATGCAGCTGCAAACATAATGGAGAATAAGGTTCTGAGCATAGGTAATAAGCTCAAAATAGCGAGGTTGGCTCTTATCAAATCTCTAAGCGTAGTATACTACCTTCTTACATTCCAAGTAAAGAAGGCAAAGATTGCCATGGACGAGATGAGGGCAGCATCCATTTCTAACCCTTATGCGGTTTTGTTGACGGTCATTCTTGCTCTCGGTGCTGGCATCTATTATCTCGTTAAATCCATACGAGAGCACAATAAGGCTGCTTATGAGAACCAGCTTGCCGTTCAGAAAATGCGTGCTACACACAAGGATATGACTGAAGCTCAGAAAGAAGCCAGTCAAAGTATCGCTGAAGAGAAAACCCGACTCGCCCAACTTACCAATATCGTCAACTCTAACGCATATAGCTACGATGAGAAGAAGCGTGCTATGATTGCACTTGAGAAAATTGTCCCTGGTTATCACCGTAACCTCAATAATGAGGCCAAGCTGATGGAGTCTAACAATAAGGCTATCAAGCAATATGTTGACAACCTTAACAATGCTGCTATGGCGCAGGCTCTATACAACAAAATGGTGGAGCTGCAGGGCAAGAAGTTTGACCTCGACCAAGAGATTTCTCGTCACAAACTCTCTGCTAAAGCAGTGCAAGCTGAGATTGACCGCCATCCTGATTATTACAATGGCACTCAGCAACAGGTGGTTTACACAAGTTTCGGCACTATGCTGCCTACTGGCCAGAGGGTGGCTACGCAGGCTAATATCGCCAAGCACAAGGAACTTGACCAATGGAATGATGCTGTCAAAGAGTCGGAGCACAGTGCAGCCATAGTAGAGGCTCGCATCAAGAATATCAATGTGTATCTCAAGAAAAATGTCGGTGTAGCAAAGCAATATAACGCCATTCTCGCTAAGGGCGGTTCTGACTCTTCTACCGTCTCTCCCGACTGGAATCCTAACACTTCCAAGGCGGGTAGCTATGTAGATCCAAAAGAGACCAAGAAGAGAGAGGCTGCCGCAAAGAAACAAGAGCGTGAAATGAAGGCTGCTACCAAAGCTGCTTACCAGGCTGAGATTAAGGCTGCCAAGGATAAAACTGACCAAGAGCAAGCCAATAACATCATGGCGTACTCGCAGGGTGAGAAGACCTATACCGAGTTTCTTGATGCCCAACACGACATCGCAACACGTGGCTACGAGTCATTGATGGCTGTCTACAAGAAGTATGGCACCGAATACGGCCAATGGCAGGAGAAGATTGCCGACGAGCGACGTAAGCGAGAAGAAGACCACTCTAAGGCTCTAATATCTGACATCGAGCTTAATAGACAGCGTGAGATTGAAGCCGCCAACCGTGACTACAACGATATTAACTCCAATATATACCATGACGAGGAAGCACTTAATGAACGTCTTTTCGAGATAGACATGTCTGCTCTCGCAGATCGTATAGCTGCTCTCAAAGAGGGGTCGCAGGAGTGGCTCGATGCCCGTGCGGAGTTGACGCAACGAGAAAACGAGCGCCAACTTTACCTCGAACAGCATTATGCCGACCTGCTCTCCCGATACAAAGAGGAGTGGGCCACTAAAGACATCAAGGAGCAGGAGCGCATTACTCTCAAGGGTCTCGACTTGCTGCACGAGAAAGGTCTACTGAAGGAGTCTGAGTATCAGGATATGCTCAAGCAGATAAAACTGCACTATGCTGAGCAGGAGTCTGAGCAAGAGCTGCATGACTCCAAGGGTGAGAAGTTCAAACGTAACGCTAAGTCTGCTTATAATACGGCTTCCAACAAGGCTAAAGCATCATGGTCTGATGATCATCCTGAGGGTTCAAAGATTATGGATTTCGTTACTTATGATGTTGACATATACAAGTCTACTCTTGCCAATATCAAGTCTATGGAAGAGGAGGGCCTTATCTCACATCAGGAGGCTATGGCTGCTATGGGCGAGGCTACAGCAGACATGTGCAACGGTCTTGTGACCAAGTTCCAGGCTGCTATGGATGCTATCTCTCCGCTCATGAGCGCTATGTCTTCATACTATTCTGCACAGTCTGACTACGAGGTGAGCGTTACCGAGAAGAAGTATGAGAAGCTTATCAATGCTGCCGGCAACAATACTGCCAAGGCTAAGAAGCTCGAAGAGAAGAAGGAGAAGGAGGTTGCCAAAATCAAGTCTAAGTATGCCCGTAAGCAAGCTGCTATGCAGATTGCACAAGCTATTGCACAGACTGCTATCTCTGCCATTGCAGCCTATAGTTCTGCTATGCAAGGCGTGCCATACCCTGCCAATATGGTTCTCGCTCCGATAGCTGCCGGCATTGCTGCAGCTGCTGGTGCTATCCAGATTGCCACCATCAAAAAGCAACAGCAGGCTCAGGCTGCCGGCTATTATGAGGGTGGCTTCACGGGCGGTTCACGCTATCGCCGTGAGGCTGGTGTGGTGCACGAGGGCGAGTTCGTGGCTAACCACCATGCGGTCAACAACCCAAGCATCCTGCCTGCTCTACGTCTTATCGACGAGGCACAGCGCAACAACACTGTGTCGTCGCTTACCGCTGCCGACATCTCGCGCTCTGTAGGGCAAGGTGGGGCTACCGTGGTGTCTGCTCCTTCGGTTGTGGTAAACACTGACAACTCAGATATTAAGGCTACGCTCGATGATACCCGCAACACTATCGGTGCGCTCTCAGCTCAGATAGCCGAGGGCATCGAGGCTAAGGTCTACATCGATGGTCCGCACGGTGTGGCCAAGAACCTCGATAACTTCAAGAAGATGCAGGCCCGCACATAATTCAACACTCAAAAATTCAAAATCGGCTTTGCCGACAATTCAACATTCAACATTCAACAATGATATATTGCACTATCAACGGCCAGACCGCATATCCTTCTGCGTCTGACAAGATTAAGGTGACTTATGCCAACCAATACATCGAGGACTCGGGGTCATACACCTACGACATCTCGTTCCCGATGTCGATACACGCCAATCAGGTTCTGTTCGCCAACATACACCGATTTGACGTGCATAAGCGCTCGAAGTCGTTCGACGACTGCAAGCTTTACGCCGACAACCGTCTCTTCATCAGTGGCAAGGGCACGATTACAAGCGTGTCCGACACCACTGTCAAGATGCAGATTGTCGGGGGCAAGTCGCGCATCAAGTATAACTCGAAGTTTGAGGGTCATTTCATCGACAAGGTGCCTTTCCCTAAGGTCTATATTACCCATGGCATCGATAAGGCCAAATATCAGGGCTTTGGCTTGACGCGTGTCGATGCTGAGCGCTACAAGAAGCTTATTATGGTTGACCTCTCTACAGATTTCCGTGTAGGCCAACCAGGCGTGGCTCTGTTCTACCCCATCTACGACGAGACTAACGACCAGGTGTCAAATTATATCAGACACGTCAATGTCAACAAGCTCGTGGTTGATGGCGTGCATTATCCGCACGGCCACATGGTGCAGATGCAGAACCTCGCCGTGCAGCCTAATCTCATATATGTGCTTAAGGGCGTTCTGCAGAGTGAGGGCTACAAGATTGTGCGCAACGACTTCGACGCTGCTCCTTATACAAGAATTTATATAGCTTCAGCAAGGCGCACAGCCAAGATCAACGAGGCGCTGCCTCATTGGTCGGTGTACACCTTCATCGAGGAGTTTCGCAAGCGGTTCAATGCTACATTCGTGTTCGACGATCTTGTAAAGGAGGTGAGCATCATTTCTACCAATGAGCTCACAAGCAACAATGCCGTGGCTTATGAGTGTCTGGGCGAATACTCGGCAGAGTTCGACGAGGATGGGCTTGAGAACCTTGCCACGTCAAACGTTGAGTACTCGTTTGACAGCTCTGGCAATAGAGACTGGCGCGAGTCCATTCCGCTCTCGGTTCTGAAGCAATACCCTATTAAGGAGTTTGACAGCGAAGAGAATATGAATACTGCAGCTATGGCCATGTCTACCCGTGAGCGTCGCAGCACCATATTCAAGTTTGGTTTGTCGTATTTCATTTGGGCTTTGTTGCCCAAAGACGGCAACCCGGAGAATACTGAACTGACAGAGCAGCGCACTGTGTGCGGTATGTTCAACCCTATACTGCGCGACGCTGAGAGTGACAATGCGATAGGTATCAAGATGATACCGGTGGCTATGCATCAGCGCAGACGACGCGCTGGCATAGATGCGTCTGCGCCTCTCTCTCCTGACTTAATGCCTAACAGCTATGTCGTCATGCCCTCAACCGCTAATGAGGGTGACTCTTTGCTCGACGGTATGAGCGAAGATGAAGATGGCGACTACTATCTGTCGGTGCAAGATGCCATGCAGGGCACAGAAGACAATACAAGCGAAGAGACCGCTGACGAACCGATGCGTCTGATGCTCTCCGACAACGCCGTTCGCGACCTTGATAAAAATATTACTACGACGTTCCCTGCAAGCGGCAGCATGTCGCTCTACCCTATCGCTTATACTGACTTCCGAGAATTCAGTAAATGGGCTGGCGAGCGATTCTCATTGTCGCTCGAAGCAACAGAACTATCGGTTAGCGGTTTGAAAAAAAATAATGGCATAAAGGTTGACATCGATGCGCACAACCTTTACACCATTAAGTTCATTGCTGATGATATTCCCGACCCTTCCAATATCTACATCTTCAACAACCGTCGGTTCGTGTGTCAGAAGATAGAGTTGGAGGTGACGGGTGAGGGGCTCGACCGCGTGAAGACTGGTTACTTCTACGCTATACTATAGGTCTCCGACGAAGTGCTTCGTCTCTTCATGCACCACTTTCGGTCGCTTCAGATACTTGTTCGTTACTGATATGTCAGAGTGGCGTGCCTGGTCTCTCGCTACCACGATGCCCTGGGCGTTGGCGAGGTCTCTGATTCCGGAGTCCTTGAGCGAGTAAAATTGATAAGATGCCGGAAAGTTCAGCGCTTTCCGCATCTTATTCCACTCCTGCCGGAATCGGTTCACATATATCTGCTGCGGTCCGGGTGTCATGTTGGCTCCGAATAGGTAGTCCTGCGATGGGTAGTCGAAGATGTGCTGCTCGATCATCAGCTTCAACACAGTGTCGTTGAGCGCTACGACCTGCCCCTTGCGGTTCTTGGCCACACTCTCCGATATATACACGCTTTGCTCCTTGATCGATATATCACCTATCTTAATATAGCGTAGCTCGTCCGGTCGTATGAAGGTGTAGTACTCCATCATACACGCGAGGTAAAATGAGGGGTTGTTCTGTAGCGTCCACTCCCTCACCTTGCGCAGGTCTTTGGCCTCCAACGGTGAGCGCAGCTTCTCGTCTTCGCGCAGCATGTGTATGCTCTCGATGGGGTTGCGGTCGATATACTTCCGCTCCGCTAACCAGGTGCAGAATGCTGACAGCCATGTGCGGTAGTTGTTGCGAGATTTTGCAGAGAGGTCCTTGTCGAGAATGAGGTAGTCCAGGAAGTCGACAGCAAAGGCAGTGTTAAGCTGATAGGCATATTTTATTTTCGCACCGACCTCTTCAGTGAAAATAGACAATTGCTTGAGTCTACTTCGATAGTCGGTAGCGGTCTTCGACTTGAGTATTCCCTTCTTCTCTGCAGCTTCAATATAGGTGCTGTATCTGTCGAATACAACGCTGAGTTCTGTGTACTGCCGTGAGTTGGTGGTGTTGACAAAAGGGTTCCACCCGGATAAAAGTTTGTTCGTGAGATTGTAGACAAGCACGGCTGCAATTTTTTCTCTCTCCGCCCTGTTGTGGTAGCGGTCGAGCATGTAGCGCTTACGTTTCAATCTGTCTGTAGTCGGATCGTAAGCGAAGAAATCAACGTAATAGGATTTACCCCGATGTATCCTCGGCAGGGTATACCCTATTATTTCTTTTGTAGATAAGAAATTTTTGGCTTTAGAGTACATTTTTTTACATTGTTCGGCTCCTGCCAACCAATGTGATTATACAATATGTGTCTGAGCTTGTGTCTGAGCCATTTCGGTTCAGAGCACGAAAAACGCTCGTAACTTCTTGCTTAGCAAGTTGTTCCGAGCATTCGTAGTTGCGGAGGCAGGACTCGAACATGCGACCTCCAGGTTATGAGCCTGGCGAGCTACCAACTGCTCCACTCCGCGATATTAACCATTTTGTTTGCAATTCCGATTTATAATTGCGATTAGCATTGTTCTGAATTGCGAGTGCAAAGGTAAGGCTTTTTATTTATACCTCCAAACTTTTATGCAACTTTTTTCGATTTTATTTGAAATTTCTTTGTTTTGAGCCTAATTTGGCTGGATTTGCCCTTTATTAGACGTATATATACAATACTTATTATAGACATTAAAAAAGCCGTCCTATAGAGTTTCATCTCTACGGACGGCTTTATATATATTTTTTTACTTCTTTTTCTCTGTTGCAGCCTTCTCTGTTGGAGCCTGCTTGTATGCCTTGTTAAGTCCGGCGATAACCTCGTTGGTTATGTCGTGAGCCTTGTCGGCATAAAGGATATTGTCGCCTGCCTTGCTAAGGATGAGTGTATACTTCTTAGTCTTGTTGTAGAAAGCGAGATAGTGCTGGATAGAATCGCGGAGAGCGTTGTTGTACTTCTCGGTCTCTGTCTGGAACTCACCACTCAAGCGCTGGTTGAGAGCCTGAAGGTCGTTGCTCTGCTTCTGAAGTGACATCTGAATAGACTGTGCCTGCTCGCGTGTGTAGGCATTCTGCTGCACCTTCTGCTGGAAGTTGGCTGCGGCAGCCTCAAGAGCCTGCTGCTTCTGTGCGAGAGTGTTCTGGATATTCTGACCCTTCTTCTGAAGGATGAGTGAGTAGTCCTTGCAGAACTTGTACTGCGACATGATGCTGTCTACCTCTACATAAGCAATCTTAGTTGCAGTAGCTGTAGCCTGAGCTGCCGGCTCCTTATCGTCTACCTGCGACTTTGACTTGTCGCAAGATGTCATTGCCACAGCAGCAAAAGCGGCGATAGCAAGTGTACGGAAAAAGTTTTTCTTGTTCATTTGTATTTATTATTTAATTATTTCACACCTGACGCATCCACTTTAATAGGCACCATTGCGCTTGCGTGCCTCGCGGTCCTGATCCATAACGCAGTGGATTCCGAGCTTGCGCAGACCGGGATTGTCGTGAACATGTTGCGACGAAAACTTGCCGTTGCGTTTCAGCAGAAGCTTAATAGAGAGCAAAGCAAACGCTATAGCAATAATTAACAGGCTTAAAAGCAGAAGTTTAATCATTTTTATTAACTTTGTATCGAAATGGGAAACCCAAAGCGACATATTTATTTACGTGCAAAGGTAATGTAAATCGGTCGCATGACAAAATAAATTATTGAAAATTCAGATTATTATTGTAACAACATAAAGAAATTAAGAAAAAATGAGTAATTGCGAATTGAAACCGGCTCGCGTATTCGAGCAGTTTGCAGAAATCAACAAAATTCCTCGCCCCTCTAAGCATGAGGAGCAGATGATTGAGTATCTGAAAGAGTTTGGCCGTAAGCGCAACCTTGAGACCGAGATTGACGAGACTGGCAACGTTATCATCCGCAAGCCCGCTACTAAGGGCCATGAGAACGCTCCAATGATTAGCTTGCAGAGCCACATGGACATGGTGTGCGACAAGCTCGTCGACGTTGATATCGACTTCTTCAACGACCCTATCCAGACCTACATTGACGGTGAATGGCTCAGAGCCAAAGGCACTACTCTTGGTGCTGACGACGGCATCGGCTGCGCCATCGAGCTGGCTGTTCTCGACAGCGACGACATTGAGCACGGTCCTATCGAATGCGTTTTCACTCGCGACGAGGAGACAAGCCTTGGCGGTGCTCTGGGCATGAAGCCGGGATTCATGAAGGGCGATATGCTCATCAACCTCGACTCTGAGGACGAGGGTCAGATCTTCATATCATGCGCCGGCGGCAAGACTACTTCGGTGAAGTTCACATTCGACCGCGAGCAGGCTCCTGAAGGTTACTTCTTCATGAAGGCTTCTATCAAGGGTCTGAAGGGTGGACACTCGGGCGACGATATCAACAAGAAGCGCGCCAACGCCATAAAGATTCTCGACCGCTTCCTCTACCTCGAGCAGGACAAGATGGACGTGCGTCTGGCTCAGTTCAACTCGGGCAAGCTGCACAACGCCATTCCTCGCGACGGTGTCATCGTATTTGCCGTTCCCGCAGCCGAAAAGGAGACTGTACGTGTCGACTGGAACGTATTCACAGCCAACGTTGAGGACGAGTATCACGTTACTGACACTGCTATGGAGTTCCACCTTGAGAGCACTGATGCAGAGCCGGTTATCGCCAAGGACGCAAGCCGCCGCGTAATCCTCGCATTGCAGGCTGCCGACAACGGCGTATTTGCTATGTGCCAGGACGAGGCTTTGGCTGACATGGTTGAGACTTCCAACAACATTGCAAGCGTTGCTTCTTCGGAGAACGAAATCAATATCATCACCTCACAGCGCTCTAACGTAATGAGCAACCTCGAGAACGAGTCGAACACCATCAAGGCTGTATTCGAGCTGGCTGGTGCTGAGGTAAAGCAGAGCGACGGCTATCCTGCATGGAAGATGAACCCTAACAGCAAGCTGACAAAGGTGGCTGTTGAGTCGTACAAGAAGCTGTTCGGCAAGGAGCCTATCGTACGCGGTATCCACGCTGGTCTGGAGTGCGGTCTGTTCTCAGAGCGCTATCCTAACCTCGACATGGTTTCGTTCGGTCCTACCCTGCGCGATGTTCACACTCCAGAGGAGCGTCTGCACATCCCGACCGTACAGATGGTATGGGACCACTTGCTCGACATCATGAAGCATGTATAATAATCAAGCAAGCGCTTGAAGCTATAACAAAAAAAACGAGGATGTTTCCGTTGTTCTGGAAACTTCCTCGTTTTTTGTTATCTATATAATTCGAGAGACCTCAATTACTTGTTAGGGATAATCTCAAACACTTCTACAGCTCCCTCAAGCTGGCACTTAACGGCGTTGGCGTCTAGATTCACCTTAGTCATGTTGCCCTCAACCGGTGTGCTTGCCACGAGCTTGTCCTTCTTGTTATACTGCTTGAGCACTACTCCACCAGCCTTAGGCAGGTTTACGAGCATGGTGTAGCTCTTGGTTCCCTTTTCAACGCCGAACGCCAGACTGCCTTCGCTCTTGAACGAAGAGCAAGGATTCTCGTCGAAGCAATACATAGCGCCGAGCATGTCAGCCGACTCCACCTTGAATGCAAGATTCTCGGGATTTACCGGATTTACGACAAACTCACGAACTGCACACCAGCTCTTCTTGTCAGACTGCAACTTGCGCATACGTACATAACGAGCTTCTACCGGATTGCCCTTCCAGTTGATGATATATGTCTTCTTCAATTCGCCAGTGAGCGGTGTCCATGTCTTGCCGTCGGCAGAAGCCTCAACGATGACGTTGTCGAAGTAGTCGACGTCGTCAACCGAGTTGCGTCCCTGCAGAATGCGCACCTCGCGCACGGGACGAACGGCTCCGAGGTCCAGACCAATCCAGTCGCCAGTGTTTTGGCTTGCACCCGAATGATAGAACGTAGTAGAGTCGTTGTCAAGCATCAGCTTGTTCTGTGTGGTGCCGAGCGACTTGTATGTACCCACGCCCTTATAGAACGCCGGAGTCTTGCCAGCCACCTTCTTGAAGAACTCGATAGCCATATCGTCCATACCATTCTCGTAGAACGGCTGAAGCTTCATTGTTCCCGACTTGTGTGCCTGATAAGCAGCCATGTCGGCAGTCGACATGCGGTTGCTGATATATCCGTTCCAGAAAGCCTCATACTTACCGTCCTTGAACTGGCTCATCAATGTGAGCGTGTTCTTGCCACGTGTACCGAGCTTCTTGAACTCAGCCAGCCATGGGCGCAGTTCCTTCATGAGCAGCGCGTTCTTGCAGTCGCGCTCCATGATGGCAGGTGCCTTCTCCACACGGTCGAACTCTGCATACAGATTGTCATAATCCTTCTTGTTGTAGTCGGCGAGACGGAAACTCTTGGTCTCCCACGACTCTATGCGGCGATAGCCTGTCTCGGTGTCGCACGAGTGTATGGCAAATGTGCGGTAGGCATCGTGAGCCTCAGGCGTAACGTCAACAAGCGAGCGCTCCCAGTTGTCGATAGCGTTGTATGCCGAAACGTTCCAGTTATAGTCAGCAACACCATAGAGAGCGAGCTTCGAAGCCTCGCCGTGCTCCATCGGATTGCTCAATACTCCGCATGTCTGCTCAGCGGTGAGGTCGGTCTCAAGTCCGTACACAGGACCCTGCATAATGATATGGCGGGCATAGTCAGTCACGGGGAAGTTCCACCAGTAGTAAGCCGGGCGCTTGATGCGCGAGTCTACAAAGTCGAGAGTCTCCTTTGTCAGGTCAGAGCAAACCACAGCACCCGTCCAGAACACGTTGATAGACGGATCAAGACGCTTGCCATAGATGGCGAGCTGTCCGTTCTCCTTGGGGCTTGCCCACAGCTGTGAGTAGTCGGTAGGACAAACCACGAGCGGTGCAACGTCGCCCTTGGTCTTCACAAACTCCTTGGTGAGGCGGTTGAGCAGGTCAACCTGCTTGTTCGAGTCGGTTCCTTCGCCCTCGATATCATCAAAATGTATGGCAAACGAACGCACGCCAAGGTCATACATATGATTGAACTTGTTGACGAGGTTCTGGTAGTCTTCCTCATTCCACTTGATATCCTTGCCCGGATGTATGGCCCATACGAAGTCGACACGGTTGCGCCGGCAAGCCTCAACGAGTTCGTGTATGTTGCGAGCCTGGTCGTCGGGATAAGGCAGGCGCCAGTTGGGTGAGCTGTGATAAGGGTCGTCCTTCGGACCGTATACATACTCGTTGAGCTTGTTGCGTCCGTAGTAGTCGATGAGCGAGAGGCGCACCTGATGCGACCATGGTTCGCCATAGAATCCCTCTACAACACCGCGCAGCGGCAGGTCGGGATAGTCGTTGCAAGTGAGATAAGGCATATTGCCCTTCAGCATGGGCGAAGCCAACACCTGCTTCATAGTCTGAATGCCGTAGAATGCACCGCGCTCGTCGTAGCCTACGATGTTGATGCCCTTCTTGTCGGCTGTAAGCAGATAGGCACCTGACACCATCTTCTTCAATCCTGCCTTCTGTGCCTGCTTCTCACCGAAGTCGATTGTAAGGCGCACACCTTTCTTATTGGCTTTGAGGAAACCAAGGTCGTTGGCAAACTTCTTCTGCTTGTCGACGATGTTAACGCCATTTGCGAGATTGAGAAGTACATCGGTCTGCACACTGAAATTGTGCGGTGTAGGATTAATTACGATGCCATGATGGTCAAGCTTCTTGCCCGGTACAACGTTGACATCCTGTTTCTCGCCACGCTGCGAACTGAGGTCGAAGCCGTCGTCCTGCGCCTGCACGCCACTGAAAGCCGCAGCGAGCAGTGCGGTCAGTAAGATTTTGTTTCTGATCATTGTTGTTTATTTATTGTTTTAGTAATATCAATGGTTGATGCGTAGTAAAATAAAGTCTATGCAAATTTACATAAAATAATTCGATTTTGCGTTGTCAGCAATGAAATAACAACAATATATAACAAAAAAAGAGGTTTTCCGTTTTATTGGAAAACCTCTTCTTCTGTGTCGGGGCGACAGGATTCGAACCTGCGACCACCTGGTCCCAAACCAGGCGCGCTACCGGACTGCGCTACACCCCGTTCCGATTTAGCGAGTGCAAAGGTAGATATAAAATTCGAAACCTCCAAATTTTTCTTCGTATTTTTTACAAAATATTAGAACACCCTTACAAATCGGTCGATATCAACAGAAAGACCTACCGAGAATGTGCGTCCTGTAGTCATTGCCGAACTCCAATAATATGCCTTAGGCTTATATCCGAAAAGGTTGTCTACCGTAAAATTCAGATTGACAGCATCAAAGAAACGCTGCTGAAGTGTGAACTTCCACAACTGATAAGCCTTGTCATGCTTCTCGATTTTCGTGTCCGGTTCTGAAAGATAACGACCAGAAAGGGCTGTATTGATGCGATAGAACGAGCAGAGCTGACGGTCATAGTCTATTCGCCAAGTGGCTGAATGGGGACGCGGCTGCGAAAACTGCGAATCTACGCTTCTGCCTCCTACATGCAGATAGCTGTAGTCGAACTTCACACCAAGACCCATATCCGAACGGTACTGTGCGCTGAAGTCGGCACCGCTCACTTCCACTCCATCCTCGTTGCAATAACGTGAAGCCACATCAGGCTGACCCGTTCCAGGGGTATAATCGGCATAATCGCCGGTAGTGATGCGCTTGTCATACTTATTATAATAGCCAATCAGCGTGAAGCTATACTGTCCCGTCAAGAAACCTGCATTCTTTACTTTTCCGATATGCTCCAATGCCAGATTGAAGTTGTTGCTCTTCTCTGGCTTCAAATCCGGATTGCCGTAAATCATCTGCATGCCTGCCATATCAAAGTTCATATACATCTCC
>OLGY01000964.1_pt1 | contig 16763 bp, 14 predicted proteins | sample 1605951 | NCBI WGS metagenome assembly OLGY01 (sample SAMN03283280) | human gut metagenome | biome: human-associated habitat; material: feces | host: Homo sapiens | place: Peru | collected 2012
TGATGGCCTGACGGATCCACCAGGTGGCGTAGGTGGAGAAGCGGAAGCCGCGGTCACAGTCGAACTTCTCGGCAGCCTTGATCAGGCCGATGTTGCCCTCCTGGATCAGATCCAGGAATGCCAGATTGTGGCCCACATGCTTTTTGGCAATGGACACCACCAGACGCAGGTTTGCTTCGCTCAGGCTGCGGCGGGCGTTCAGGCCGTCGCGGCGGGTCTTGAGCAGTTCAGCGCGCTTTTCGTCGCTCAGAGGGCCGTTCTCCACAGCCTCCATAGCTTCCTCTTCGGCAGCTTTTTCCTCGGCATCCTCGGTGGGCTTCTCGTTGCCCTCCTCGTCCAGATCCTCGGTATAGCTGCGGCTGTTCTCGTCCTCTTCAAACGAGAAGCGGGCGCTGTTCTTTTTGATGTACTCCGGCCCGCCGTACTTCTGGCGGTCGGCCTGCAGGATGTGCGCTGCCTCGGCACCGGCATGGATGCGGCGGCTCAGCTCCACCTCCTGCTCCGCGCTCAGCAGCGGGATCTGGCCGATCTGCTTGAGGTAGTTCTTAACGGGGTCGTCCAGCAGCTCGTCCATGGCAGCCTTCAGGTCTGCAGGGTTTTCCTCGCTCTGCTCTTCCTCGTCCTCGCTGATGCCCAGATCATCGTTGTTGTTCTCGGCATTCTCGACCTCGGCCATGATGCTGTCCACATCCAGCGTAGGCTCTGCATCCTCTTCCAGAACCTTGATGCCGCGTTCTTCCAGAAGGGTATAGAGCGTTTCCTCATCCATTCTGCACTGTGCAGCCAGCGCCTTGGCCTCCTTGGCCGAAATGGTGCCTTCGCCTTTCGTCAACAGTTCCTTTAAAGTCATGCCCATTTTGCTCTCTCCTTCTTGCTCCGGGGATGCTCCCGCCGGGGGAAATCCTGTAATAACGTGTTCCTGCGCATCAGATCACAAGTCCTCCGTTCACGCCGAACACCTGACCGGTGATGTAACCCGCACCCTCGCCGGCAAGGAACACCAGCAGCTGCGCCACCTCGTCTGCGCTGCCAAGACGGCCCACAGGGGTCTCTTCGGCCAGCGCTGCCTTATCCTCGGCGGTGAATGCTGCCATCATATCGGTATCGATGACCCCGGGCGCAACACAGTTCACTGTGATGCCGCTGGGGCCTTCTTCTTTGGCCAAAGCCTTGGTCAGGCCGATCAGGCCCGCCTTTGCTGCAGAGTAATGCACCTCGCAGCTGCCGCCGGTCTGGCCCCACATGCTGCTCACGGTCAGGATGCGTCCGGCCTTGCGGCGGATCATGCCCGGCAGCGCCAGCTGACACAGGTGGAACGCACCGGTCAGGTTCACGTCCAGCATATGCTGCCACTCTTCGGGAGTGATGTCGGTGAACAGCTTCTGCTGGGCAATGCCTGCGTTGCTCACCAGCACATCCACATGGCCCAGTGCCTGCTCCGCTGTGCGGAAGGCCAGCTCGCAGCTGGCGCGGGATGCCACATCGCACTGCACGGCGGTGATGCCGGGCAGCTGTTTTTCCAGTGCCGCAGCAGCTTCGGCGTTGCTGTGGTACAGCACGGCCACGCGGTAGCCCGCCGCATAGAACGCCCGGGCAGCAGCGGCACCAATGCCGCGGTCGCCGCCGGAGATCAGCACACAGCGGCCATTGGCTGCTGTGTGCACGGCAGGTTCCGGTGCTTTCTCCGGCTCTTCCTGCACAGGCTCCGGCATTTCCGGCTGCGGCGCAGGCTGGGGCTTTTCCAGCACCATCACACGGGTGGGTTCGTCCACCACGGGTGCTGCCGCCTTTGGCTTTGGCGGTACGGGCGGCTTCTGTGCAGCCTGTTCCGGCTGCGGCTCCTCACCCGACAGATTGAACGTCAGTTCAAATTCATCTTCGTACAAGAGTATAGTCCTCCTGTCGTGATCTCTGCACTGCAAAGGTATGCCGTGCAGGAGATGTCTGTGCGGCCCATCGCCGTCCGTTCAGCGTCCATTTCTTATCCGGTCAAAGTCCGGTGCTCGGCGCGGCAGACAGCTGCATAAGATGGGTTTCGACAAAACACCATTAAATAATATAGCACAATTTGCCGAAAAAAGAAAGTGGAAGCTGCCTACTTTTTCACGCAGCTTCCACTTTTTTACGGTTTCTTCATATTCTGTGCCGGTCATACAGGCGGTTTCCACTTTGGCCGGGCCGCAAGCCGTGCCCGCAGATCCTTGAAAAACGCCTGCAGCAGCTCCTGTGCTTCCTCTGCGCGCAGCCCCTGCTCCACCACCGGGTGGTGGTTGAAGGGCATTGCAAACAGGTCGGTCACACTGCCGCAGCAGCCCGCCTTGGTGTCTGCCGCGCCGTATACCACCCGCCGGATGCGGCTGTTGATGATGGCCCCGGCGCACATGGGGCACGGCTCCAGCGTGACGAACAGCTCGCACTCCCACAGCCGCCAGCCGCCCAGCTTTTTGCAGGCGGTATCAATGGCCAGCAGCTCTGCGTGGTGCAGGGCGTTTTTTTCGGTCTCGCGGGTGTTGTGGGCGGCAGCTACCACCTCGCCGTTGCGGGCCACCACGGCCCCCACCGGCACCTCGCCCAGTGCAGCCGCCTTGCGGGCTTCTTCCAGCGCAAGGCCCATCAGTTCAGAATCGGTCATAGATTCCCCTTTATCCTGCTGCAAAAACCAGCAGATTATTCAATGTATGCAAAAGCATCCCCGGCCATACCCTGCCGGTGCGTTCACGAAGTGCGCCCAGCACAAGGCCGCAGCCAAGCGCCCACACCCTGCCCGCCGGGGTGCCGTGCTGCACCGCAAACAGTACCGCCTGCAGCGCCGCGGCCTGCCATCTGCCCAAGGGCTGCGCCAGCTGCTGGATGGCCCCGCGGAACACCAGTTCTTCCACGACAGGTGCAGCGATGCAGTGGTGCACAAAGCTCAGCGCCCGCACATCCCACGCCGGGGCGGGCAGAAACGCCAGCACTTTGCCTGCCAGCAGGTAGGCCAGTGCGCAGCCGAATGCGGCCAGCAGTGCCCTTGTTTTTGCCTTTTGCTCCATGGCCTGCCCTCCCTGCCGTGCGGTTCTCAGCGCCTATCTTATCATAAGCAGCGGCTTCCACGCAAGTATTTTGCGCTGGGACGAAGCAATTTTCACTCAAGCAATTGACTTTTCCCTGTGGCTTCTGGTATAATGTTTCCCGACGTTTTATCGAAAAGCGTCGGTTAATATAACTTGAATTTGTTTTTACCGGAAATCCGGAGGTATTTTATGATCCGTATTCTCACCGATTCTGCGTCCGACATCCTGCCCGCCGAAGCCGAGCAGCTGGGTGTGACCGTGATCCCTCTGAACGTGACGCTGGAGGATGGCACCATCCTGCGGGATGGCATCGACATGACCCCCACTGAATACTATGCCCATCTGGCCAGCTGCCGCAAGCTGCCCACCACCAGCCAGCCCAGCCCGGAGCTGTTCGAGAAGTTCTATCTGGAAGCCGCTGCCGCCGGGGACGAAGTGCTGGGCATCTTCCTTTCCCATGAGCTGTCCGGCACATGGCAGTGTGCAAAGCTGGCCGCAGACCTTGCCAATGTGGACAACGTGCTGTTTGTGGACAGTGCCACCGTGTGTCTGGGCGAATCGCTGCTGGTGCGTCTGGCCGTACAGCTGCGTGACGCAGGCAAGACGCTGGTGCAGATCGCCACCGATCTGGAGCACGCCAAGGAGCATCTGCATCTGGTCGCCGCCATCGACGATCTGAAGTATCTGCGCAAGGGCGGCCGTCTGCCTGCCGCCGTGGCCGTCGCGGGCGGGATGCTGGGCATCAAGCCCCTCATCACCATCAAGGAGGGCAAGGTAGCCATGGCGGGCAAGGCCCGCGGCCTGCCCGGTGCCTACGTGGCCCTGTTCAAGAAGATCGAGGAACTGGGCGGCATCAGCCCGGATTTTGCCACAGTTGCAGGCTACACCGCCAGCCTGCGCGAAGTACAGCCCATCCAGAACTACTTCCGCGAAAATCTGCACATGGGCGAACCGCTGGTGCGGCAGATCGGCTGCGTCATTGGCACCCACGCAGGCCCCGGTGCATTCGGTCTGGCGTTCTTCGACAAAGGGCTGGTGCTGGAATAAGCGACCCCCGAAAAAAGATCATCCGAGCAAAGCCGGGCAGCCTGCGGGCTGCCCGGCTTGTTTTTTTGTTTGGGGTGCAAACTCCTTCAGTCAAAACCTGACGGTTTTGCCGGCTCCCTCGGGAAGGGAGCCTCTGGCGCGCCCGGCACTCACAGCACTGCGTCCGAGATGAGCTTGTCCAACAGCAGCACCAGCACCACCAGCATCATGGGACGGATGAAGCGTGCGCCCTTTTTCAGGGCGAAATGGGACCCCAGCAGGTTGCCCAGAATGTTGCTGACGGCGCAGGGGATGCCGATATGGAACACCACCAGACCGTTCATCAAGTAGGTGAACAGGCTGGCGTAGTTGCTGGCAAGATTCAGCACCTTGCCGTTGCCGTTGGCGGTGCGCAGGTCAAAGCCCATCAGGGTGGTAAAGGCAATGATGGCAAAGGTGCCGGTGCCCGGGCCCACGATGCCGTCGTACAGGCCGATGCCAAAGCCGATGCCCAGTGCCAGCAGGATCTTTTTCAGGTTCAGGGTGCCGTCGTCCCGGTTCTGGTCCGGCAGGTCGCGCTGCCACAAAATGACCACCGCCGCCACCGGCAGGATGAGGAACATCATGGTGCGCAGCAGCTCATCGCTGAGCAGCAGCACGATGTGCGCCCCCAGTGCACTGCCCGCAAAGCTGCCAATGGCCGCAAGGACGCCTACCTTCAGGTTCATTGCACCGTTTTTGAAAAAGTTGGCTGTGGCAAAAGTGGTGCCGCAGGCGGCGCTGAATTTGTTGGTAGCATAGGTGTAGTGGGGCGGCAGCCCGGCAAACAGATAGGCCGGCAGGCTGATAAGACCGCCGCCTCCGGCTGCCGAATCCACAAAGCCTGCAAAGCCCGTCATCAGAACGAGAAACGCCATCATCCATGGCGAGAGCGTGATACCCATTGCTATAATTCCTTTTATTTTTCCAGTTTTTATTTTTTGGAAACGTGCGTCTCAGGACAGGGACAGCTTTCCTTCACAGGCCAGCACCTGATCCAATATCATGCGCGAGACGCGCGCGCCATACACCATGGCCGGGTGTTCGTTATACTCAATGATATCGTGAAAGTCCTTGTTCATCAGCACGATAACGTACTCGCCGTAGGGGGTGTGGACGATGCCGCCATCGTTGCGGCAGGCGTTCATGCTGCCGCTCTTGCTGGCTACCCAGATCAGCTCCGGCGCTCCGGTCTCCTCGCAGTCGAGGTAATACTGCGGGAAGTCGTGGGTCAGCATGGTGTTGTAGTGCTGCTGGCGCAGGATGGAAAGCATCTCCGCGCTGGCTTCCCGGCTGACCAGTTTCCCTTTTGCAATGCGGGCAAACAGGGCCGCGTAGTCCCGGGGCGTGGTGGTGCCCAGTTTGCGGTAGCGGTCGAAGTGGAGCGGGTTGTGCAGCACAGTATGTGCAAAGCCCATCTCCCGGATGCAGGCGTTGATGGTATCCAGTCCCAGATAGTCGATGAGCATATTGGTGGCGATGTTGTCCGAGCAAATGATCATCATGGTGGCGGTGTCCTTCACCCTGAGCTTTGCGCCCACGCCCAGCGCGCGCAGCATACCGCTGCCGTCCACGAACTGGCTCTGCTCATAGGTGATCTCTTCGGCAAGGTCGGCTTTGCCGCGCTGCACCTGCAAATACAATGCAGCAAGGATGAACGCCTTGATAGTGGATGCCGTCTCAAATTCTTCGTCCGCGCCTATCTCCACGGTATGGCCCTGCAGGTCGTCCACGAACACGCTCATTTTGCCCTGATAGCAGTACAGCTCCGCAGCAATGCGCTTTTCCAGTGTCATATTTTTATCCATATCGGCATATTCTCCGTTGTTATTACAGGTTTTCCTCAAAAAAGCGCATGGCGTTGCGGAAATAGACTCCCTCCACCTCGTCCTCGGTAAAGCCCTCGCGGCGCAGGGCATCCGCCAGAAGCGGCAGGAAGGATGCATTTTCCAGCTGGTGGGGGCCGTCGATGCCGTCGAAGTCACTGCCAAGGGCGATCATCTGCGCGCCGCCCACCTGCTTATAGTGGGCTGCATGCTTTGCGATCAGCTCCACCGTGCTGCGGCAGTTTTCCGGGTGGGTGGGGTCGGCGTCCAGAAAGGGCGCATAGTAGTTCAGGCCCGCAATGCCGCCGCGCTCCGAAAGGGCGCGGATCATCTCATCGGTCAGGTTGCGGGTGTGGGGTGCCAGTGCGCGGCAGTTGGAGTGGCTGGCCGCAAAAGGCCGGGTACCGTGCCGTGCGATATCCCAGAAGCCCTTGTCCGAAAGGTGGCTCACATCCACGATCATGTGCATCCGTTCCATCTCGGCCAGAAATTCAAAGCCCTTCCCGGTCAGACCCTTTTCGGTCTGGGGCACCAGCACCCCGCCGGGATTCCGCTGCGGGCTTGCCAGCTCGTTTTCATGGTTCCATGTCAGGGTCATCATGCGCACGCCCAGCTCATACATCCGGCGCAGCACCCCCACGCTGCCCTTGCAGCAGGCTCCTTCCTCGATGGTGAGCATCCCGCTGAGTCTGCCCGCTGCGGCGTTCTTGCGGATATCCGCCGCCGTGTACACCGGGGCAATTTTTTCCGGGTATGCAGCCATGATGCGCTTGAACTGGTCAATCTCCTCCAGCGCTGTCACCAGCGGGTCCGCTCCGGGCGTTTTGTCATCCAGATTGACGAATGCCGCAAAGCACTGCAGCATGTAATCGCCTTTCTGTAATTTTTCAAGGTCGATGTGCAGATCGTTCTGCGCGAAGCTCTTGGGCCGGCCCGCATGTTCGGCTTTGCGCAGCTCGCTGAGGGTATCGCAGTGCAGATCCCAGACTTTCATGATGTTCTCTCCCCTTTATTCCTCTTGCAGCAGCTGCAGCAGCTCTTCCGGCTTCATGGAAAGGATGGCTCCATCTGCCGAGCCGGTGACCGTTTCGGCAAGGTCCTGCTTTGCCTGCTGCAGCTCCACGATCTTTTCTTCAATGGTGTCCTGGGCAATGAGCTTGTACACCTGCACCGGGTTGCGCTGGCCGATGCGGTAAGCACGGTCGGTGGCCTGATTCTGCGCGGCCACATTCCACCACGGGTCGTAGTGGATGACGATATCGGCAGCGGTCAGGTTCAGTCCGGTGCCGCCCGCCCGCAGCGAGATGAGGAACACATCGGCCTCGCCGCCGTTGAACCGGCGCACCAGCTCTGCGCGCACCGGCTTTGGGGTAGACCCCTGCAGGGTGAAGTGGCTCACACCCGCCTCGTCCAGCCGCTTTGCCAGCAGCTCCAGCATGGAGGTGAACTGGCTGAACAGCAGGATGCGGTGTCCGCCCTCCACAGCAGCCGTCACCAGCTCCATGCAGGCTTCCAGCTTGGCGCTGCCGCCGTCCCAGTTGTCCGCCACAAGGCGCGGGTCGCAGCAGATCTCCCGCAGGCGCATGAGCACTGCAAACACCGCCATTTTATCCTCGGGCTTAGCGGCGCGCAGCTTTTCCCGTGCGTCCACCACAGCGGCAAGGTAGAGCTTGCGCTGCTGCTCGTCCAGCTCGATGCGGTGAAGATTCTCGGTCTTGGGGGGCAGCTCTTTGAGCACCTCGGACTTCATGCGCCGCAGGATGAACGGCCCGGTGAGCTGGTTCAAACGGCGCAGCGCGTCTTTGTCGTCCTCCTGCACGATGGGCTTTTCAAACCGGGCGCAGAAGGTCTTGTAAGGCGGCAGATAGCCCGGCATCAGGAAGGAGAAGATGCTCCACAATTCGCCCAAGCGGTTCTCCACCGGGGTGCCGGTAAGGGCGAACCGCACTTTGCTGTTCACCCCGCACACCGCCTTGTACTTTTGGGTCGTGTGGTTCTTGATGGCCTGCGCTTCGTCCAGAATGCAGGCGTAGAATTGCTGCCCGCTGTAAAGCTCCTCGTCCCGGCGCATCAGGTCATAGCTGGTCACCACAAGGTCGGCTTCCTCCCACTGCTTTGCCAGCTCTGCCCGGTGGGCAGCGTCGCCGTCCACAGCCACGCAGGTGAGCTGCGGCGTGAACTTCCGACATTCCTCCTGCCAGTTGAGCACCAGCGATGCCGGGCAGACGATGAGGCTGGGCAGGCGCTGGCCGCTTTCCTTCATGGCCAGCAGATAGCTCAGCACCTGCACGGTCTTGCCAAGGCCCATATCGTCGGCCAGAATGCCGCCCATGCCGTAGCCGTCCAGCGTGCGCAGCCAGCGGTAGCCATCCCGCTGGTACTTGCGCAGCACATCGTGCAGGCTTTCCGGCGGAGTATACTCGCTGTCCTTCACGGCGTGAAAGCTGCGGCTGATGCGGCGGAACGCATCGTCGCGGTTGAAGCGCAGGCCGTTCTGACCCGAGAGCGCCCAGTCGAGACTGGGTGCGCGGTAGAGCGGCAGCTCGGCGTGGCCGCTCTTGAGCTTGGCCCCGGAAAGTTCCAGTGTATCGTTCAGTTCGTCCAGCCCTTCCAGACTGTCGTCCAGCCGCAGCAGACGGCCGTCCCGCAGGCGGTGGTAGCGCTTTTTCTGGTGCAGGGAGCGCAGCAGGTCTTTCAGCTCTGCCACCGGGAACTCGCCGGTATCCACTTCCAGATCCAGCACGCTGCCGTGCACCGAAACGCCCACCGTAATGCGGGGCGGTGCCGCCTGCAGGCTGCGGAAGGCATCCGTCAGGTACACTTCACCCTCGGCCAACAGGGCCGGCACGCCCTCCTCCAACATGCGGTAGATCTCGTCCTCGTCGGCGGTGCCGTACACATCCTCTCTGCCGCCCACACCGGGCTGCAGATAAGAGGCCAGCAGCCGCTTCGCCCGGCTCTCGGCGCGCACATCCCGCAAAAGCCCCGCCGGGGCCGGAGCAAACGGCGTGGCCTTATCCTCTCCGTACAGAAATTCTGCGTGGGCCTCAATGCGGAAGCTGTCCGGTGCATCCAGATAGAACTGCACCACCGGCTCCAGCGGGATCTGGTTCAGCAGCAGACGTTCCGGGTCCACGATGTTCAGCTTGCTGCCCAGCTCCGGCAGCACATAGCTGCAAAAGGCCGTGGCATCTGCGCTGGTAAAGAACAGGCTTTTGCCGCCCAGCGCCTGCAATGCGGGCAGGATGCGGGTGCACCCGGGCCGCTGCAGCCGCCAGAGCGTATCCTCGCTGAACAGATAATCATAGTCCAGGCCCTGCACGCTGGCAAGGGTCGGGCTGCCCTCCACCTGCACACCGCCGCGGCGGCGTTCCACGGTCATGGTAATGGCGGGCAGACCTTCCCGCAGCTCGTACCCGCCCAGAAAACCGGTGTGCTCGTACAGCTGCACAAGGTCATCAAAGATCTCGCCGGTCAGGATCATGCCGCCCGCCGGGCCCTGCTCGGCCCCGCCATACACCCGCACCGCAGCCTTATCCAGACTCTGCCTTGCGCTCACCTGACGGCGCAGCAGCTGCAAAAGCGCACGGGACTCTTCATCAAAGGCATCCCACCGGTGCACAAAAGCCAGTGCCTTGCCGTAGCTGACGCTTTTGCCCATCTCGATGGCTTCCATCAGATTCGGGATGCTTTTTACCACATACTGCCGCCCGCCGTCCGAGATGCGCAGCCGCAGCCAGGGCTGTGCGCCGGGCACGAGGGTCAGCTCCGGTTCCAGCCGGGCAAAGCCGGTGCGCTGGGCGGTCTCGTCCACGCCAAGGTTTTCAAGGGCTGCTTCCTTGTAGGTATCCAGCAGCCTGCGGGCCTCGTGATCCGACACCGGCGCTTCGCCGTGCCACTTTTTGCCAAACAGCATTTCCAGCCCGGAGGCATAGCTGTCCCGCCGGGCCGGTTCCGGGGCAAGGCCCGCCGCGCCGCGCACGACCCCGGGAATGGCATCCGGCTTTGCCGCCGGTGCAGGGGCATTCTTTTCGGCATCGTCCAGCAGCAATGCGCCGATATGCTTGCAGTAGGTGCCCTCGCCGTTCTGGTTATACGGGCAGCTGCAGGACGCACTGACAAAGCTGCCGTTTTCCCGCAGCCATGCCTGCGTATAGTAATAGCTGCCGCCGCTGCCCTGCACCATGGCCGAAATATGGCGCACGCCATCGGCGTTCACGGTACAGGTGCTCTGCTGGATGCGCCTGCGGTATTTCCTGGCCCGCTCAAAAATAGTTTCGCCCAAAAGCGTGCGGATCTCGTCTGCATCCATGGCTGTTCCCTCCCGGTTTGGCTGTAAAAACCTTCTTATCCTATAAGAATACCGCACCCCACTCCCGGATGCAAGTGGAAGTTGCGGCTTCTTTTGGGTACAAAAAATCCCGCTCCTTTTCAGGAACGGGATCATTTTACGATCTTGGAATGCTGCGGGGATCACTTGACAGTCTTGCCAAGCTCAGCATCCGTCTCAATGGCGCGCTCACGGATCTTTTCCAGCGTCTGCTCACTGAGGATATGCTCTGCCTTGCAGGCATCTTCGGCGGCGGTCTTTTCGTCCACGCCCAGCTGCATAAAGAAGTGGGTCAGCAGACGGTGACGGCTATAGATACGCTCTGCGATCTCGCGGCCCGGATCCAGCAGGGTCAGGTTGCCCTCGCCGTCCACCGCGATATAGCCGTTCTCGCGCAGCTTCTTCATGGCAATGCTGACGCTGGCCTTGGTAAAGCCCAGCTCATTGACCACGTCGATGGAGCGCACTTTGCCCATCCGCTGACTCAGCATCAGGATCGTTTCAAGATAATCTTCTGCGGATTGGTGGATCTGCATGGTATGTTTGCCTCCTGTCTGTGCCGGGATGCAAAGCACCACGGTTCATATGATACAGGATATCACACTTTTTGCCGATGTGCAAGCAATTCGCAGGAAGTTTGTGTAAACAAACCAAATTCATCCTGCGCAAATCTGCTGTTTTGCCGGTTTTTAGCCGGCCGCGTTTTGTGCAAAGGCGATAAATTATTTTGCTTCCAGATATGCCGCCGGGCCGGACTGGTACAGGTCGCCGCCGTGGGCATCCAGGATCACGGTCAACGGCATATCCTTCACGGTCAGGCGGCGCACGGCTTCGCAGCCAAGGTCCGGCCATGCGATGACTTCCAGCGTCTGGACGCTCTTTGCCATCAGCGCCCCGGCACCGCCAAGCGCGGCCAGATACACCGCGCCGTTGCGCACCACAGCCGCCTTTACGGCATCGTCACGCTTGCCCTTGCCGATCATGATCTTGTTGCCAAGATCCAGCAGGCGCGGACTCATGGCGTCCATGCGTCCGCTGGTGGTGGGCCCTGCCGAGCCGATCACCTCACCCGGGCGTTCCGGCGTGGGGCCTACGTAGTAGATGGCGCTTCCGGTCAGATCAAAGGGCAGCGGTTCGCCTTTTTCCAGCGCTTCGATCATCCGCCTGTGGGCCTGATCGCGGGCGGTGTACACCACGCCGGAAAGCAGCACGGTGTCGCCCGCCTTGAGCGGGGCAAGATCCTCGGCCGTGCAGGGAGTCGTCAGTCTGTATTCCATCTTTGCCCCTCCTTACAGTTCCGCGCTTGCACGGCGGGTCACATGGCAGGAAACATTCACCGCCACAGGCAGGCCCGCCACATGGGTGGGCATCTGCTCAATGGCAAGGCCCAGACAGGTGGTCCTGCCGCCAAAGCCCTGCGGGCCGATGCCCAGCTCGTTGATGGCGGCAAGCAGCTCCTGCTCCAGCTGCGCATAATAGGGGTCCGGGTTCGGCACGTCCAGCGGGCGCAGCAAGGCCTTCTTTGCCAGATACGCCACCTTATCAAAGCTGCCGCCCACGCCGATGCCCAGCACGATGGGCGGACAGGGGTTGGAACCGGCCTGCTTCACGGTGTCCAGCACGAATTTCTTGAAGCCCTCCACACCATCGGCGGGCTTGAGCATTTTGATCTGGCTCATGTTCTCGCTGCCAAAGCCCTTGGGTGCCACGGTGATCCGGCAGGTGTCACCGTCCACCAGATGCACCGTGATGGCAGCAGGGGTGTTATCGCCGGTGTTGCCGCGGCGCAAAGGGTCTGCCACGATGCTTTTGCGCAGGTAGCCGTCCGTGTAGCCCCGGCGCACGCCCTCATGGATGGCGGCTTCAAAGCTGCCGTCAATGTGCACATCGGTGCCCAGCTCCACGAACACGCAGGCCATGCCGGTATCCTGACAGATGGGCAGGTTTTCTTCTGCTGCGGCGGAAAGGTTCGACCACAAAAGGTCGAGGGTGTTCTTTGCCAGCGGCCAGGGTTCCTCCTGCCGGGCCTTGTCCAGCGCTGCCTGCACATCCTGCGGCAGGCGGGTGTTGGCTTCGATGCACAGCCGCGCAACGGTATCGGTGATCTCCTGTGCGGAAATGGTTCTCATAAACGCTTCCTCCGCTTACAGGCGGGCAACGCCGGTCTCGCGGGCAGCCTTTGCCACGGCATTTGCCACAGCCTCGGCCACACGGGGATCGAACGCACCGGGGATGATGTTCTCCTCGCTGCGGTCATCGTCGGTGATCAGGTCTGCAATGGCGTAAGCAGCGGCCAGCTTCATCTGGTCGTTGATGTCACGGGCGCGCACGCTCAGTGCGCCCTTGAACAGGCCCGGGAAGCACAGCACGTTGTTCACCTGATTGGGGAAGTCGCTGCGGCCGGTAGCCATCACGCGCACACCGCCGGCCTTGGCCTCGTCCGGCATGATCTCCGGGGTGGGGTTGGCCATGGCAAAGACGATGGCATCCTTGTTCATGGTCTTGCACAGCTCCGTGGTCAGGATGCCGGGCTTGGAGACGCCGATGAACACATCAGCACCTTCCAGTGCTTCCTTCAGGCCGCCCTTGATCTGGCGGGGGTTCGTCACCTCGCCCAGCCAGTTCTTGTGGGCTTCGGCGCTGTTGCAGCCCTTGTACAGGGTGCCGAACTGATCCACAGCCACGATGTCCTTTGCACCGGCGGTCATGAGCATCTTGATGATGGCAGTACCGGCAGCACCGGGGCCGTTCAGCACGATGTGTACATCCTCCATCTTCTTGCCCACCACACGCAGGGCGTTGATGAGGGCAGCGGTAACGACGATGGCAGTGCCGTGCTGGTCATCGTGGAACACGGGGATGTCCAGCTCACGCTCCAGCGTTTCTTCGATCTCGAAGCACTCGGGACTTTTGATGTCCTCGAGGTTGATGCCGCCGAAGGTGGGCGCAATGGCTTTGCAGGCTGCGATCACACTGGCTGCGTCGTGGGCATCGATGCAGATGGGGAAGGCATCCACGCCGCCGAACTCCTTGAACAGCACAGCCTTGCCTTCCATGACCGGCAGACCGGCTTCCGGGCCGATATCGCCGAGGCCCAGCACGGCGGTGCCGTTGGAAACGACAGCCACCATATTGCCCTTGAAGGTGTACTTGTACACGTCGTCCGGGTTTTCCTTGATCTTACGGCAGGGTTCGGCCACGCCGGGAGTGTAGGCGGTGGACAGGTCATCGCGGGTGGCGACCTCCACCTTGCTCACGATGCCCACCTTGCCCTTGTGGGTCTCGTGCATTTCCAGAGCAGCTTTATTGTAATCCATGGTTTTATCCTCCATTTACGTTACTTCACTCTTTTTATTGTAACAGAACCGCCCGCCCATTTCCACCGGTTTTGACCACTTTTGCGCCTGCAGACGGGCAAAAGTGATACAAACCCGCCGCAGGATTTGTGGAAATTTTGCAAAGAACTTTCCTTTTGCCGTCAGAACGTATATAATAAATGAGTATCTGTTCTGCCTGTACCGGTCTTTTGCTGTGCATCAGGCCGATTTTTATGGAGGTATTTCTTTTGAAAAACAACACCAAAAAGCTCCTGTGCATCCTGCTGGCCATTGCCGCAGCGGTGTGCGTCATTTTTGCCTGCTTCATGCTGACAAAGCGCAAGCAGACCGACAGCGCTTCTTCGGCTGCTGCATCCGTCTCGCAGTTTGGTTCTGTGGCCGACTTCGACTATGAAAACTTTGACTACAGCGATGGTCTGGACGAAAACGGCTACTGGAGCAGCATCAAAGCACTGGACTATGTGACCCTGCCGGAGAACTTCGGCTCCATTGCCCTGAAGGAAGCCGACCTGACCCCCACTGAAGATGAGCTGCAGCAGCAGGTGGACAACCTGCTGAACCAATACACCTCCTCCCAGCCCGTTACCGGCCGTGCCGCCCAGAGCGGAGATGTTGCCAACATTGATTACACCGGCACCGTGGACGGCGTGGCCTTTACCGGCGGCAGTGCTTCCGGCTACGACCTGACCCTTGGCAGCGGCACCTTCATTGACGGCTTTGAGGACCAGATCATCGGGCACAATGCGGGCGATACCTTTGATGTGACCGTCACCTTCCCGGACGGCTACGGCGATTCCACCGACGCCGAGGGCAACACGATCACCCTCAGCGGCAAGGAAGCCGTGTTCAGCGTGACCCTGAACTCCATTTCCGAAAGCGTGACCCCCGAGCTGACCGACGAGTGGGTGGACACCAACTTTGGCACCAGCGATGATCTGCACACCGCCGATGCCCTGCGCAGCTACTTTAACGATGCGCTGTATGCCAACAACTACGAGAACGCCATTGTGGACTACCTGATGTCGAACTCCACCTTCAAGGAGCTGCCCAGCGAGATCACCAGCTATTACATCCGCATGTTCCTGAACTACTACAACCAGTACGCCACCGCCTACGGCATGGATCTGAATGCTTTTGCCCAGACGCAGGGCTACACCGATGCCGATGCCATGCTGGCCGCATCCGACGCTTACTTTGAGCATCTTGCAAAGCAGGATCTGATCTTCCAGGCTATAGCCGAGACCGAAAGTCTGGCTCCCACGCAGGAAGAGCTGGACGATGCCGAGAGCACCTATGCTTCCACTTACGGCGAGAACCGTGCCCGCCTGAACGCCCTGCAGTCCTGCGTGCTGGACTGGCTGGAAGAAAACAGCACTGTTGTCTGAGTATAAACAAAAATTCCCTCACCATATGGATGAGGGAATTTTTTTGTTTTTACTCTCTCTTCCCGCCGTTCAGCTTCCAGAGCAGCCATGCATAGAAGTAATTCATCAGCAGGATGGCGATGCACCACAGCACCGATGCCTGCACGCTCTGGTCGTACACCTTCATGAACGGATATGGCCCGTCCACCACACGCTGGATGTTCAGCCACAAAATGATGCTGCCATACAGCACCGTTGGTGCCAACGCCCATTTGACCGTGCTGCGCGGCAAGCGCGGTGCGCGCTCCAGCAGCACGAACGAAAGGATCGCTGCCAGCGGGTTGAGCAGGTGATGGTACAGCATGGAGCTGGTGCACAGCATGATGTACCAGCCGTTGCCGTCCTCGTACATGGGGCCCAGCACGAACACCACTGTGAGGAAGGTCATGGTCAGGCAGCAGGTGGCAATGTACTTGAGGGTGTGCAGCCAGCGGGGCAGCTCTTTTCCGGTAAAGATGCACACCAGCTGGCCCACCGCCACCATGGCGCAGATGCAGGCCGAAAGGATGTTGGAATCCTCGGTGTAAAAAATGAACATCTGCTCTTTGCCCCAGTCCCAGCTCATGGGCAGGGCAATGGGCTCTGCCCAGACGATGAACAGGTTCAGCGCGATGGAGAGCAGGCGGCGCGCTGTATCAGCAAATTTTTTCATGGAAAGCCTTTCCGTCTTGTAATATTTCCTCGAAAATTTGAAAAAAGGGCAGGTCTCCCTGCCCTTTTTCAAAAAACGTTTTATTTTGCGGTGTTGATGAAGCTGCGGTTGTCCCACAGATACTTGATGCCGGAAATGGCCGTCACGGCAGCCACCAGCCAGCACAGCACCATGGAAATGCTGATCACCAAAATCTGCCGCACACCCTGCTCCGTGCCGGCAGCCGACATGCTTGCAATGGACATGCCAAAGAAGTAGAAGATGATGCTCAGCATCTGCAGCACGGTCTTCACCTTGCCCCACATGTTGGCGGCGATCACCTTGCCGTCCTTGGCACCGGCGGCCACCATGCGCAGGCCGGACACCGCGAACTCGCGGGCCAGAATGATGCACAGCACCACGGGGCTGCACACGCCGTCCCGCATCATGTAGATGAAAGCGACGGTGGTGAGCAGCTTATCGGCCAGCGGGTCGGCAAACTTGCCAAAGTCGGTCACCATGTTCCACTTGCGGGCCAGATGGCCGTCCAGAAAGTCGGTAAAGCTGGCCACAGCAAAAATGATGCCTGCGATCAGGTAATACGTCGGCTGGAAGGTGCCGTCCGCGATGCCGTTCAGGCTGGTGAGGGATACAAAGACCATGAACACCGGCACCAGCAGGATGCGGGTCAGGGTAAGTTTATTGGGCAGATTCATACAGATTCCTCCAATTTGTTATTTTGCAACCGTACCATACAGATCGTAAAGGTCGCTGTCGTCCACCAGAACATCATAGAACTGGCCGGGGTACAGCGGCTCCTCGCTGGAAACGCACACATTGCCGTCCACCTCAGGAGCATCGCCGGTGGTGCGGCACAGATACAGGCCGCTCTCCTCGTCGATGCCGTCGCAGATCACATGCACGGTCTGACCCACCTTTTCGGCCTGCTTCTGGGCCATGATGCCGGTCTGGATCTGCATGACCAGTTCCGCGCGCTTATCCTTGACTTCCTGCTCGATCTGGCCGTCCATCTTGGCAGCAACGGTGTTCTCCTCGGCAGAGTAGGCAAAGCAGCCCAGACGGTCGAACTGCACTT
>OLGY01000970.1_pt1 | contig 16660 bp, 13 predicted proteins | sample 1605951 | NCBI WGS metagenome assembly OLGY01 (sample SAMN03283280) | human gut metagenome | biome: human-associated habitat; material: feces | host: Homo sapiens | place: Peru | collected 2012
GCGGCGTGGCAGGTCAGACGAATTCGAGTGCCACCCTGACCGCTTGCTATGCCACAGGCAACGTGATCATAGAAATGGACCCCAAAAAGAATATCGCTGGCGGCAGTCTGGTGGGAATGAACGCAGGAAGCAGCCTCCTTGCCTGCTATGCCACGGGCAACGTAACCAGTACGGGTAGTAGCACTGGCTATATGCATATCGGCGGCTTTTTGGGAAATAACTACACCACCGTGACCGCCTGCTATTGGAAGAACAATCATGAACAAGGCATCGGCTACAATAGGGAAAGCACCGGAGTCACGAAGGTGGACGGCTCTGTCGTTACCTGGCAGAAAGCCGTTGATGCCATGAACACCGCCTTGCAGGACAAAGGCTCAGAGTGGCGTTACGAACTTAACGGAGCATTGCCTACCTTGAGGAAACCGTAAACCGTCGGGCGGAAAAGTTCCGCCCGCAACGAACATTAACCGAAGTATAACCCCAATAAAAAAAGGAGGACGTGATGGAACACACGGAGAATCCACCAATGAGAGTGGTTGTGTCTGCAAATTTTTGTCAGGCACAAACTAAATTCGTACATTCAATTGATACTAAATTGGATGATTCTTAGAGTAATATTTATCAATAATTAGGGTCTGCTGAATTATTATCTGTTCACAGACAGAGGGTAGCAGACGTAGACCCTCATAGTGACGATAATGATGAAAAACCGCCAGATTTCGGTCAGGACAAGACAAAGTTCCCTCAGGAACTTCATCACGTTTTTAACGAAGTAGCACATTCCCGTCCAGCATCGTGCTGTATCTGGAAACTTGGCTCTTATGTCATTGGCTCGATAGATTCTCTTGCCAGTACCGAATGAGCAATCAACCGACAATGTGTAGCTTGCAATCCTATGACATATTCCTCAGGCTTTTTTCTCTTTATTCAAGTTTCGCAAGTTCAGGAGTTAAAGAAGTTAAAGAAGTTATCGCTCCCTACGGTCGCTGAGGAGTTAAGACAATAGTCTTTTTGCCGTAGTTTTTAAGCAACAAGACATACGTCTTAACTCCTTAACTCCTTTAACTTCTTTAACTTCTTGATATGCGAAAGCTCAGTCTTTACCTTTTCACTTGTTAAGTGCTATTTCTTCAGTACAGGTTCACAAGTGATGTTGACTCCCAGTTTCTTGAAGATACGCTGATCCACATCACTGAGCATCACTGTGCAGTGAGCCTGACATCCACGAAGCTTAGGCAACTGCTGTAAGGCCTTACGGCAATTTTCATCATTCTCCGACAAGACAGAGAGTGCCACAAGTACCTCATCAGTATGGAGACGTGGGTTATGACCACCCAGATAATTCACCTTGGTATGCTGAATAGGCTCTATCATAGACTGAGGAATAAGTTTCAGCTGATGGTCGATATTACCTAAATGCTTGGTTACATTCAACAGCAAGGCTGCACTACAACCTAACAGATCACTACTATGACCACAGATTATCGTACCATCCTCCAGTTCTATAGCCGACGAAGTGTGGCCTGTCTCCTTCTTATGATTCTTGGCAGCAACAGTCACCTTGCGGAAGTCTGTCGTTATCTTAGCCTGATTGAAGAGCATCTGTATCTTACTTATCTCCCCATCGTTACAAGCTCCCGCTGCCATCTTGTTGGTAGCAGCATAATATCGACGCACAATCTCATCCTTAGAAGCCTCACAGCAAACCTCATCATCAGAGATACAGAAGCCCACCATGTTGACACCCATGTCGGTAGGCGACTTATAAGGATTGTTTCCATAAATGCCCTCAAAAAGAGCGTTGAGCACTGGATAGATCTCCACATCACGGTTATAGTTGATAGCTATCTTATTGTAGGCCTCCAGATGGAAGGGGTCTATCATGTTCACGTCATTAAGATCGGCAGTGGCTGCCTCATAGGCGATGTTAACAGGATGCTTCAGAGGAAGATTCCAGACAGGGAAAGTCTCAAACTTAGCATATCCTGCACGCACACCACGCTTGTTCTCATTATACAACTGGCTGAGGCAAACAGCCATCTTGCCACTTCCTGGGCCTGGTGCTGTAACGATAACCAGCGGACGTTCTGTTTCCACGTAGTCGTTCTGTCCGAATCCCTCATCCGAGGCTATCAACTTCACATTATGAGGATAGCCCTCTATCAGATAATGACAATAGGTCTTGATGCCTTCACGTTCCAATCGCTGTTTAAAAGCGATGGCTGCAGGCTGACCATTATAATGGGTAATAACCACCGAACCTACCAAGAATCCACGATGCTGAAACTCACCACGCAGACGAAGCACGTCTTCATCATAGGTGATACCTAAGTCTGCACGCTTCTTATTCTTCTCAATGTCGGCAGCACTGATGACAATAACAATTTCTATACTATCACTGATTTTCTGAAACATGCGCAGCTTACTATCTGGCTGAAAGCCTGGTAAAACACGACTGGCATGATGGTCGTCGAAAAGTTTACCACCCAATTCGAGGTAAAGTTTTCCATCAAACTGTGAGATTCTCTCTTTGATATGCTCTGATTGAATTTTCAGATACTTCTCGTTGTCGAAACCTATCTTCATCGTTTTATTTGATATAACTAATTGCTGTTGATTTTGAATTCGATTGCAAAAGTACAAAAAAGTATTGGATTATCAAATAAAGGTTTTACAAAAGTTGTACTATCAAACGATAAAATGATTCTATTTTTGAGAAGAATGTTTTGAGTTACCTATGTTTTTTCGTAACTTTGCAGCAAGTATCATCACCTACACAGAAAATAGACACATGACAAATAACTACAAGGAATTATTACAACTATTGAGAAAGGGGTTGGGCATTTCTGACGAACCCATAACCATCAGCGACCCCGCTGTTTGGCTGTGGATATACAAAGAAGCTCAATGGCAATCCATCTCGGGAGTTGTCTTTGCTGGTGTTGACAAGAACTCTAACATCTGCAAACCTCCTACTGAACTGGTATTGAAATGGGTCATGGAAGCAGAAAGGCTCAAAAAGCTCAACAAACAATTCGACAAGGAAGCCGAACGCCTCACAGCGTTTTTCGACTCCAATGGTATGCGTTCCACTATCCTAAAAGGACAAGGCAACGAGATGCTATATCCTCTTAGAAACTTGCGAACACCTGGAGATATCGACATCTACGTAGAGGGAGGAAAGGAACACGTCTTGCAGTGGTTACAGCAACACCGTCTCATGGAAGAAGATGAGCTGCAGCCCCATCACCATATTCACTTCAAATCTAAAGCAAGCGAAATCGTAGTAGAAGTACATTTCTTACCTTCTTCGGGAATCTACAACAGGTGGAAAAACCCACAACTTCTCCGTTTTCTGAACGAAGAAATCAAACTTTCTGATATGACAGAGAATGGTTTTCGCGTACCTACCTCTAAGTTCAATCTCCTCATGCAACTCGCCCATATCCAGCGACATTTCTTTGAAGGAGGCATCGGTCTACGCCAAATCACCGACTACTATTATGTCCTCCTCAATGCCTCAGATGAGGATAGAAAAGAAGCCTCAGACCTCATTGCCCATTTAGGAATGAACAAAATGGCATCGGCTTTGATATGGGTACTGAAAGAAGTATTCCTCCTGGAAGAGAAATACTGGATAACAAAGCCTCATCAAGAACTGGGTAAATTCCTCCTGAGCGAAATATGTGCTGGAGGTAACTTCGGCCATCATGCCGACAAGAAATTCAAGAAGACAATAGCCCGCTCCTCCCACAAAAGACTGAGAGCCTTACAACTCATCAGGTTTGGTTTCGCCGAAGCTTTTTGGTCAGAATGGAGTTATTGGAGTTTCATTTTTCATACCATTCCTCTGCGAATAAAGAGGGGCAAATTCTCACTCTATAAATGATTGGAGCCTTGCTATCACATCGACAATCAAATAAAATCAATTCAACTTTCGCAAATGGGGAAGTTAAAGGATTTAAAGAAGTTAGAGAAGTTAGAGAAGTTAGAGAAGTTAAAGCCATATGCTTTATCGCTAATTTACAACAAAAAAAGGCTATTGGCTATAACTTCTTACGACCGAAGGGAGTGACAACTGCTTAAACTACTATAACTTCCGTATATGCGAAACTTCAGTTGCTTAATATAAGGGGTTTATTATAAAAAACATAAAAGTGGTGGTTTTACGATAGATTTTTACCGAAAAATCACTAATTTTGCAGAGTTTTAAACTCAAAGATTTAATTCTTTGATAAACAGCGTTAATCTACACACCCTTAAAACCTCAACTCAGAGAAGTGTCAAACTAATAAAACTATATAATAATGACTGTTCAAACTTTCCAAAAGGGTAAGTTCTACACACTGCCCATCAAAGATTTCAGGGAGGAAGGAAACAATGCCTTCTTCATCGTCGATGCAAACAACAGGGAATACGCCATAAGGATGTTCGACTTCCAGAAATTGGATAAAAGCGTATTCGAAATGAAAGAACTGCCTTGTATGGTAAAAGACATACATGGTGACAATATTGTATTTGTCCAGAACTTCGCCCAGATGTTCAGCGAAAGGTACATTTCTGGAAAAACATACCCATTTATTGTAAACAAGGAAGCCTATAATCCTGATACAGAGTTTAGGTATTACGATGTTAGGGATTATAACGGAGTTCCTTTCAGGGTAAAGTGCGAAAAAAACACATACTTAGTGCCAAACCAAAGAATCCTATGCGTGGTATCAAGACCGACTCAGAACAAGATGATCTTGATACTTGAAAACACAAAAAAGGATAATATTGTAAACTGCATAAGCCCAGAAGAGCTTCTGAAGAAAAGTGGTATCGAGGAAAGGTGTCAAAGGTTTCTCTTGAACAGCTTTGCTACAAATCCAGGTTTTGAGGAAGCAAAGTATTACTATAAACAGGGTAATCCAGAATGGGTTATAAAAGCAATCACAGCAGTTGTTGGTGTCGAGCAATGGCCAAACCTATCATTTACTAACAAAGAACTCCTTTTGTCTTGTTATCATCGGATTTGCCTATATTTGCTTGAAGACTCCGACTACCTTCATCAGTTCACTGAATCCGACAGAGACAATTACCAGACTTGGATAGCCGACAGGGTATCTATGTCTGAGACTTATCTTGAATGTCTTGCCCTTATGAGCAAGAACGGATGCAGTGAGGAGATTGATTTAATTCTTGGAAAAATTCGTAATTCCGGTTACATCTACCATCCTCACAGAAGGATGCGTCTTCTGATAGCAATGTTCTCCCTGCAGCCAGAGTTGCTTGAAGAGAAGATTGACGTAATACTGGATTTGCTCGGAGAGAGGGCTAAAGACTGGAAGGTAGCATCGTTTACCGACGCATTCTCCAGCTTCCTTCAGTTCTATGTCATGTCAAACAAGGACAGGACAAACCGTGAGGCTGTCATTGACAATGAGCAGAGCAATCTTCTTTTGAAACGTATGGTACGCTCGATATGCTATCTGTTGCTTATGACAAATGGTGAAGGAATCAATTTTCCTATGTACCGTTCACTACTCTATCACTATTTGTCATTCGTGAGAGGTCGCAACGTACTTGGCAACCTCAATCAGACACAGAACCTTGCAGAAGAGCTTGTGGATCGAGCTTTCACATCACTTGTCGTTTCAGAAGAGAGCGGTCAAGACTTTACATGGGGCAGAGATTTCAGCCAAATAGAGTTGTTCGCATACCAGATGGCAGCCATCAAGGTAAAGAACACTACATTCCTGACTCGTTCCTACGAGGCTCAGAATGTTCGCTTCACGGTGAGTGCAGACGGCATAACCATAGCAAAATCTTCTTCTGCCGCCAAAGAGAAAAACATCCTTCCGCAGGACTTCCCAGGCTGGCATAACCTTCAGATATTCCTTGACCAGCCAACCAAGTTCAATATCAGCAAGCAGTCAAAGATGCGTACTTGGAAGGCTTACTGGAATAATGTTGAACAGGCTCTGTTTGAGGAAAAGAAGGTCGTTTCCAAAACAAAGAAGCGTAAAATCTCACCAGAAGTGGGTACTGTGACTACTGTCAGAGTACTCTGGAAAGACGAAAACCACCAATACAGATACTACTGCAGAATCGAAGATGACCTCTACGAAGGTGAAGGATGGATTGATACCTACCAGAAGGGAGGCTCCATCGGTCTCTTCCACTATGATCCAGAACTTGACATCGACTCTTTCTTCATTGATGGCAAGCCAATACTGTTCAAGGTAAGGGTAAATGCAATCGGAAGTCCAAAGGATGAGAAACCAACCTACACCTTTGATGCCGTTTCGTTGATAGACGAACTTATCAGAGAGCAGGTTGAATTTGCAGAAGAATCAAACTGCGAAATTATCTTCTACGATTCAAAGAACGACATATATTGTGGCGTTACTTCATATGGTTATGGCATATTCCTGGAACGTACAGAAGAATATGCTGATGTACAGGTAGGTGACACTGTTAAGGTGCGTGTTACCGATTCTTCACGTCCTAACGCCATTCAGGGTGAGATATGCGGAGCTGGTACAGAAGAGGTTAATATCAAGACCGCTGCAGAAGGCGTACTTCATGACTATGCATACGAACAACTCTATGAAGAAACAGAGGAGGAGTTGGAAGAAGAAGCAATGTCTGTATCAGAAGACCTGTTCGAACTGGACTACATGAAGGAGATTATAAACATCTTCGACCACAAGGCAGTCCTTGAAACTGACAATATCCGTGCATACGCTTTCCTGTCTATCGCGCATATATTATCAAAGATGATAGATGACCAGGCTATGATGCAGTATTTGGAGCAGAGACTTCATTTCCTCTGCATCCTTGAAGACTATGGCGAAAATGGCAAGGTCAATGATGAGGAACTTGAATTGCTCGGCAATGACAATAGCGACATGGTAGAGAAGTTTCCACTTCTCAAACAGCGTCTCTCTGAGATGAGAATAGTCAACTGCTTCGGACAGCAGGAAAAGAATCCTTACCTCTGGAGCATGGTCAACGACTATGAATCAGGACATATATTAAGTAAGCTTTCTCGCCTTATGCTGTCATACAACATGGCTGAGGGCTTTGGCTTACAGGAAAATCAGAAGAATATCATCACAAAAATAAAGAGCCTCTTGAACGTGAATGTTGAGTTACCTCAGATTTACTCATTTGGCGAGGAGAATCAGCTTACAGAGTTCAAGACAAGCATCGTGTTCCCTCCAAACAATAATATGCGAGAGGACATCAAGCAGCAGACTTTCAATATCATGAAGGTTATCTGTGGTATGGTCAACTCATACGGTGGAACCTTGTACCTTGGCGTTAACAACACTGGTACTGCACGAGGACTTGCAGAAGACCTCGAATACTTTGAGGGAAGCAAGGATAAGTTTGATCTGTATGTCAGGAACCAGATACGCAAGACGCTTGGCGACTTGGTGAATGCTTCTGTAGTCATTGAGCATCCAGAAGCTGGCAAACATTGGATTTATGCTATCAAGGTAGCAGCAAGCAAGACTCCTGTCATCCTGAAGCTCGACAACAAGTTCTATCTGCGCGAAGGAACATCGACCTACTCTATCGAAATGCCAGAACTTGTAAAGATTATGGATCAGCGTGACTTCTCGATCTACAACACGAAGGTGTCGGAATTAGAAGAAGGCGACATAATGGAGGTAGTTGAGCCTGAGGAAGAGAAGAAAGAGCAAACAGTCAAGATAAAGACTAAGGTCCTTCCTGATGACATGATCGGAACCAGTGCTCTTCGCTCTAACATCACTGAAAACTGGGTCGATGGCTATGGCATGGACACATCTTGCTATCTCCGTATTCAGTCCCTTGGTGACTGGTGTATGCTTGATGATGTTGAGTGGGAAGATGGCATCATAACACTCGCTATCCATGATGACGAATTGGAAGGCAGTCTTATCATCGTCTATGAAGATGGCAAGGTCAACAGAGTTCCTATGTCACAGCTCACAGACAAGAGCAGAGGTAACTTCTACAAGATGTACAATCACAAGAAGCCTATATTCGTTTGTCCTGTACGAAAAGATGATGCATTACTCACTGCATATGAGGATGACCATGGTAAGCAGTTCCTCCGTCTCGATGATGTTTCCAACATCGAAGAAGGAAAGATGCTTTCTGCAGGCAATACTCTTACTGATGTTGACTTTACAAAGGTCTTCTATTGTGAGATAATCAGCAAGCAATACCATGATGACTTACATAGAATGCACAATCTCAATCGACGTTCTCTCGGATTCCAGGCACTCACTGGATATGGCTTGAAGGAGCAGGAGGTTATGAGGAAGATAGGCATTGAACTATAGTACAGCTAACATAGAAGTACGATTCGGACATTCGTGTTTGAGTTGTACTTTTTGCCGTTCAAAAGAAAGAGAGTCTGCCAATTAAGGAGGACTCTCTTTTTAGTTAAACACATACCACCATTACTTACGTCTCTTGTAATGAGGTGTTCTACGCCTACGTTCGTTTGGCTTAACGAGTTGTTGGGCATAACGTTCTGCAAGATGCATCAACTCATTTTCCTAAAGCTGCTTATTACCTTCAATCCTGTTGTTCAAATCTTTTTTGTTGAGAAAAACAGTTTTTGAATTTGGCTTATAACAACCCAATTCACCTCTTGATGCCATTTTGCAAACAGTACTCTTTGACAGATTGAGATAGGCTGAAGCTTCGTCGATAGTAAAGAAGTCTTTCAACATGTAGTTCTGGCTCTCAAACTTTTCGAGAAGCTGCAGCATATGGTCAATTCTGCTTTCAATTAAGGTGGCTTTTTTGTCTTAATACCTTTAGCTTCCAGCTTTTTTTTTGAAGATCTGCCAATTCGCCATCACACTTTGGGCAAGTGCCTTGACACTCACCTTTATGATTACATTCTGAAGGCGTATATTCCACGCCATACTTGTCCGCAACATAAGTACGGATAGCTTTCAGTATCTCACATTTTTCTTTTCCTTTACTCATATAGAACTATTGTTTTGAATCAAATTTAGCTTCTCGTTCTATGTATTTGATTTGAGAAATGTTCTTAAATCCCATCCTCTTCAATTTATTAATGCTTCTATCGACATCTTCCTTTGTATTGAAATGAGGAATAAGAGGCACTTTTGTCTTAAATGAATATTTTACCACATTTAACTTTTCTAATAAGCTCCTCTGTATCAAACTCAGCATTTCGCCATCTACACGATACACTATGTGCATGTTTACTATTAAACAGCTCAACAATATTTTGGATGTCTTTAGGCAATTTCTCCATGCCAAAGTTGTACAGAGCATAAGGCATCTTGTTATAATAAGCACCAGCAATAGCTCCAGTTATAGCTCCCATCGTATCAGCATCACCACCTAACGAGATACATAACCGCAAAGCGTCCTCATAATCTTTGCTCTCGAGAAAAGCAATGATGGATTCTGGTACTGTACCTTGACAACTCCCGTCAAATCCATATGTCGGACGTATGTCGTCGCAACTTCTGTTAAGATTGTAACCGAAGGAATCGGTGATAAAACGACGTATTTCCTCCTTAGAGTTACCAGTTCTTGCCATAAAAATAGCAGCTGCCGTAGCCTGTGCTCCCCTAATGCCTTCGGGATGGTTGTGCGTCACTTCGGCACATTTCTTTGCAACTTTCATTGTTTCTTCCAGGGTATCAAAGGCAAAGCCGACTGCAGACACACGCATTGCAGAACCATTGCCCCATGAATTATATGGTTTCGGATAGTCTTTGCGTAGCCACTGTGAGAACATGTTACCATATGCTCCCATAGGATTAGGATATTTGCGTCCCCATTGCTGCATACGTTCAACTAATCCCTTCTTGGTATGCCGCTTATCGTTCAAAATCCAGTCAGCAACAGCAATGGTCATTATAGTGTCATCGGTGTAGTCCATTCTCTTATCTTGGATGTTTATATCCGTTGACTTGTGCGGATCAAACTCATAGATACTTCCTGCAATGTCCCCTAATATAGTTCCCATGAGCATTGGGCAGTACTCGTTGACAGGATTCTTTTGATGTTCATTACTTTTTCTTGAAACATTAGTATAGTCAAGAGCTTCGTACCAACTACGAAACGTATCAGGTGTCTCGCACCAACCCCAATGGCAGAAACGGTTGTAAAGAATTGCCTTCATGGATATTGGTACACCATCATTGGCGCAGAAATCGCCAAGCCCTTCTCTTATGTAACACAGGGTTTCGTTCAATAGATAATCATCATTATTAAAATGAAATCTAACCCAATATCCTTCATATTGATGACCCACATGAGCACCACAATCCTCCGGAATATTTTTGCCATAGTAGAAACAATGTTCAAGATAAGGAGCTACTATTATGTCATAGAACTCTTTGGGAATATATATGTTACAAACAGCTATAGCTTTCTTGAAAAGAGGTGCAATCTCTTCAGCCTTGAAACCTGCAATACCACAGCCTATGCATGTAACCAGAAACTTCAAGTCTTGGTGGTCTTGTGCAAACTCAACAAACTCGTCAACGTATGGTTTGATAGTTTCCACGCCTCCTTGCATGGTTGGTATGGCATAAGCTTGACCTGTCAACCCTACACCTACGCCCCATTGAGCTCCAAATTTATTATGTGCAGCTTTTGCTGCACCCCCAAGATGTTTCCCTTCAAGGTTACTACCAAAGACGAAAATCTCATCCTTTTCGAGTATATCTATTCTGCTTGAAGCTATATTGGGATTGTCTGTTCTATTCTTGCTCATATTTTTAATGTTTTAGGATTTTGTCAAGTTTATCACATCAATTATCTTTTTTGACATTTTCTGGTGTAATGGCTTGTGACATTCCCTTATGTCCTTTGGATATGATACATTCTTCGGATACAAGTTTCATCCATAGTCTTCTCCGAAAATATCTTTCCAAAGCGTTTCTGAACGTAAGACAAGTCTTGTTGTTTCTACTGCAAGGTGTTTATATATGAACGTACCGAATATGGTAAGCTCTGGTCTGATGTGTGTAATAATGTTATCATACCGACTGTTTTTAAGGATTAAAAATCAAAGGGATATTTACGCCACTCTTTAGAAGCTTTGGCTTGGTTGAATGCTATTTCGTTAAACGAATATACATAGAGAGACCTAGTTGCAGGAGAGACTTTTTCTATAGATGAAGAGGTCGCACAACAACGTTCATCTTCCAGCTCCATTTTCGTAAGAAAACCAGACGCTTCCATTTTGCGCATAAAATTGCGTCTATCATATTTTCTTTCATGTATGAGTTCATATATGTGTTGCAGTTCGTCCATCTTAAATACCTTGTTCAAGAGTTTGAAAGCTATAGGAGAAATGCGAAGCTTTTCTTGAAGCTTTTCTCTTGCCATTTTTATGATTTCAGCATGGTCGAATGCGAGAAGTGGAAGATTATTCCATTCATACCACTGTGCCTTATTAGCATCGTCACCAGCTATAACTTCAAACTTGTTCTTGCTGATTAGCGCAAAGAAAGCAACCGTAAGTACACGCTCACGAGGGTCTCTGTCGATTGTGCTGAATACATGAAACTGCTCAAGGTAGACGTCTTCTACGTTAGTTTCTTCATAGAGTTCCCTTTTGGCACCCTCCTCAACAGTCTCGTCCATATTCAGAAAGCCTCCAGGCAAAGCCCATGCGCCTTTGTATGGGTCTATGCCACGTTCTATGAGAAGAATGTTGATGCTTGTGCCATCAAAACCGAAGATTACACAATCTGTGGTTACAGCTGGATGTGGATATTTGTATGTGTACATAAAATGAGAATTTTCAATTTGATGCTGCAAATATACTGCGTTAAAATGACGCATACAAATAAATTTGCGTAAAAATGACGCAGTAAGCTGTTTTTTAACACTCTACGATTTTCTAATCATCATAAAAATCTTTGTTGATAACTTCAGTTAATATATGTTAGTTTGAGCGATCATCTTCTACAAAGGAAAGAGACAAGGGGATTGAAACGATAATCTCAACCATCTTTTTGATTATATGCCTAAACCCAAAAGAAAACAAATAAAGCCAATCTCAACTAAGACTATCTACCATTGCAGGGATAGTGCTAACAGTTACGACTGCATGGTAAGGCATTAGACTGTCACCTTTTGCTGTATCGTTATCCATACAGGCAGAAAGCTGGGCGCTTTTGTATATTTCTTAAAGACTCACAGTGTGAGTACTTTGTGAAACCATAATAAATGGTGCTATCTAATCATTCATTGATTACAACTCAACAAATAACCATATTTAAAGAACTGATAATTTTCTCACGTTCACCGCTGCCTTTTGTAGAAAGGCGCAAAAGCGGAAGACCATAACTTGAAAGGATATGGTTTTTCATCAAGTCGCGCTGATGTTGTTCCGTCTCGTCATTGTGATAGGAGTAGCCATCCGTCTCAATGGCAAGTACTGGCTGCTTGCTCACTCGGTTGATGATGAGAAAATCCAGATGTGTGTTGTAGTTTGAAGCATACTTCAGTTCTTCTGCCGACATCATGGAAGTGTCTTTCACAACTTGACGTAAAGGAACATGGCACAGCACTTTCAAGAAATTATATGCGGCATCGGATGCCAATACTTCACCAATCAAGGAATAGGTCAGGTTCTCTGATACATACTCCGATATTTGCGGATGATTTTCGAGAAATGCCATTCGTTGCTCCGTATATTGTTCATAGAGATAGTCGAAGATGGAAGCCAACTTGCTCTCCGTCACCATGCAGTTATTGTAGGTGATATAGTCGAGTAAGTCCATGATGTTGCTGTGCTTCTCTTGTTCGTTACCAGTCACGACAAGACAGAACCGCTTTTGCGCTCTCGATACAGCCACGTTCAACATCTTGGCATCATCGGCAAACTCCGAAATCTGGTTGTCTACCACACTCATAATGATGGTATCTTCTTCGCGACCTTGGTATTTATGTATCGTGCCAGCCTTCACATTGTTCAGTTGACGGTTGAAAGCATCCACTTGATTGTTGTAAGGCGTGACGATACCGATGCTTCCTGCATTTGCTAATATAGGTAGCACTTCTTCCTTCACAACATCAATCTCTCGTTGGTTGAAATTTCCAATGGCATGGTTGCCCTTGGCGGTCTTGAAAGCCGACAATACATTCTCCTCACCTTTGTCTTCCGTCATAACCAACAGATTGCCACCATAGAATTTCTGGTTACAGAAATTGATGATGCGTGGATGGCAACGGTAATGCTCCCGTAGCATCGTCTCCGTCACATTGGGGATAATCTTCAGTACCGACTCCAAGAAACTATATTCTGCACAGTCATAGCCATCTGCGATGTTATATGACTTTATTATCTCTCTGAGCTTCATGCGGTCTTCTTCCGTTTCTACATTCGGCAATTGCTTTGTGTCGCCCACAATCACAGCATTCTTAGCACAGGTAAGTGCCAAAGTTCCTGTGTCTGACGACACCTGCGATGCCTCGTCCATGATGAGATAGTCGTAAGGTGTATCTCCAAACATACACGACCTTGCAGAGAAAGTGGTACTGAGTACAACTGGGTATTGTTTTTGGAAATCGTCAGCTTGAAAGCGCAAGTTATCTGTATCGGCAAAGACAGATCTACCTTTCTTGTATTTGTCATGCAGTGATGCCTCCAATAATGTAAGCGAACAGTTCGTAAGTGTCTTTGTCAGATTCTTGGCATCGTATGTTCGCAATTGCTGTTCCTTTTCAGCTATCTCGGCAGCAAGTTCCTTGCAACGATTGACATAATAGAGAGTTTGCAGCTCTATTATCAGCGGTTGCAGATTGGCGGTATCGAAACTGTGCCGTATGTGCCATTTGTATTTGCACATCAGTTTCATCCACCACAACTTGATGCGTTGGAATATGCCAAACTGCTTCACATTTACACCTTCTGCCATGGACTGCAGTTTCAGCCAAAGCCAGATAACACGGAACGAGTTGGCACTGCCATAGGAATCTTCACTATCCGAGATGCCTTGTTCCAACTTAAAATGTTCCCATTCCAGTTCTACTGCTTGCAGTTCTTGACGCAATTCAGCCAACTTGTTTTGCAGGGCATACACCCTGTCAAGTTGATGGAGTGCGTCATGCAGTGTCCGTTTTGTCTTGATGCTATCTTGCAAAGGCAAGTCCCACTGTTCCAACTCCAATGGCAAGGTTGGTTGATTGGCTATGAAGTGCTCTTTGTTATCCTTGTTGCCCAAAGCCGCTGCAATAAAACCAACACCATATTTTTCCAACTTCTCCAGTACATTAGTCGTGGCAGAATTGTTGTTCGACACCACCATTACAGTCTTCCCTTGTCTGACAATATTGGCTATTATGTTCAAGATTGTTTGCGTCTTACCTGTACCCGGAGGGCCTTGAATGACACTAATCTGATGTTCAAAAGCCTTGGACACCGCTATCTTTTGGCTCGCATTGCAGCCGAATGGATATATCAAGTCAGAGTGGCTCAGTTTCTTTGGCTTGTTTTTTGCAGGATTGAGATAACAAGCGGCTGCCAAGTCATCGGCAATGAAATTCACCTTATTATATATACTTGCCAAAACCCCATTTGGATGCTGTTCGTCCTTGCCCAAAGTGTTGATGGTAGCCACATTCTTCATATAGACAAACACATCCTTGCTTACAGCCTCTTGGAGGCAGGATTGAGTAACAACAATTCTGCCAACTGCATCATCCTGCACAAAACCATTGTTGTAGACGACCCTCCAACAGGAATGTCCATTATTATCAAATCTCCAAATTTCCCCGATACTATTCTTCAATATGCCGTCCATCAGCACCTTGCATTGTGTCGGGTCTTTCCATTCTGGATTGCTGAGCCAAACCACCTTGTCACGCCCATAATTATAGGTGCGCCTATTGTTTTTGAAACGCACGCTATACCCATTGGTACCATTCCTTTGTATGGCATCAATCTGCAAAGTCTTTGGCTCGCCATTGAGCAATATGAAGTGTTTTGATAAATCCATAATATTGCTATTAAATTACAACATATAAATAAAATCTTTATTATTTAAACTTTTAATTATTGCTATTCCAAAAAGGAAGTCCTATTTTTAAAGCAACTACTCGAAGCTACAATTCGAGATCGCCCTAAAACCTACTCTTTCCGCTACAAATATGCAACAAACATTTCAATCCCACAAGAAAATGAGCAAGAAAATTCAAAATTATGATGAACTTATAGAAAAATTCAAGCCAAAGAAGACTACAGACGACTGCTATACCCCCGCTTGTGTATGAGGCAGTAGTTGGCTGGTCACGCGAGCACCTCGAAGATTTGTGACTGGTGCGTAGAGAGTACGCATACTATGTTTTTTTTAATTGCTACAGTATGAATCTATTTCTGATTATATTTTGTATCTTTGCAGTTGAAAACAAGACAAGGCATTGCATGTTAAAATATGAAGAAGATATTATTCTTACACGGATTCTTTGCCACGGGCAGTTGTTCGATGGCGAAGGTGTTGAAAGAGGCGTTTGAGGACACCCTGGCTCACTTTCCCCCTCTCTTCCTGCAGCATTTACAGCCAAGCCTTCTATTTCCCTGGCGGTCTTACGCCTACAGAGAAGCAGGAGGTGAAGACATGGTATGGTACGCTCCCCTTGCCCAGAAAATGTTGATGGAGTTTTCTGCAAACTTTTAATCGTTTCACGGAAAAAGATAAATAATTATGGAGACATTTAATAATGTAACTCAACTTTCGCAAATGGGGAAGTTAAAGTAGTTAAAGAAGTTAGAGAAGTTAAATCCATATGCTTTATAGCTAAATATACAACAAAAAAGGCTATTGGCTATAACTTCTAACGACCGAAGGGAGTGATAACTTCTTTAACTACTATAACTTCCGTACATGTGAAACTTCAGTAAAAAATAATTAAATTAATAGAATAAAAATAATCAAATTAATTAGGATAAAAATGAGAAAGAAATCAAGAGCAATGGATAGTGGGTGGGCATTGGAAGTAATGCACAAAGCTCCGTATATTACTGTAAGTTTCATTGACGAAGACGGCAAGCCTTATGGTTTACCCCTGTCACTCGCATCTGATGATGATGTGAACTGGTATTTTCATGGTGCCTTGGAAGGCAAGAAGTTGGAGGTAATCAAGACTCATCCCGAGGTTTGCCTTTCAGCCGTAACCCGTTGTGCGCCTACGGTTGGTCCGAAAGACGGCAGTTTCACCCTGCAATTCAAATCAGCCATTGCATTCGGTAAGGCAGAAATCGTGACTGAGGATGCAGAGAAAATTCATGGTCTCCGACTAATCAGTGAACGTTTCCTTCCTCAACACATGGATGCTTTCGACCAGAGCATCGTCCGTTCCCTTTCACGCACGGCTGTAGTTCGCATCACACTTACTGAGCCCCCAACTGGCAAACGCAAGCAATATGATAAGGAAGGCGTGGAAATGAAATATGGAAGAAAGGAATAAATCTCCGATAATGGTAACATCTTCCGAAAACCAGGTATAAGCTCTTTTGGAGAATGAGCGTATCTTTGCATAAGATTTGCTGCACTCGGCAATTTGAAAGCAAGCTTTCATTGCACTCATTTGCATTATCTTTGCAAAAATTTAAAATGAATAGGATTATGAAGGAATTATTCTTTAATACGATACAGGAGTTCAACGACTACAT
>OLGY01000974.1_pt1 | contig 16618 bp, 18 predicted proteins | sample 1605951 | NCBI WGS metagenome assembly OLGY01 (sample SAMN03283280) | human gut metagenome | biome: human-associated habitat; material: feces | host: Homo sapiens | place: Peru | collected 2012
ATCAGATGCTCTTGATCGCAGATTTTCTGCGGAAGTTATTTTTTGAACATTACTATATTAGGTGTATTAGACAGTGGAGGAGTAGCCAAAAGTTTGGTAAACCTTATTAATGCTGTAGACCGTAAGACTTATGATGTGAGTCTTTTATTGGTGTCTAAAAGTCGTGGACCATATTATGATTTACTTCCATCGGATTTGAAGATTATACATAATGATGTAATGTCGTCCGTAGGTTCAATCAAGGGGTTGAAGTATTTGTTGTCGCATGGTCATATGTTGCTCGCTATTGGTACATTATTGAGGCTTGTTGTTGCATGCTTTAGTAAACCTTGGTCAGCATATTTGCTTTCAAGACTAATGCCAGCTTTATCTGAAGAATACGATCTGATAGTAGACTACAATGGACAGCAGCAAACTTATTATATGGTCGATAAGTTGAAAGCTCGTAAGAAGGTGGCTTTCTTTCATAGCGACTATTCTAAATGGCCATATTATTACAAAATGGATAAACGTTATTATCCGAAACTTGACGCAATATTTACGATATCACCCATATGTGTTGATGCTTTAAAGAAATATTTTCCAGAGCAGAAGAATAAGATACATCTGTTTGAGAATATTTCTTCGCTTCAAGTCATCAATAAAATGGCAGAAGAGCCTATTGATATTAAATCATCAGCACAATGGAAATTCCTGACAGTTGGACATATTTGTAAAAATAAAGGCACCGACTTAGCCATTGAGGCAGCAGCTTTGCTAAAGAAGAATGATTTGGATTTTGTATGGTACTTTATCGGGAATACGGCTGAATTACCTGCTTTTATGCCGCTTGTAGAAAAGTATGGATTGCAAGATTATTTTGTTTTCCTTGGATTGAAATCAAATCCATATCCATATTTCAAGATGGCAGATATCGTAGTACATCCATCGTTGTTTGAAGGAAAGTCGGTTACATTAGATGAGGCAAAGTTACTCTGTAAACCTGTTGTTGTAACTAATTTTTCTACAGTTGGTGATCAGTTTGAAAATGAAGTTAATGCAAACATTGTTGAAATGACCCCTAAAGCTATTGCTAATGGTATATGTGATTTGGTTTCTGATGAAGATAAACGACAAAGATATGCAACATGGTTGCAATCTAACTGTTATGATAATGTAAATGAAGTAGAAAAGTTATATAAATTATTTGATTGATATATGGGTGTAGTTTCGTATCAAGATTTTATGTCTTATGTGGATATAGTCAATTATCTGTTTCTGCTGATAGGTGTTATTGCCTCTTTTTACTATTTTTCAAATAAAAAATTAAAACCTTTATCAAAAGGTATAATGTTATTTTTGTTTGTTTTAATGGTTGTGATTTTGGGTGCGTATCCTATGATAGGGCAAGGGGAAGATAGATATCTATATTGGATGGAGGCTAATAATGTGTCTTTATATAATGAAAGTGGTCGTGTTGGAGACATTGGTTATTTTTATATCAATAAACTATTGACATTATTTCCACTCGATTTGTATTTTTACTTACATTCATTATTGTATGTTTTAGGAATTTATGTGTTTTCAAAATCTTTGGATGTTCGTCAGTATGGTGTTTTGTTCTTATGTATGCTTCTGAATTTCCAATTTGTGTCGTATGGAGTAAATACCATGCGTGCAGGTTTGGCTGGAAGTACAGTTTTGATGGCTATTGCATTTCGAAATAGACGTATTGTAGAATTAGCATTTATTTTATTGGCTATAATGATTCATAAGTCATTTGCATTACCAGCAATATGTTATTTAATAGCCAAGAAATATGACAAAACAAAGTGGTATTTTTATATTTGGTTATTGTCAATACCCTTGTCAGCTATTGGTGGAGGCTTCTTCCAAGCTCTTTTTAGCTCAGTTTTAGGAGAAGAGCACCGTGCTTCATATCTAACTACAGATGCAGCAAGTACACACTATAGGGTTGGATTCAGACTTGATTTTATTATTTTTAGTTGTGTGCCTATTGTCATGGGCTATTATATGATTTATAAACGAAAGTTTCGTGATGCACTTTATAAGAATCTTTACAACATGTATCTGTTGGCAAATACATTTTGGATACTTGTAATCCGTGCAAATTTCTCTGATCGTTTTGCGTATTTGTCTTGGTTCATTTATTGTCCTTTGTTAATATATCCATTGATTAAACAGCCTACGATAGTGTCTCATTCTTATAAATGGATCGCTTATTGTATTTTAGGTTTGACTTTATTTAGTACTATTATTTAATCTACTATGATTCTGACTGTATTTACACCTATATATAATAGGGCTGATTTTTTGAATGATATTTATAAGAGTCTTAAAGAACAAACAGTAAAAGATTTTGAATGGCTTATTGTTGATGACGGTTCTTCCGACAATTGCGAAAACGTATTGTCCGATATTGTTTCTAAACATAACGATTCTTTCAGTATACGTTTTTATAAAAAGCCTAATGGTGGTAAACATACTGCTATAAATATTGGAGTACGTGAGGCTGAAGGCGAATTGTTCCTGATTCTTGATAGTGATGATAGTTTACCTCCGAATTCTATTTCAACAATTATACACGAATATAAAGATATCTCCAAAGATAATTCAATCTGTGGTGTGAGTGGATTGATGGCTCATCATGATGGGACACTAATTGGTTCTGGGTATCCTGTCAATGGCTTGATTGCAAGTTCTCTTGATTTACGTTATAAATATAATGTTACAGGAGATTTAATAGAGGTATTCAAGACAAAGGTACTAAGAGAGTATCCTTTTCCTGAAATTCAAGGAGAACGTTTCTGTCCTGAAGCTCTTGTTTGGAACAGAATAGCAAGAAAATACAAATTGAAATGCTTTAATGAGGTTGTTTATTATCGCGACTACCTTGATGGAGGACTTACTGATAATATCATAAAGATACGTATGAAAAGCCCAATAGCTTCTATGATGTGCTATTCCGAATTAAACAAGTTGAAAATCCCATTTAAGCAGAAACTAAAAGCTGCAATAAACTATTGGAGATTCAGATTTTGTTTGAATACAAGACACAATCTTTCATATATTAGTTTCATATGGATATGGGTTATTCCTTTTTCCTATCTAATGCATATAAATGATTTGAAGACAATAAAAAGAAATGATTAAGGATTTTTGTACATTAAAAAAATACATCAAGGCGGATCTTTACCGTTATGCGACATCTACGACTTTAAGATCTTTTTTGCGTACATGGTTTACACCGGGTTTCCGATTCACATTTTGGCTTCGCTTGACACAATTTGAATTACGTAATTTTAAGGTCCGCTTTACATAATAAGCCTTTTAGTGCTACGTCATTATCAATTTAAATATGGTATAGGTATTCACCCTTCAACCGAGATAGGCCCTGGATTGTATATCGGGCATTGGGGTGGGATATTTATTAATCCAATGGCGAAAATTGGAGCAAATGTAAATCTCTCTCCTGGGGTTTTAGTCGGCCAGGCATACAAAAAAGAAGGTGATGGATTTGGAACACCCATTATTGGCAATCGTGTATTCTTAGCGAACAATGCTAAAGTTGTTGGTGATGTAGTTGTTGGTGATGATTGTGTGATTGGTATCAACTCTGTTTTAATGCAAAGTATAGATGAAAAATCTGTGGCTGTTGGTATGCCTGCAAAAGTGAATTCACATAAGGGGAGTAGTGCTTATGTAGGTAGTTATATTACATATGAAAATATATGATATTTATGAAAATACTTCAAGTAATAACATCCCTCTCTACTGGCGGAGCTGAAAAATTGATATCTGAAATTGCTCCTATGCTTAGAGATAAGGGACATCAAGTAGATGTTCTTGCTTTTGATGGAGCAGATACGGCTTTTAAGAAGGCTTTAATTGATAAAGGAATAAGGGTTTATTCTTTTGGAAAAGGATGCAATGTTTATAACCCACTCTTCATCTTCCGTCTTGCAAAGTTGATGAAGAATTATGACATTGTGCATACCCATAATACCGCTCCGCAGCTATTCGCTGCCATAGGCAGCGTGTTATGCTCTGTCGTACTTTGCACGACAGAGCATACCACTTCCAATCGCCGTCGCGATTGGAAGTGGTATGCTTGGATTGACAAGTGGATGTATAGCAGATACAACAAAATAATATGTATCTCAAATCAAGCAGAAGACAATCTTCGGAAGTATCTGCCTAAGGTGAAAAATGTATGTACCGTTTTCAATGGTGTGGATATTAACAGATTCCATAACGCTAAGCCTTTGGACACTTTAAAAAGCAACAAAAAGGTTGTGGCAATGGTTGCAGGCTTTCGTTATCAAAAGGATCAAGATACTCTTATCAAGGCTTTCACCCAATTGGACAAGGACAAGTACGAATTATGGCTTGTGGGTGACGGTGAAAGACGTTCGATATTGGAGGGGCTTGTTAATGAACTTGGTCTGACGGATAATGTAAAGCTACTTGGTATAAGAAATGATATTCCTAATGTATTACAAACTGCTGATTTAATTGTGATGTCTTCACATTTTGAGGGATTGTCATTATCTAACATAGAGGGAATGTCGGTTAACAAGCCTTTCATTGCAAGTAATGTTGATGGATTGCGTGAAGTCGTTGATGGCTATGGAGTTCTCTTTCCCCATGAAGATGATAAGGCTTTAGCCTCAATCATTAAGAAATTGTCTGAAGATACAGACTATTACCAGCAAGTTGCTGCCAAGTGTTGGGAACGTGCGCAAATGTTCGACATTCAGAAAATGGTTGATGCCTATAATAATATTTATTTGAACTTGAAATAAGAATATGAATATTACTTATATTTCAAAATCGCAGTCGCAAGCCCTGAAAGGTTGCGCCTTGTTTATGATGGTGTTTCTCCATCTATTCAATCAAACATCCAATTTACAAACGACGTTCAGTCTGTGTGAAGTAGATGGAGTTCCTCTTGTTAATTTCATGTCAAGGGGAATGGGTCCAGTAGAGTTCTATCTGTTCTTAAGTGGATATGGGCTTTACTATCTTTGTAAGTCGAGAAAACTAACTGGGGGGGGTAATATAGCAAGGCTTGCTAAATTAATCATTATATATTGGCTGAGCTTACTTGTATTTGTTACTATTGGTCATTTCATCAAATCAGAAGTATATCCAGGAAAAGTTTTGACATGGGTACAAAACATAACTGCATTTCGCACTACTTATAATGGTGAAGCATGGTTCCTGTTCCCGTATCTCCTTACATCGTTGACATGTATGGGCTTATTTAAATTGCTTGATCGTTTTAGAGGACTTAAGGTATTCATTGTTTGTATAGGATTATACATGGGCAGTTGCTTTTTAATCAGTAGGTACTATGCTTCATACTTTGATTGTCATTACGCTGTTTATCACGTTGTACTTTATATGCAGTTTATGCTTCCGTTTATGTCTGGTGCCATCTTCTGCAAGTATGCAGATAATGAACAGAATGATATTTTAAAGCGCTTCTTTAATCGAATTCCGCAATGGGCGCTAATTTTATTTCTTCTGTTGTTATACATTTCACGATGTATTATCTCTTCCGCTGCATTTTCTCCATTTTATGTTTGTATGTTCATTCTTCTGTTCCTCAGAATAAAATGGTGGAACTGGCTTGAACATTGTATGATGTTTCTTGGTAAATTCAGCACATCGGTATGGCTAATACATACATGGTTTTGCTATTATCTTTTCCATGATTTTATATACGGTTTTCATTACCCTATGTTGATATTAGTGGTAGAATTTGCTGTCAGCATAATGTCGGGATATGTAATACAGAAGATTGCAGCAATGGTGTATCGGATGCTACGTCTATAAAAATGCATCCACAACAATTAATTGTTATTATATGACTCTCAACGAAAACAAGATAATTCGCTCTGTTACTGTATCTCAATCCTTAGGCTTCTGTCGTGAGGTGATGATAAAGATGCGGGCGATGGGGTATGATATGGTGGCGGTTACGTCGCCTGGACCTGAACTTGATAATCTTAGAGATAAGGATGGTTTCCATTGTGTGGAGGTGCCGATGGAGAGACATATCTCTATAGTGAATGACTTGAAGTCGCTCATGAAGATGATTAGTGTGTTCCGTAAGGAGAAACCACAGGTGGTGCATTCTATGACTCCTAAGGCTGGAATGATATGTATGGTGGCAGCATGGCTGACACATGTGCCTGTGCGTATACATACGTTTACAGGTCTTGTATGGCCTACAGCTACTGGACTGAAGCGAAAGATATTGATGATGACCGACTGGCTTACTTGTGCTTGTGCAACACATGTGATTCCTGAGGGACAAGGAGTGCTTAATGACCTAAAGAACGGTGGCATAACAAAGAAACCTATGAAGGTATTGGGCTATGGTAATGTGAGGGGTGTTGATATGGAGAGGTTCTCTCCTGCTCGTTTTAAAGCAACAAAGAATCCAGATGTCTTTACATTCGTGTTTGTAGGTCGTATAGTGGGTGATAAGGGTATCAATGAACTGGTTGAGGCTTTTGTCAGACTGCACGACGTGCATAAGAATACACGTCTTGTGCTTGTGGGCAACTATGAGCATAATCTCGACCCAGTGAGTGATGCCACACGCAAGCTTATTGATACAAATGAGGGCATTGAGGCTTGCGGCCCTAAATATGGTGATGATTTGCTGCAAATGTATGTGGATGCCGATTGCTTTGTGATGCCAAGTTATAGAGAGGGTTTCCCTAATACTGTGCTTGAAGCTGGTGCTATGGGTCTGCCTTCTATTGTGACAGACATTAATGGTAGCCGTGAGATAATAGAGTACGAGAAGAACGGTTTGATAGTTCCGTCGAAGAATGCAAATGCTCTGTATGATGCTATGGAGCGTATGCTGACGGATGATAAGGCTCGTGAAATAATGAAGAGCAATGCACGGGAAATGATAGCGTCAAGATTCGAAAGAGGGTTTGTGCAGAAGTGCCAGATTGAGTTCTATAAAAGAATTTTGAATTAGGAATTTTGAGTTTTGAATTGTTCGCTGCTTCGCATGCGATTGTGAATTATTCAATTTTGAATTTGGCATAAGGATTCATGGATAATTCTTGGTAATTCGTGACAAAAGACTGCGTGGGGGCATAGTCACAAATTATCATGAATTAATCATAAATATTTATTGTGTTATTCGGGTGATTCGAGTGATTCGTGTTCTATGAAAGAGTTTTGAGTTTTGTAATCAGCTTTGCCGCTTGCCAGAGCAAGAATGTTGAGTTTTTCAGTCGTGAATTATCGTGAATTTACCAGAAATTATATCACGAATTGAATTTATGAGTAATTTGTGGTAATTACTTCCTTACAGTCAGTGGGTCCAAGGACAAATCTCATGACAAAAGAACTTCATGCTTGCTGAGTAGTGTTTCGGTCATGAATTATCGTGAATTATCCGGAAATTTTACCACGAATTGAATTTAAGGGTAATTAACGGGCAATTTATGGACATTCGCGTTCAGAAGAATAACATTAATCTATTTGTAAATCTATGCTTTTTTTTGAACTGTTGCAAATATCTGTTGGTACACGTCAAGGATTGTCGTTTACGCCTTCTGCCGAGGAATGGAGGGAGGCTTTTGACAATGCTAAGAGACAGGCTTTGGTTGGCGTATGCTTTAGAGGTGTGCAATGTGCTGTGAAGAACGATAATAGCAAGGTGGTTAATCTACCGCTCAAGCTGAAGATGGAATGGCTTGCTATTACTGCCGGTATTCAGAAACGTAATGAGGTGATGAACCATAGGTGTGCCGAACTGTATGGGTTGATTAAGGCTGATGGATATGAGTCGTGTGTGCTTAAAGGGCAGGCGGTAGCTATGTATTATGATGCTGATAGCGATGCCGACGAAACCGACCGTATGAGTTTGCTCAGACAGTCGGGCGATATTGACATGTGGATGGTGGGGGATGTAGAAGAGGTGATACGTTGGGCACGAGATACTGACACGATGTACTATTACGACTATCATCATGCCGACCTTAGTCTGTTTCCTGATACAGAGGTAGAGTTGCACTATCGTCCGTCAATAAGTCGTAACCTTTGGCGCAATACTCGTTTGCAGAAATGGTTTAAGGGTGAGGGTAGGCAGCATATTGTGTATAATGAGCAGCTGGAGTGCTGTGTGCCAGACAATGTGTTCAGTCTGATATTGACTCTCAATCATAACCTATGGCATTTGCTGTATGAGGGTGTCGGCTTGCGTCAGATGATGGACTTGTACTATGTAGCTCGTTCAATGCAATCGTCTGATGAAGTATCACGCTTATTAAGTCGTTTCCAACTTGAGTCTTTTGCTTCTGCTTCTGCATGGGTGTTATGGTATCTGTTTGACGGATCAGCCGACCACTCATTGTTTGTCTCCCAACAATCCCCATTGCCTGCACCTAATGAACGTTTAGGAAGATTCTTGCTCAATGAGATTATGAAGGCAGGAAACTTTGGTCATCACGACGAACGATTAAAATCTGAACGTTACTCTTCACGCACCCGACTTATGATGCAATGGTTTCGTCATACCATGCGACTTGTAAGATATTTCCCCGTAGAAGTAGCATGGACACCAATAGGAATATTGCATATATCAATGTGGAGACGGTGGAGGTATAGTTTTATGTATAAACACTTTCTTTAAATCTTTGTATTGTGCTTATATTATGAAGTTGCATCTTAAACACCCAATATTCAATATTCTGTCTGCCTATAATGACATTGACGAGTTCTATGTATGTGGTGGAAATATACGTAATCAGATTCTTAATGGGGATGGAGGGAAGGATATAGACATCTTTATAAATTGTACTCCACGACAATTATATGACCTGATTATATATCTGAACAAATATGGGTATACGGACTATGGACAATATGGGTCTCCACGTTTTTATCTAAAATGTGATGATGAGCATTACGTAGACTTGGTGCCATTCTATAATTTTGTGGTTTCGCAAAATCCTATACAAAATATAAATGATTTGCTTACTAACTTTGACTTTACTGCTAATGCAATAGCTGTAAATATTAAAACGGGAGAAATGTTTGATCCCGTAGGTGGTATTGAAGATATCCAAAATAAGATACTGAGAGCTGTTAGATTGGACTTTCCTGAGAGGAATGTTTCTGAGGAAATCAATCTTTCGACAGTGTCTGTCTTTTGGTTTCGACTGTTGCATTACAAGAACAAGTTGGGGTTTACGATGGATGCTGCCACAGAAAAGTGGATATTCGAAAACGCTTATCGAATGGAAGACTTAGAACTGTTTGAGCATTACTTCTTCGTTCCGCAGATAGATGAAGATACATTTAAACGAATCGTAGGATGTTTACAACAAAAGAGGGATTAGCTAATCAACTAAAAACTGAGGGATGGAAGGACTTTACTCTTGAGTATGTTCCAAAGGGAGTAATGACGGATACGTATATGTTGAGGTCTAATCAGACGACTTATGCTGTACGTTGTTATCCCCAATTCCGCAGTTGGTTGGCTAAGATAGAGTATAGATATTTGCAATCTTTTGTAAGGAATGGAATAAAAGTCCCCGTACCTTTTGCTTATAGCAATAAGAAAGACGGTGTATCATACATTATATATTATTGGGTTGAAGGCGAAACTCTTAAAGACAAGAATGATAAACTGAGCGAGGAGCAAATAAACTCTATTTGTGATGAGGTTGTTGAGAATTACAGAAAGATATCTGAGTTTAAAACAACAAAATATGGAAGGGTTGCTGAAGGAGGTCTGTTTAACTATGATTCTTGGAAACGCTTTCTGCAATGTGAGATAGAACAGTCAAGACTTTTCTTTAAACATGAGAAGGATGATGAGAATGTCGAGATATGTGATGGTTTATATGAATATGTGGAACAGATAGAAGAACCGTCACATTGTCTGGTGTGGAGTGATTTTAGTTTAGACAATATTATTATATCTGAAGACAATAAGCTTGCAGGATTCATTGATTTTGAAGGACTGATGGCAGGCGACCCTCTCTTAGGTATCAGTTATTTATTGTCGCAAGAGGGCAATAGTAGAATAACAAGGTGTATACTTCAAAAATATGGGCTATATGATAAACCAGGACAGAGAAAGCTTCTTGACTTTTATTCTGTATTTAGATATATAAGATTGGCTCCTTATAGTAAGCTTCCCACTCCTAACAATAGTCTACGAGATAAAATAGATGATTTTCTATATTATGCTTCTACAGTAAAGTGTGATTTTCAAAAACATATATGAAAAAGAAACTAACTATATTAATTATTACAGTACTATTAAGTTTGATGTCTATTGTTGGAGCGTGTCGTTTTTATGAACCTACGCTTCAGTCTTCTCAGGTTTGTGTTGTTAACAAAGATGCTTCCAGTATAGAGATAGTGAGCGATACTCCTTCATGGTTCTTCAAATCGGGTTGTACATTTAAGTCGTACAAGATGATTGATGATACCGACAAGAAACTACTGAAATCATGTGTTGTGATGAATGACAGTATAATAAACTCGGTTTCGTACAAAGCTTACATCAATGCCATTGATGAACTCGCTTTTAAGTCAAATACGATATTCCCCAATTCTTCATCTCTGTTTATATTGACATTCTGTCTCGTATTCCTTGGATGTAGCGCACGTACATTTTATGATTATATAGGATGGGAATGTTATAATAACGGTCAAGACATGAATAAGTGGTGGCCTTGGTATATATTTCGGCCAGTTATAGGAGCACCAATAGCAACATTTCTAATAGTTGCATTCCGTACCACAATGTTTTCCACATTGTTCTCCAGTCGAGATCTAAACTCTTATCTTGTAGTCTCTTTCATCTCTGGATTTGCTATGATGGAATTCCTAAAGATGTTAAGAAGGTCGTCGAAAGCATTGTTTGGGGAGGATAAATAGGATATGCAAATATTAACATCATATTTTTCTCAAACCGTTACAGACAGCCATCTGTCTACAGCAGTTACGATATTGACAACTATGATAATTGGTGGCTGTCTTATTATATTGGTTGAGAATCAGCATATAAAAGGTGAAATAGCAAGTCGTTATTATAATATAATGCGACCATTTTATCATAAACTTGCTTTATATGCAAAATTTGCACAACAATGCATGTTTGCTCTGTCTGCTATAGATGATGAGGGTAAAAGATATAAGAAGTTATTACAGGATAAAACAATAGACATAAAAAGACTTGCATTAAGGGCTGTTATGACAGGTAAAGACAATCCTTATTTAAATGCAAAAGAATTAAATTCTATCTGTAATGATATAAATGGAATATGGTATTATTTTGATAGAAACTATGGAATGTATTCGCATTTGAGATTTAGTAATGAGTTTCTGATAGAATAAGTTAGAAATTCGTTAATAGAATATGATAGAAGTCTATTGAACGAACCTATTGATTTACATCTATTTCCTAAAGTATCGGGAGATTTCTTTGTTAAAGAATGGCAACCAATAGATAACGTTCCTGGCTGTTATGAATATTTCAATCAAAAATGTAGAAATTGCAATCTGTATTTATATGGTAGTTTTGTTATTGAGATTAGTAGCTTGATAATAATATTTTTAAGTGAAAGTTTCAATAATATATCGTTAGCTTCAGTTGATTTTTTAGTCTTGTCATCAATAGGCTCATTTGTTTTTGCAATTTACAAACATTTTAAATTAAATGATTTATTGAAAATATTGAAATTTTAAATATTACAAAACTTTATATGTACAAACATTTTTTTAAACGAGAGCAGAACATTAGTGTTGCTCATGTTGCACCAAAGTGCATTAGATTTCAATCTCTTTTCGTTGCTAATAATACACAGGAAAGGAGGACTGTATAATGGCACAATGTGATGTTATTTTGACTTACTGCTGGAATAGAGTAGGTTATACAATATTGAAGTCACTACATAGGAGGGGACTTAAAGTGTGGGCAGCTGACACGAGTAAGAAAAACATTTGCTCTATGTCGAAGTTTTGTACTGGTAGCTTTACATATCCCGACCCATTCAAGGAGGAAGATGCCTTTATTAAGGTCCTTAAAGGAAAGATTGCAGAGTTGCAACCAAAAGTATTGATGCCTACGCATGATGAGAGTGTGGTGATAATGCGTCATCGTGATGAATTTCCAAAGGATCTGATAATTCCATACGAGAGCGCAGACAAACTGCTTATGCTTGCCAATAAGGCTGAGAGTACAGCAGTGGCTCGTAAGGCAGGTGTTGCTGTACCAGAAGTGTATCATTCTGCAGAAGAGGTGAGATGTTATCCTGTGGTATTCAAGACAGTTATAGGCAATTCCGCCAAGGGAGTATATTTCCCGAAGAATAAGGAAGAATTGCTTAAATTGATGGATGAGCATAAAAATGAAGAGACACTATTGCAGGAATGGATTGGCGGTACAGACTATAGTGTGGATTGTGTTCGCTGGGATGGTTTCTGCAAGATGTCGGTGTATCATGCTCTTGTAACAAAGACTGATGGCGGTGGTACAACTACTCAACGTGAAATTGTAGAAATACCGCAGCTTGAAGCTGAAGCTAAAAAGCTTATGGATGCGGTTGATTTCCGTGGTGTTTGTGGAATGGACTTCCGTTACGATCCTAAAACAAATAAAATTGCTTACATTGAGACCAATGCAAGATTTACTGGTGGATTGGCAACGCCAGTTACAGCAGGTTTTGATATTCCTTGGGTAATGTATAAATTGGCAACAGAAGGAAAGTATGAAGATCCTATAAATGTGCGCATTGGCACTCGTACTAAATGGATTCTTGGTGATGTTATCACATTGGTTGGTAGAATATTGAAATTGAAATGGAATCCAAAGGAAATGAAACGTGTTTTCTCATTCAGTGGTTTTGATGCTTTTGATGATTTCTGCAAGGATGACAGGAAGGCTATACTTGGAGAGTTTGGATATTATTTTGAGAAATTAATTAAGAATGGTAAATTAAACCCATAATTATGATATATTTATATAGGTTAATGTGTCGCATCCAAAAATTGTTGCTGACTCGTCGAGGATGGAATTTGGGACATAATGTACAAGTTTCTTTTCATGGAGTAAAGAAAATTGGGGGGGGTAAAATATTCTGTGAAGATAATGTATGCATAAATGCAGAGACATTATTAATAGCCTCTTCAAACATTTATATAGGAAAGAACAGTACTTTGGCTTATAGAACATTATTAACGACAAACGCGAATCCTAATGCTCCATATAACTTGTTAAGTAAAGTGTATCCTCCTAAACATAAAGACATTTGGATAGGTTCAAATGTATGGATAGGTGCGGGAGTTATTGTTTTGCCAGGTTGTAGAATAGGTAATAATTGTGTCGTAGCAGCAGGTTCCGTTGTTTGTCGTGATATCCCAGATAATGTTATGGTTGCTGGAGTTCCTGCAAAGATAAAGAAAAAAATAGAATTGTAATTTATTTATGATATTCAAAAGACTATTTGACATTGTTGCGTCCCTATTGGGACTGCTGTTGATTTGGTGGATATTCCCCATAGTAGCGTTTTTAATCCATAAGAAGATGCCGGGCGGTCCGGCTTTCTTTTGCCAGAAGCGTGTTGGCAAGGATGGCAAGTTGTTTACTTGTCATAAATTCCGTTCAATGACGGTGAAGCATTCGGGCTCGTCTGTTTCGGTGGCGGGTGATAGTAGAATTACTCCGTTTGGTGCTAAGTTGAGACATTATAAGATTGATGAGTTGCCTGAGCTGTGGGATGTGTTGATTGGTAATATGAGCTTTGTGGGTCCGCGTCCTGATGTGCCTGGTTATGCGGATAAGCTGCAAGGTGATGATAGGGATGTTTTGAAACTGCGTCCTGGCATTACTGGTCCTGCTACTCTTAAGTATAGATTGGAGGACGAAATGATTTCGGACTTTATGAAGGACTTTAGAAACATGAATTACCATGAATTGACCACGAATTATCCGCAAATTAAAATATCGGATAAGGAATATGCTGAGCTGATAGTGAAGAGTGACCAGGAAGTTGCTGTGTGGTATAACGATAACGTGATTTATCCTGATAAAGTGCGCCTGAACTGTCATTACTATCGCCACTACTCGTTCTGGAAGGATATTGAAATGATATTCGCAACAGTGTTAGGATTTAAGGTGAAGTTTGCTGGAGAGGAAGTATGATTGAATGTTGAGTGTTGAATGGTTGCGCTGTGCGCAATGTTGTATTTTGAGTGTTGAGTTTTGAATTGTCGGCTTTGCCGATGTTGAATTGTTCAATGTTGATTTTTGTAATCGGCTTTGCCGCTTGCCAGAGCATGAATGTTAAGTGTTAACTTGGTGGGTCGATTATGGACTCACAAATTAACACTCAAAACTCAACATTTATAATTTACTATTTATAATTCCTGTTCTGAAATACATTAGAATGGATTGCCATCAAGAATCTCCATCATTTGAGCGGCCGTAATGACTTGTGGGGTTCTTGGAAAATGCTTAAGGTTACCAGTGACAAGGAACGAGTCCTCCTTACTTAAAGAGACTTCGTAGAACACACGGTCGTCTTCGTCTGGCATATCACCATCATAAGGAAAACGAGAAGTATCAATTCCGTTTTCCTTGAAAAAGTTCAATAACTCATGGATTTTGATTTCACTTAGATGAAATTTGGACCTATTTAGAACATCAAAGTACTCATCTAAGATTTCGTCATTATACAATGGCTTAATTTTACCACTGAGCATACTGTTAATGACCCTTCTTGTTGATGAAGAAGGGTTCTTGGTTATAAACGAGGACACGATAATGTTAGTGTCAATGATTGCATATACCATTGCGTTCTTTTCTTAATCGTCTGACTTCTCTGATTTCTTCATTGATCTCATCAAGTGACATATCAATGTTATTCTCTCTTGCTGTGTCACACATGTATTTGAACGCAGCCTTTGCTTTTGCAGTCACTTCATCTTCTTCTTCATTCTTTGCTTGAATGGAGAATGGAATGCTCTTACTGCGAATTACAGCCTTTACAAAGATGTTGATAGCCGTGTTTGCGCTCATGCCAAACTGGGCGCAGAGTTCGTCGAATATTGCTTTTTGTTGGTTGTCCAAACGGACTGTCATAGATGTCTGTGCCATAGTGAGTACTTTTTAAAGTTAAACAATTCTTTATTATTATGATGCAAATATACATCATAGTGACGTAAATACCAAATTTTTAAATATATAATTTTTCAATTATGGAAAGAAAAACAATTTACTTGTGTCTTGCCCATATGAGTGAGGCTGGTTTGGAACAGAAGTATGTTAAGGAGGCTTTCGACACTAACTGGGTGGTGCCGATGGGTCCTAACGTGAATGCTTTCGAGAAGGACTTGAAGAAGTTTGTCTGTAGTCAAACTTCCAATGAGGAATTAGGAGTTAGTAATGTTGAATTAGACCGTGAGGTGGTTTGCTTGAGCGCTGGTACTGCTGCTGTTCACTTGGCTTTGATTGGCTGTGGTGTTAAGGCTGGTGACGAGGTGCTGGTGCAGAGCTTTACATTCTGTGCTTCGAGTCATCCTATCACTTATCTGGGCGCTAAGCCTGTGTTTGTTGGTTCGGAGGGTGAGACATGGAATATGGATCCGGTGCTGCTTGAGAAGGCTATTGTTGACCGTAAGGAGAAGACGGGTAAGCTGCCGAAGGCTATTGTGCCTGTGGCGCTGTATGGTATGCCTTACCGTATCGATGAGATTATGGCTATTGCCGACAAGTATGGTATTCCGGTTGTGGAGGATGCTGCTGAGGGTATGGGCTCGCGCTTTGATGGACAAGTGTTGGGTACATTCGGCAAGTATGGTGTGCTGTCGTTTAATGGCAACAAGATGATTACTACTTCTGGTGGTGGTGCTTTGATTTGCCGTAATGCTGAGGATGCCAATGAGGTGATGTGGTATGCTACACAGGCTCGCGACGCTTATCCTTACTATCAGCATACGGCTATCGGTTACAACTACCGTATGTCGAATGTATGCGCTGGTATCGGTCGCGGTCAGATGACTGTGCTTGATGATCATATCGCTCATCATAAGCATGTGCAGAAGTTGTATGAGGAGTTGTTGAAGGATGTGAAGGGTGTACATATCCACAAGCAGCCTGAGGACAAACGCTACGATGCCAACTTCTGGCTTTGTGCTGCCACATTGGATGCTGACGTGAAGATTCAAGGACAAGAGAACGCCTATAAGGAAGTTATTAAGACTGCCGTAGGTGGTGCAGCAGGTGTAATACATGCCGTTGATTCGGCAACAACCGACTGTCAGCCTAACGAGAACGTGGAGGCTTTGCGTGTCTTTATGCTCTCGAAGAAGGTGGAGTGTCGCCCCGTGTGGAAACCTATGCACAAGCAGCCGGTATATGAGGGTGCTCCGGTATATACCAATGGGGTAGAGGAAGAACTCTTCAAGGTTGGCTTCTGCTTGCCAGCTGGTCCGTATGTAACGGATGATGATGTTCGTTATATTGTAGAGTGCATCAAGGAGGCAATAGTACGATAATGGATAAAGTTGGGCTCATCCGATAAATCAGGGGGATTAAGCATATAGTTTTGTAAGTCTGAAAAGA
>OLGY01000980.1_pt1 | contig 16531 bp, 14 predicted proteins | sample 1605951 | NCBI WGS metagenome assembly OLGY01 (sample SAMN03283280) | human gut metagenome | biome: human-associated habitat; material: feces | host: Homo sapiens | place: Peru | collected 2012
GTCTCTGCACTTATACACTTAGCAATTCTCAAGCTTACCTTACCCGTTTTAAATCGGGCATCAAAAATCGTATTATTGTGTGCTACAGCATTTCTTAAATCCTTTAATGCATATACAATCAATGGTAACAATTTACCATCCCGGTCATAAGCAACCTTTATACCTACACTCTTAGAAACTTTTTTCCTAGTATTTGGATCAAGACAATCTACAAATGTACCAAATTCACCAAGGCTAATCAATTCAAAGATTGCCCAGATAGGAAGCGGCTGATCCTTGTCATAATAATGATTCACTATAAACCGCTTGCCATAATCTCGGGAAATAAGGCTATATACTTTATTTCTAAGATTCATTCTTTTATTGATTGCTTTTTTATAATCATTACTACCTATCGGATAAGCTTTGTAATCCGTTAACAATTTCGCATATATATCCGCAAATCTTTTACTTTTAGCATCTTCCAAAATAACTTCCAAAACATAGTTTTTAAATGCAGTTTCCAAGAACATTATCTCCGGATAAAACATTGTCTTAATCGCCATATCAAAGTCATAGATTGCCTGCACCTCATCAAAGGAATTGAATGCATACGTATTCGCCGGATTATTATGATAACGATACCCCTTATATCCATGGAAGTAACCCATATATCTAAGTTTTTTCTTATCACTACTTCCAGAAATATTCAATCCTTTTTCATCTCGCATATATGCCATCAGCGCATTAATACTTTTAGGTTTCTTTTGCATTGACACCATACTCCTTTTACTGTAACCTTCGCAACAATAATTTTAATGGCAATTCCCATCGAATGTCAACAGCATAATATTCTCCCTGCATAACCTCTGAACAGTAACCATGCATTTTTACAACCTATTACAAATGTTCCTCAAAAATTGATTCGAGTTCCTTATTTCCTCTCAAGAATTCATACTCTTTCTTATTTTCAATTTCCGAATACAACTCACGAACGAAATTTTTTCCAAGTCCCGAAAAGGCTTTTCCCTGTGCAGTATCTTCATACCTGTAATACAAAGGGGATTGTGTCATATTCCAAGGCTTCTGTGATTCACTTAATAATTGCTTAATTAACTGAACACATTTTTCTACATCTTTTCGATATCCAGCAATCAGCAAATATGGCACTGTGTTGCCGTAATTCCATAGTCCAAACAGTGATATCATTTGATCTGTAATCTCAGCAATTTTCTCTGCTTTATCATGATTTCCTGTCTCTTCTTCCATTTCTATTAACTTATACAAGTAGCTTTGGATATTGATAACTACCTGTAGCAATTTTCCCTCCAAGAATAACGCAGCAGTATCTGTTCCTTCTTGATGTGCTAATACACTTGTTTTCATAATCGTTGCATCAATTACAGTATCAGGAATTTTTTTCAAAAGGACATTTGCTTCTTCATATTTCTCCATTTGGACATATTTTGTTGCAAGTATAAAAACGCTTGAATTTCTCACTCTTTCATCCTGACTATCTGCTGTTCGTTCCAGCCACTCAATGATTGCTGTATTATATTCCATTCGTTCTTCGTCATTAAGATCTGACAAAGTCAAAGATCCGTTCAGAACGGTTGCAATCGTATAAATTAATAAGTCGCAATGAGGATACTCCTGTATTTTACGAGATGCTATCTCGAAAGCCTTTGTAAAGCAGTCCAATGAAACTTCCGAAAGTTCATTCACAAATTGTCCAATCTCTTTTTCTGTCAACTCTTCACGAAACGAAAATAATTCATTCATATCAATCTTCAATAGTCGTGCCAAAGCTGGAAGTAATGAGATATCGGGATATGTATTTCCTTTTTCCCATTTATTTACCGCAGGAGTAGAAACACCCAGATAATTTGCCACCTGTTCTTGTGTTAATCCCACAGTTTTTCTATAGTTTTTTATCTGCTCACCAATACGCATTGTTCACTCCTCCTGTCCTTATTTCCATTATAGCGTTCCCAATACGTGTTTACAATTGAGCCTTTGTTTACTTATTACTTTGTTTTTTTAACTTCCAATTAATTTTCTCCAATATTTATATCATCTAGCAACAAACTGCCTACAAGTTGAAGAACAAACGCCTTCCCGTTCCACCATTTAGAACCCCAAGTTTTCATCCACCAGAATCACCTTGATTCTCTTCGCTACTCTGGAATATCTCGTAATCAAAATCTGACAGCAAATGCAATCCGGTGATTTGCAATCATAACACATTCCATTTTTAGAACATGGCGTATTAAGTCCGAATCTCTGTGCATTGATCGGTGCCGCCTCATTTCTTGCTCTGCTCATGGCATCTTCTTCAGATTTTACAACTTTATTCATGCCTACGATCAGAAGTACATTTTTCGGTCCAAAAGCAAACGCTGCCACACGGTTTGCATTTCCATCTATATTAACCATCACGCCATTTTCTGCTAATGCATTTGTACTTCCTATAAAAAAGTCGCAATCCAGAGCTTTATGAGCAATTTCATTTTTCAGCTCCGGCGTCTGTGCTTCTTCTCTGTCATATACTTCATAATTACCTTCATGTACAGCATCTAACAATCCAATCTCCTTAGCTGAAGCAGTTCCTCCCCAGCTGATTGAGCTTCCTTCCGGAATCAGTTCCAATGCTTTTTTTAATGCTTCTTCTTTTGTTTTCACGAAATATGCTTCCATATTACGGGATTCCAAATTTTTTACTACCCGGTTAGCTAATACTTCATTTCTCATTTCTCTTACATTCATCTTCGATTGCTCCTTCCTTAGCTGATTGCCCCTTGCTTGTTTAGCAATGTCTCTACTGCATCCATATCTTGTACGATTGCCTGCTGACGCTCATCGAACAGCAGCCCTTTATTATACCGATAATACTGGTCACAGCCATTTTCTTTAATAAACCACACCGCATAACTGTTGGCATTCAATTCTGTGATCAGTACAACCATTTCCTGACTCTCTCCAAATGCAGCCTCCATAAAATCAAAAATATGCGTCAGCATCTCTGAAGTCAATTCTATCAGATTTTCACGGTTCTGTACAAGCTCTCCGAACATTTCTTTTACTTGTTCAAATTGTTCTTCACTATCATTTTCCAAAATATTATCCTGGCTTTGTTTTGCAAATTTCTCCAGTGCCGCAACCGCCTTTTTCATTACGATTTCTTCTGTATAATTCAATAATTCTTTTCGTATCTGTTCCTGATAATCGCGTTCTGCCTGATGCCAGATATCTTCTGGGCGCATAGATTCCAGATTTTCTTTATAAATCAATAAATATTCGTATACTTTTGAAACATATGAATCCTCCAGGAAACTTTTCTGGAACATTTCACTTGCTTTACCATTTAACAAACTCACTACGCTTAAATGCTCATCAAACGGAGCCGCCTTGATTTTCTGTAACGTTGCCGTATTCCATTTCCCTTCCAGAATATCTTCCACACCATAATCTTTCCTATATTTATAAAAGAGTTCCAGATAATTTGCAAAATCTTTTGCAATCATTTTATGCTGAATATACTGGGCAATGACATCCCTGTCTATTGTTTTTCCAAGCACTTCGTAAGTCTGTATAAGCTGTGACAAATCTTCCCAGCCTCTCGCCGTAGCAAATGCTTTGCCGTCTACTGTTGTCTCAATCCGGTAAAAATTCTGTTTACGCAGCTCCAGATATGATATCACTGCCGGATGAATGCCCTGCTTATACGCATATTCTTTCCATACATCCAAATTTGCCTCTACATTGATTTTTTTAATTCGGTCTAATGTAACGATGTCAAATTCTCTAACTGACTTGTTGTACTCCGGTGGATTTCCTGCTGCCACAATAATCCAGCCTTGCGGAATTTTCTGATTTCCAAATGTTTTTCCTTGTAAAAATTGAAGCATTGTCGGTGCCAGTGTTTCTGACACACAGTTAATCTCATCAATAAACAGAATTCCTTCTTTGATTCCCGTCTGTTCGATTTTCTCATACACTGACGCAATAATTTCGCTCATCGTATATTCTGTTACCGAATAAGTCTGTCCGCCATATATTTTTTCTTTGATAAATGGTAATCCGACTGCACTTTGTCTTGTATGGTGCGTAATTGTATATGCAACCAAACCAATTTTACATTCCTTTGCAATTTGTTCCATAATCTGTGTTTTACCAATCCCAGGAGGTCCCATCAGAAGTACCGGTCTTTGACGGATAGCCGGAATCCGATATGCTCCAAACTCATCCTTCGTCAAATACGCCTCTATAGAATCTTTGATTTCTTGTTTCGCACGCTTTATATCCATTTTATGTTCCCTTCTATACTTCCTCTTACTTTATTTCTATCAAATCAACCAATGTAACTGCTGATACGATAGAAACTTATCCTAATTCATCCTCACTTAATATTAGTTTGATTGCCCACACAGGAACATCTACATCTGTATAATCTTCCTGCATAAAAACAAATGCTGTTTTAAATAGCGGCATTCTATTTGGATAGATGCCATACCCATCTGTAAAATATATCAATCCACGCAAGTCATGAAACTCTTTTTCCCTGACCAGCTGCTCCACATATTCAAATGCCGGGCGAAAGTCTGTCCCTCCTTGACCATACAATTCCATATGTTCCATGTATTCTTTTAATTCCTCTTCACTTGTAATCTTACAGTCAGAGTGCACCTGCTCATCACACTGAATAATATGCACATTTATTTTCTTAAAAAAACTTTCATTTTCCTTCAGAACGCTATAAGTCTCCTCCAGAAATTTTTGTACCAGTTCACCGGAGCACGACATGGAAGTATCTATAACAATTGCAAACTCTTCTATTTTCTTTACTTCTTTTGTTTCCTGCGGTTCTATCAAAGGCATATTTCCATATAATGATAATCCATAACTATAAAAATTATAATCAAAAGAATCCGGGTCGATTCCCATTTCTTCCCTAAACACAGAAAACTTTCTAAGAAATGATTTGTAGTCATGCCGTTCTCTATTCTCTATTTTTATCTGTCCAATGAAATCACCATTTTCTTGTGATGCTTCTTTAGAAAATGTCTCCAAATCTGTTTCCATTTGTTCATTGATGTCCTGCCACTTCTGATTCAATATTGGATCTGGCTGTCGGTTTGGTTTCTGACTCTCCCAATATCGATGATCGTCCACATAAAATTCCTGTTCTAATCTCTCCAGTTCCTTTTCTCCGAGATTCCAGCTTTGCACAATCTTGAAAATGCGTTCCGCATTCAGCACTTTTCCATTTGCTTCCTGCTCCAACCGCCTATATGTTTCACGCCGCAGCAAACTCTTAGACGCCCTCACCGATCTGTGATAATTGGCATCCACCAGATGTTCTACCGCAATATCACAGCTTAGCTCCCACACATTTCCATTTACAGGTTTTACGATATGACGGAAAATGCAATGATATACCATATGCAAATATCCCCGATTAACCTGAATTCGATTTCTTCGGTACATTCCACCCAATAATTGCGGATGATAAAAGATATTTCTTCCGTCCGTTCCAAATGGTGCAACCTCCGTATTCATCTGATAATCAAAACTGCTTAAAGCCACATCCAAAAAACGCATACCGAAATATAATTCTGCACGGGATGCATTCAAAATTTGTGTCCCGATCCGCTCTAATTGTTCAGCAAGTTCACCGGTCGCATCCAGCGTTCTTGATCCTTGATTGTCCATCTGCATCCCCTCCTCTTTTATAATTCAAATGTTTTCTTCTTCCGCTCCGGATACAGGCTCTGTTTTTCATTCATAAGAAAGCTTAATGTTTCTCCCCTTTTCTTTTCAGAGGCTTCCATAATAGCTATATCCAACATCTCCCGGCTCCAAAGATTTTGTTTACTTAAAAATTGCAATCGTTCGATCGCATCTTGCTCTACTAAAATCTCTGACCACTGTGCAAAATGTTCCAACATATACTCTTTATACTCATCTTTGTTTTTATCTGTCAAATCATACGGATATTCTAACCTGTTAAACACCATATCGACCAATACTTCTTGTTTATCCTGTGCTTTTGCCAAAACAAACAACTCATCATATTTTCGATAATCCATTTCCTTATTATAGAAACACTGTCGATAATTATTGCCCGTTCCATGGTGTTGTGTAAACAAAATTCTTGCCGGTGTATTTTCCACCGCTTCCTCATAATGTTCCGGGAATACTAATCTTGCCTCTTTCCCTGCTTCTTCATATATAAAAGTAACATCTATCCGCTGCCACAAATCTCCAAGAATCTCTTTCACGCAAGATTTCTCGCCCTGCTTCATATGCACTTTCAATCCGCTCAATTTGCCGCATCCGGTAAATGCTCCACTACCTATACTCATTAATGTATTGGAAAATTCCAGATATCGCAATTCCTTACAGCCATAAAAAATATAATTACCAATTTCTTCAACGGTCTCTGGAAAGATGACTTTCTCTACGTCTACTCCCGCAAGCAATTTATTATTTTCTTCCAGCAGAAGACCGTCTTCACTTTCATACATGAGTACATCCTCATCTTCCTGTGATTTTCTCGCTGAAAATGTGTATGCAGCTACTTTTTTTACCGGATATCCGTCAATTTGCGCCGGAAGCGTTACGCAGGAATCCACTCCATAGCAACGTACAATTTCTATATAATCTTTTTGAATTCGATACTCTATTTTCATACTTTTACACCCTCGAAATTTTTCACTTTTCTTATTATAGCATAAAATTTTTTTCTTTTTCTGCACTTTTATCCGTACGATTTTATTTTGCGTTGACAAATAGATATCCTCGCGTTACAATTCGGTTGGTATATGGAAAAAATTACTGTTCACATGGCATTTTATAAACAGTAATTAAAAGGATTTTCTTTTGAATTCTTATAGGTAACATAAGCGAATTTCAGGAGGATTCATATGAATGTAAGTAAGCTAAAACACTTTACTTTACTGACTGTCAGCACACTCATTATGGCAGTTGGAACTTATTTTTTCAAATTTACAAACAATTTTACTTTTGGTGGTATCACCGGTCTTGCCGTACTTGTTGCCAAAACCGGAAAAATATCCGCCAGTGATTTTTCATTTATCATGAATATGCTGTTGCTGTTACTTGGATTTTTTGTACTGGGTAAAAAATTTGCAGCAAAAACTGCCTACTGCAGTATTCTGCTTTCTGTTGCACTTTCTGTCTTAGAACGTGTCTGTCCGATGACCCATCCTCTGACAGACCAGACGATGTTGGAACTTTGCTTTGCAATCGCACTCCCTGCACTTGGCTCTGCCATTCTTTTTAATATCGGCTCATCAAGTGGCGGGACGGATATTATTGCTATGATTATTAAAAAATACAGCAGTTTCGATATCGGAAGGGCATTGCTCGTATCCGACATTCTGATTACAGTTGCCGGATGCTTTGTATTTGACATCAAGACCGGACTGTACTCCTTCCTCGGACTTGCCGTTCGTTCTTTCATGATCGACAACTTTATTGAAAGCTTTAATCTTTCGAAATATTTTAACGTTGTATGCGATGATCCACAACCAATCTGTGATTTCATTGTAAATGAACTGAACCGCAGCGCAACTGTTGTAGATGCCCAGGGTGCATTTACCGGAAACGAAAAATATATTATCTTCACTGCGCTCAACCGCCCTCAGGCAATCAAGCTTCGTAACTATATCAAGGAGAATCAGCCAACAGCCTTTATCTTGATATCGAATACAAGCGAAATTATCGGTAAGGGATTTCATAGTGTGTAAAGAAATAAAAAACCACCCCGGCTCAACTTAAATTTGAGTCGGGGCGATTCTCTTCTGCCTATTTAAATACTTGCTATGCCAGTACCCTTTTCTTACTACCAGTACGCCGGTACCAGATTAACTCCCTGAATCGGTACTTTATACGCCGTTTTTGTCATCGGGAATATACGATAATATATATTTCCTATTTTCAGCAATGTCTCACTGCCTATTCTTACTTCTTCTACTGTAAATCCTTTTTTACTCAGATATTCTACAGCTGCAGCCCTTCTGTCTGCTACATTTGTCCCCCAAATAACCATATCTATAAATACAGATTTCCTTCTGTCAAGATAAGGGAACGCAAGATTTACACCTTCTAAATATGGATTCTTGAACAATTTACTCTTTGTCTTTACAAAACGATTCATAGCTCCTTCGAAAATACTATGGAACTCTGCTTCCCATAGTGTACGATACTGCTCATCCTGCGCGGCAGCCTCTGTCATACGCTCTTCTACACGACTCTGCTCTGATACAGAAAACAGATCATGAATACAACCACTCTCACGAAGAAGCCATAATAAGACTGCATATTCCAGACTAATTGGACCATCCTCTAAAATCTCTGCTCGAAGGCTTTCTCTTATTCTAACATAACTTATCTCATCACTAAGATATGCCTTCAGCTCAATACCTGATGTATCATAATCCATATCACATCCCAGAAGATCCGGAACTTCCTTTAAAAGTTCTTCCGCTTTCAAAGCATTTACCACTTCTTGCTCAATCTGAGATGCTTCTTTTTTCTTCAAACTCTTTGCTATCTGCACTGCTTTCTGTAATGCTGCAGAAAATTCTAAAAATGAACTTGTATCTACTTTCCCCAGCTCTGTTTCCAACACCTGTGCCGCAGCAACCGCACGCAGCACCGCATTTTTTGCCACGCTTGGATGAAGACTCTCCTGTCCGTTTAACGCAAGTAACGCATATTGTTGAGATAATATAAGCTCTTTCATAACATTCTTCCTCTCTTTCACTTATCTGCGGAATTTTACTTACTACTTAGAATATGCAGTATAATACGTTACTTGTCAATTATTACCATTACCTTAAAGTTTCCATTTTTTAAGATTCCACTTGCAATTTCATATATATAGATGCATAATATCACTAGACAACAATTTTATATTGTCACTGGGGAGCTGGCGAAAACCGGCTGAGAGGAAACGTAATTCCGTTTCGACCCACTTAAACCTGATTTGGATAATGCCAACGGAGGGAATGTATACCATGTAATTGATTGAGATGCCCTCGCATCTCATTTCTTTTATTTCGGACAGCTGGTAGGATCTTCACTCAGGTGAGGATCCTTTTTTCATCTCAATTTTTTTCAAAATGATAAAAGCATTTCCGAGTAAAAGAAAAGGAGACTCAGATTATGAATGAAACAAATAAAACAAAAAAATTAGCGCTTGCCGGAGTTCTTACTGCTCTTGCAGTTGTAGGAAGTTTTTTGAGTGTTCCGGTTGCCGGAAGCAAATGTGCTCCGGTTCAGCATATGGTCAATATTCTTGCCGCTGTTACACTCGGTCCTGGTTGGGGAGTCGGCATTGCTTTCTGTGCAAGCCTGCTTCGTAATATACTTGGTCTTGGGAGCCTTATGGCATTCCCTGGAAGTATGGTCGGTGCATTGTGCTGTGGACTGGTTTACAAAAAATGTAAAGTCTTAAGCCTGACTTGTCTTGCTGAAGCTATCGGTACCGGTATTCTTGGTGGTATCGCAGCTTATCCGGTTGCCCGTTTCCTTATGGGTGCTGCACCTGCAGGACTGTTCGTTTATGTAATACCATTCCTTATTTCTACTGTAGCTGGAAGTATTCTTGCATTTATCCTGATTTCAATCCTTCAGAAAAGCGGGGTAATGTCACAGCTCACTGCAGCATAATTTTTTTGTTTGACCCAAAAGCGATACATTGGGAACACCACCTTGTACCGCTATAAAAAAGCAAATCGCTTTATGATTTTGTATATCATCAGATTGCTCTGATGTAGGCGTTGGCAAAAATATTTCATATTCATAGAGAAATATTTTCTCTTATTTCTTCTATGCTCATTCACTGGACGTGTTGGTTTTTCGATGAACGGTCTGTATCACTACAGACTTTCATCTTTCATGTACGCTGTCCGTATTTTGCTGACGTCATAAATATAATTTATTTCTTTTATTAAAATGATTGGAGGCAAAATAACATGAGAAACTACACAACCCAGATGGATGCAGCCCGCAAGGGAATTGTCACTCCTGAAATCAAACTTGTTGCTGAAAAAGAGCATATGGATGTCGATAAACTTATGACACTTGTTGCTGAGGGTAAGGTTGCCATTTGTGCAAATAAAAACCATACTTGCTTAAGTGCTGAGGGTGTCGGAAGTATGCTCCGCACAAAAATCAATGTCAATCTTGGTGTATCACGTGACTGTAAAGATTACGATGTAGAAATGCAAAAAGTAATGAGCGCGGTAAACTTAGGTGCCGAAGCAATCATGGATCTTTCAAGCCATGGAAATACTCAGCCTTTCCGTCGCAAACTGACAAGCGAATGTCCTGTTATGATCGGAACTGTTCCTGTTTATGACAGTGTTATCCACTATCAGCGTGACCTCGCAACACTTACAGCTCATGATTTTATCGATGTTATCCGTATGCACGCAGAAGACGGTGTTGATTTCGTCACACTTCACTGTGGAATTACAAGAAAAACAATCGAGCAGATTAAAAAACATAAAAGAAAAATGAATATCGTAAGCCGTGGCGGAAGCCTTGTATTTGCATGGATGAGTATGACAGGCGAAGAGAACCCATTCTATGAATACTATGATGAAATTCTTGATATCTGCGAAGAGTATGATGTAACAATTTCTCTTGGCGACGCCTGCCGTCCTGGATGTCTTGCAGACGCAACAGATGTATGCCAGATTGAAGAACTTGTTCGTTTGGGAGAACTTACAAAACGTGCCTGGGATCACAATGTACAGGTTATGGTAGAAGGTCCTGGACATGTGCCGCTTGATCAGGTTGCAGCCAATATGAAAGTACAGCAGAGTATCTGTATGGGAGCTCCTTTCTATGTACTTGGACCTCTTGTAACAGACATTGCTCCTGGTTATGACCATATCACAGCTGCCATCGGTGGTGCTGTAGCTGCTATGAGTGGTGCTGCATTCCTCTGCTATGTAACTCCTGCAGAGCACCTTGCACTTCCAAATGTAGAAGATACAAAGCAGGGAATCATTGCTTCTAAGATTGCAGCTCATGCAGCCGATATTGCAAAAGGAATTCCAGGTGCACGTGATATTGATGACAAGATGGCTGATGCCCGTCGCATTCTCGACTGGGATGCTCAGTACGCATGTGCTTTAGATCCTGAAACTGCCAAATCGATCCGCGACAGCAGAAAACCGGAAGATGATCACAGTGATACTTGCAGCATGTGCGGAAAATTCTGCGCTGTCAGAAGTATGAACAAAGCACTTGCCGGAGAATATATTGATATACTGTAAAATCAAACATGTCGTAAATAAGTAGCCTGTTGGCTACTTATTTACGACATAGTTGTTATTTCTGGAAATTTACTTTACCACATTGTACGCAAAACATCACCTTTTAAATATAGATTTCCCCTTGCTTCTTCTTTTACAGAATTTAACTTCTGTTGATTTACCATATAGGATATATTTTGCCGAGAACATTCTAATAAATTACAGCTTTCTGTTGTATCAAGAATATTTTTTTGTACAAACATTTTAAAATCATTCAATTTTAATGGCATTGTTTCCCCAACTTCGTAAAGAAGGCTTGCCTGTATATCAATGGAATCATTAAACGTAATAAAATACCCTCCTGTTCCAATTTTCCCTGATTGATATAATCGTTCATTATTCATTACCTTTTTCAGGTCTTCAACATCTTTCATGGTATCCAATTCAATTTTCTTCATTGTCTCATCAGCAAAAAAACATAATATTGTGTGATTTTCAGACATAACGCATTCCATAATATTTTTCTGTTGTCTTTTCATAACAAAATCCGGTAAATAATTTATTTTTTTAATATAAAGACTGTCCTGCGAACATCTCCCCTCTGAAATTTCTAAAAATTTCATTTCATCGTAAGTCTCCATATGATGATGTGTCAGAATCGCTTTGATATTCTGTCTTCCGCTTGGAATTACTCTTTCTTTTACCCATAAAAAGCTAATATCACGTGGAATGGTATATATTTTCTTTTTGACATAACTTGCAAACAGCAAAGGAGCTGTCCATTCATCCAGATATTCCGGCAATTCTATAATACAAGTTTTGGCTTTTTCATAGTAAAGAAGAATTCCTACTAACAATGCATTTTCTTCATCAATTATTTGAAAGATTTTCATATACCTTATACCTCTCATAAATCATATTCCAAATTTTATCAATAAAAACTTCTGACAAACTTGTTTCCAGTCCTTCAAAAATAATACTTCTATCAGATTCCTTCAACTTACCATCAAACACATCTCCACAAGCTTTTATGAAATTCAAATTTTCATAGCATGAGTAACTACCAATAAAGTTCTGACAACGTTTGTCTTCCATAATATCAAATTTCATAACATCTTCATCAGAGATACATGAATATAATAATGACGATCCGTGATCAAATAATGGTGCAATTCGTAATATACGAGCTCTTGCATTTCTTAAAATTTCAATATTGGCACCATGTCTATCCCTATTAAGTATCAGATAATCAATTGCTATCATTTGATCAATATACTTTTTCCAACCACAGCGAACACAAAAATCATAGTGTGATTCTTCTTTCTTAGCATTCGTTCTATAATAATCATCTAACGCAATCTTACTCTCTCCTCGTTTTTTAAAGTCCGCAGAAGCACACAAATATGTGTTATATATCTTTCCCTCTATCTCTATATCTGCATGTATCAATTTATATTCAAGATGTTCTACTCCTAATAAAGTAAGCAAACGATCAACAATTATCTCATTTACGCATTCATGCCCTATAACTCCATTCACAAAATCAAAATTAGATAACTTATAATATATCTTTTTCCCTTCTATCACGGATTCTGATTTCAAAAAAGTTCCTGCTGTTCCACTTGAACTTCTGATATGCGACCATTTTAAATATGTGAGATCCTGTGTTTCCATAATTATTTTATTATCCATCACTTGCTCCTTTCTTTTTGACGCTCGTCAAATAGTTTTATAATATTATACATAATTATTTGACGAGCGTCAAATATTTTTTTAAAAACTATAGAATACAGGATATGAAGAAGTTACTGTTCACTCCCGTGTCAATCACTACGCTGATTGGCACGGAGGATGCACGTTTTATCTTGAACGTCATCTCGCCCATCGCCAGAGGCGATTTAAAATGGCGAGATGCGTTGCTGGTCGCAGGTACTGTGAGCAGTACCTTTATACTGTAAATATTCACGGAATACGTGTACTATCAATTTTAATTTAGGAGTTGTTTATGAAGTATGAAATGCTTGTCCTTGATTTGGACGGAACCCTCACAAATTCAAGGAAAGAAATCACCCCTGCCACAAAGCAGGCTCTTATAGAAATTCAGGAAGCCGGAAAAAAGGTGGTTCTTGCCAGCGGACGTCCGACATGTGGTGTTATGCCACTCGCAAAAGAATTAGAACTTGACCGTTTTGGAAGCTATATTCTTTCTTTTAACGGTGCACTTATTATCGACTGTGCAACAAATAAACCGGTCTATAATAAAACTCTGCCTCGTGAAGTTATTGCACCTATTTTTGAATGTACCAAAAATTATCCGGGGCTGGATATTATTTCTTATGAGAATGATTGTGTAATTTCCGGAATTAAGCTAAATAAATATACAGAAAAAGAAATGTTTATCAATAAAATGCCCGTGAAAGAAGTCGACAATTTTGTTGAATATTTGGATTTTCCGGTAAACAAGATGCTGATTCCGGGTGAACCGGCTGTTTTGGAGAAATTAATGCCAGAATTAAAGCGTAAATTCCATTCACTTTTAAATATTTACCGTTCGGAACCATTTTTCTTAGAGATTATGCCACAGAAAATTGACAAGGCAAACTCTCTGCAGAAATTGCTCAACAGTATCGGTCTGACCGCCAACTCTATGATATGCTGTGGTGACGGCTTCAATGATGTTTCTATGATTGAATATGCCGGACTTGGTGTCGCTATGGAAAATGCTCAGCCAATTGTAAAGGAGCATGCGGATTTTATTACTCATTCGAATGATGACGACGGAATTCTTCATGTTATCAACACATTTATGAGATAAGAAAAGAGATATTCACATTATGCAATGAATTTTAAGGAGGTTTTTCCCATGATTATTAAAAATGGTACAATTCTGAACCCTGCCACACAAACAATTATTTCTGGTGACATTCTTATTGAAGATGATAAGATTATTAAAATTGCTAAGTCAATCACTCCATCGGAATCAGAAGAAGTCATTGATGCTTCCGGACTGGTCATTGCGCCTGGTCTGATCGATACGCATATTCATTTCCGTGATCCTGGATTCACTTATAAAGAAGATATCCATACCGGTTCGCTTTCTGCTGCACATGGAGGAGTTACAACTGTTATCTGCATGGCAAATACTTCTCCGACTGTAGATAATGTTCCTGTACTTGAGGACATTTTACAGCGTGCCAAGGCTGAAGGTATTCGTATTTATCAGGCTGCTTCTATTTCACATTCTTTAAAGGGTGAAACCCTGACTGATATGAAAGCGTTAAAAGAAGCCGGAGCATGTGGATTTACTGATGATGGTATTCCTTTAAAAAATGCTGCGTTCTGCTATAAAGCTATGGAAGAAGCTGCCTCTTTGAATGTTCCGATAAGCCTTCACGAAGAAGACCCTGCATTTATTACGAACAACGGAATCAATCATGGTGATGTGTCTGAAAAGCTGGGTGTATATGGCTCTCCTTCTATTGCTGAAGAGTCTTTGGTTGCCCGCGATTGTATGCTTGCTCTTCGCTCCGGCGCAGACGTTGTTATCCAGCACATCAGCTCCGGACGTTCTGTTGAACTAATCCGCATGTTCAAGGCGCAAGGTGCAAAACTTCACGCTGAAGCTACACCGCATCATTTCACATTGACCGATGAGGCCTTGTTAGAGCATGGAACGCTTGCAAAAATGAATCCGCCGCTTCGTACTGAAGCAGACCGTCTGGCAATCATCGAAGGTTTAAAAGACGGAACGATCGATTTAATCGCAACAGACCATGCCCCTCACAGTGCCGAAGAAAAAGCAAAACCATTGACAGAAGCTCCTAGTGGAATCATCGGGCTGGAAACATCCCTTTCACTTGGCATTACATCGCTTGTCCGTCCGGGACACTTGACTATGATGGAATTATTAGAGAAAATGACAATCAATCCGGCCAGACTTTATCATCTGCCTTACGGCACGATTGAAGAAGGTGCTGCTGCCGATTTTGTACTTTTCAATCCAGATGAAACATGGATACCGACAGAGTACGCATCAAAATCATCCAACAGCCCATTTACTGGAAAAGAATTATACGGAAAAATCAAATACACCATCTGCCGTGGAAAGATAGTTTACCAAGATTAGATAGGTTGGCAGGGTGCTGGGGGTGCCGGTGGGGACGGGGTTTATGGCTCTTTTTCCTGTGAAAAAGAGCCATAACCCCCGTCCCCACCGGCACCCCCAGCACCCACCAGCACCTCTGTTCTACTGAATTTCTTCTCCGAATCCTTCTCCAAGCACTTCATTTGACTCCATTATAATCACAAATGCTTTCTCGTCAGCCTTTCTGGCCATCTCGCGAATCGCATACATTTCTTTATTATTACTTGCACACATTACAATATCTTTCTCAACGCCTGTATAACTTCCACAGCCTCTTAAAATTGTTGAGCCTCGTCCTACATGTTCGTCTATCATATTTGCTACTTTTTGCCCTTCATCCGTCACGATCAATGCAATCTTACCCGAATTGATGCCATATGTGATTTTATCAATTACAACGGTCAGAAAATAGGAAATGATCAAACCGTAAATCGTGGCATCTACGTCTTTAAATATTGCTCCGCCTAATAATACAACCGCACAGTCAATTGCGAATACAATTTTCCCCAATGAAATATGTGGGTGTTTCGAGTGGATTGCCACACATACGAAATCCATTCCGGCTGTTGAGGAATGATTCATAAATATCAATGCGTATCCAAGTCCGGAAAAAATGCCGGTGCATAGTGCGGCAAGCATACGGTCGCCGGAATATACTGGAAACAATGTAACGACATAGTCTGTGATCAAAGATGAAATAATAAGCGAGCGTATGGAACGTGCAAAAAACTCTTTTCCCAATGTCTTAAAACATATGATTACAATCGGTATATTTAATGCAATTGTTCCCCATCCGATTGGAATATTGAACAACCGATATAAAATCAACGCAAGTCCTGATACTCCGGCCAATGGAAATTCTGCATTTGCTGCAAAATTGTAAATTCCAAGACCAATCAAAACACCTCCCACAATATCTATAAAAATATCATATGCAAATTTTTTTATATTCCAGTTACTTTTCATTGTGTAATCCCTACCTTACATCTATTTTTATCTCAGTCGAAAAGACTCCCACCTCTTTCAGGTGGTGAGTAACAGCAAATTTGTCTCAGTGGAAGTCCAATCTCCGACTGAGATAAACGCTCCGCGAGGATGCGCAGTGATTCTGTAA
>OLGY01000984.1_pt1 | contig 16466 bp, 12 predicted proteins | sample 1605951 | NCBI WGS metagenome assembly OLGY01 (sample SAMN03283280) | human gut metagenome | biome: human-associated habitat; material: feces | host: Homo sapiens | place: Peru | collected 2012
ATGTATGGACAGTAGCTAAGAACACTTGGGAGAAGGGTCTTACCTACGCTTATCGCGATCGTCGTAACAAGAAGCGCACATTCCGCGCATTGTGGATCCAGCGTATCAACGCTGCTGCTCGCCTCGATGGTATGAGCTACAGCCAGTTGATGGGTGCTCTTCACAAGGCAGGTATCGAGATTAACCGTAAGGTTCTCGCTGACCTCGCTGTTAACAACCCAGAGGCTTTCAAGGCTATCGTTGCAAAGGTGAAGTAAATCCGACGCTAGGCTCTTTTCTTCCGGGTTTTCCCCGCAGGGAGAGTGTTTAGCCTCTAGATTAGAGAAAACTGAAGATTGCATTGGTTGGAAGTATTTCCGCTGATGCAATCTTTTTTTGTGCCCGGGAAATTGGACGAGAAGTCTTCTCAAGCCTTTCAGGGCGTGTGGGGCGTTGATTATGCACGAATAAAAATCCCCAGTTATCCATTAAAAAGATAGCTGGGGATTTGTGTATTATAAGCTTTCAGCTTTACTTGATCAATTCAAGACCTGCCTCGAACTTGGTGGTCTTTTCCATCAATTCCGGCAACTGCTGTACAAGCGTCTTGAGAATCAATACGTTATAGCCGTCCTGCTCGTTGATCTCAAGCATTTTAACAATAACCGGATTGGATAACAATTCTGTGACATACGCCTGATCAAGATAGAAAAATGCTGTGTTGAAGATGTCGTTGAAACGAACGTTTACAGGGATACCATCCTTGAAAACAGCCAAGAGTGCATTGATGGCTGCCTTCTTGGCAGGATCAGTGATGGTGCTGACAATCTTCTCATTGTTCAGGAAGACGAGAATCTTGCTCTCATCTACAACCTTATAGGTTGCATAGTCTTCAGCTATCTGCCATTCTGGAGTATAATTAGCTTCAGAATATTGAGCGATAATCTTGCCATCTGCGGTGAATGCAACCGTCTTCAACACCATTGGCAAGCTTTGGTTCAAGATGCTTTCTACGTCCTGTGCTGATAATTCTGGAGTGATCATGATAGGGGAGTCTGATGAAATATTCCAATTCATCTTGAATGAGCCCTTCCATGAATAAGCTGCGTATGGATCATCAGTCTGATGGCCATACTTGTTATACATGGTTACAGGTTCCAGATTCCAGGTTGCAAGAAGCTTGGAAACTGCTGGCTTCTCACTGTTGCTTCCTTTAAATGTGCCGTCTGCCGTCTTCAGTTCTACGCTGATGTTCTTGTAGTCTGCAGAAATCTTTGCGGTGAAATCTACATACATAGAGGAGGGATCAAGCTGAGATCTGGTTATGTCCTCTTTAAAGGTTGCTTTTCCCTGACCTCTCAATGTGTAACCATCCAGTGCAATAACTGTTGCCTCCGGTACGTTCACTGTTACCTCGCCATTCTTGTCTGTCAAAGTTACCTTGGCAGTCTGATTTCCAGCCTTCTCGATTTTCATGTCGAAGTCCCAATAGTTGTAGTCTACATCGCCATCTTCTGTATCGATTTCCTCACCCCAGACATTGTAAGTACCTGCCTTGAAAGTCTCCCATACATCAGGATCGTCATCATCGCTGCTACATGCCGTGAAGAAGCCAAGGGTACAAACCATGGCAATCAGATAGATAAACTTTTTCATAATCTTCTCTTTGTGTGAATTATTAAATTTTTACAGCATTGTTTCTATTGAAGCCTTTCGGGCTTTATAACCTTTTCCGCTTTACTTGATCAATTCAAGACCTGCCTCGAACTTGGTGGTCTTTTCCATGATGGCAGGAAGCTGGTTCACAATGGTCTTCAGCATCAGGAACTCTGCCAAATCGTCCTTGTCCATACCAATTGTAGGAATCTTGTTTACCGTGGCATAAAGCATAGAGATGATAGGAGCTACGAAATCCTTGTCAACATAGAAATATACTTTGTTGGCTGCTGGATAAGATACGTGTACTGGAATACCGGTCTTAAACTGCTCCAGCATGCTGGTAACCATAGCCTTCTCTTGAGCATCGTCGATGTCTTCTGTAATCTTGGCTGTGTTCAGGAACAAGGCAATCATATTCTCGTTAACCACCTGGTATGTAGCGTAGTCGTTAGCTACCTTCCAGTCCTTGTCATCAGCCTCTTCCTTGTAGGTTGCAGAAATCTGACCCTTCTCATTGAAGGTTACATCCTGCAAAACGCTTCTGAGCTGGCTGTTGAGCAGCATTGGAACCATTGAGATGGAATTCTTTACTGGATATGGCTCATCAAGCAAGCCTGGGATAGTGATAACTGCATCATCAGAACCTTCCCAGTTTAATACTACTGAACCTGTAGAATTGCCATTTGCATCAAACCCGGCATCCTGTACCTTCCAGGTGCCTTCAATCTTCTCGTTGCGGTTGAAATCATTTTCATTGTTGTCATCATCGCTGCTACAAGCAGTGAAGAAGCCAAGGGTGCAAACCATGGCCATCAAATAAATAAACTTTTTCATTGTCTTCTCTTTTTTTTGTTAATGAATAATTTGTTGTTTTTTATCTTTTTATCTCTCTTTGGCTATATATAATAATGTTCGCGTACATTATTATATAGATAGCTTCAGCAGAATATTATCTGTTACTTCAGCTGATACGAGATGCCGATGCTGCCGTAGATAGGGTACATCGTCTGCTCGATGGTCTCGAAATCCTTCTTGAAGATGCCGTTCAGACCCCAGCTCAGGTCGGCGCAGATGCCCCAGCGGTCGCTCAGCTTCCAGTCTATTCCGAAATCTACGCCCACGTGCCAGTTGCGCATATCGTCGCTGAAGTCGTAATCACCACGCTCGCCTTCGTCATGCCCCAACTTTACCTTCTGTCCGGTAGGATCGCCCTTAGGATGACCTTCCTCCTGGCGGCGGAGGTAACCATCGTATGCCCAGCCCTCAAACTTCTTCGAGGTAACATAACTTACGTATGGACCCAGCTTGAAGCGGAGATTGTCACATACATCGTATGTTGCCAGAATCGGAACGGTGATGAGACTCATGTCCACCTTGGTCACGACATCGCCCGTAAAGATGCCCTGCAGCTCCTCGCCGCCACGAACTATCTTCATGTAGTAATTCTTTACACCCGCATCGGTCTTCATGCCCTTGTTCTCGAAGCGGATTCCACCCACGAAACCCCAGTTTCCGGAGAGTGGGTGATAGGCATCCACGCCCAGACTGAAGTTAGGGCGAAGGGTGTAGCTGTGAAGCGTGCGGATGGTGGCAGGCATACCGATAGGGGCAGTGCCGCCCAGGTTGTAAGCCACGCGTGCCTGATACTCATAGCCGTGGAGATACTGGTTCCAGGCACTATTCTTGTCTCCTGCCCATGAAGCAGTGCCGCATGCCAGCAGGAGTGCCATTACTGTTATCTTTTTCATTTTTCTTCTTATTTGCAAATCAGTTTGAAACTATCCACCCAGAGGGTGCTGCCCACGGCTCCCAGGAAGTTGGCGCCATCAGAACTTGATGAGCAGACGATGGTAAGACTGTAGCCGCCATTCTTCAGCTTCACGGGGTCGATGGTCTTGCCGTAGGATTGATAGTCGAAATCTACGCTGAAGTGATGCCATTCCGGCGTGTTTCCGATTGCCACCTTGCCGTTGTCGTCATGGGTTTCGCCTACCAGGGCGAGAGCCACAATCTGCTTGCTGCTCTGTACGTTATCTCCGTAGAGTACTACCTGATTTCCCTTCTCGTCGATGTTCTCGTAGAGCACGGCGTAGATGGTTCCGTAGTCCTTGCGGTCCAGCTCCTTCATTTCCTTGTCGGTGAATTTCTCTCCAGCCTGATACTTGTACCAGCCTTCCAGCTTGAGGGGTTTGCTGCTGAAACTGAACGGACGTCCGAACTTGGTAGCCTTCATCGCATCGCGCAGGGCATCGGTGGCGTCAAACTGTCCGATAAAGAGATTGCCGGCAGCGATAGGCTTCTTCACCATGTCGGCAAGCTTGCTGGTGCGCTGGGTGGTGAGCTTCACGCCCTTGCCCTGATAGCCGTTTTCTGTCATCACGGTAGGATATTCCTCCGGTTTAGCCGAACTGTTGCTTATCTTGAATCCCGGGTTTCCGGTTGCCCAGATGTCGAGTTCTTCGCCGTTCCAGTTTTCCTTCCAGTTGTAGTATCCCTTGTTGAGGTAGGCGTTTTCGAATTCGAATTCAAATTCGTTGCTCATGCTGGTCTGTCCCTTCTTGATGCTCACCTGATAGGTGCGGGTCCATTGCTTGTCTTCTGATGTAACTACGTATGTTACAGGACCTTTGGAGAAGTCGTGTACGCTTCCGCTTTCCGGCTGGATGGTGGCGCCTGGGGTGAGTCGGAACTCTGGTGCCTGCCTGCTGAGGATGGCAAACGGACGCATGGTGAACTCAATTTTGTCCTGGTCGCTCTGCACGTTGACGAGGGTATCTGCCGCATTGGCAAACCACAGTTTCAGCAGTGGTCCGGGATGGATATAAGCCTGTTCGATGTCGCATTCGGCATTGAGGGGCTCATCCTTAAAGCAAGATGTCAGCGAGAGGGTGCTGGCAGCAGTGAGAGATGCTATTATAAATTGAGATAAAACCTTTACTTTCATTTTGTTAGAACTTTTACTGTCTATAATCGATATATAAATCCGTTGGCAAAGATACGATGAAAACTTGTAAATGCCAAATATTTTTCGTTTTATTTAACTAGTTAACAGAGAAATTGAATATTTCTGTTCGTTTTTTGGATAAAGAAGTGCCCTGAAGGCGGGAAAAGCATCTTGTAATCAATGCTTTCCCTCTTCAGGGCTTTAGGATGATTCCCGCTGGAATCCTTCAAGCTTCTCTGGGTATAGGATTTTTTTTACAATCCTACGTCTCCTGAGTCGGTCTTGCCAGAGTCTGTGCTGCCTGAGTCGGTCTTGCCAGAGTCGGTGTTGCCCGGATCGGTCTTGCCCGGATCGGTGCTGCCTGGGTCAGTCTTGCCTGGGTCGGTGGCCTTACTGTTGTCGAGACCCGTGTACTCGGTCATCTCCTCAGCCTTCACGTTGCGGAGCATGTTCTTCACGCGCTTGCCCTGTTCCATCTCGGTGGCAGGCAGGAAGATGACGTGCATGCCCTTGATGTTGGCACTGGTGAACTTCTTGGCGCTGTCGGCTGGGGTAGTGGTGAGTCCTACCTTGAAGGAGCCGAATCCGTCGAGCACTACTCGCTTGCCGTCGGCGAGACCGTAGCTGATCTCGGTTTCCAGGGCATTGATTACTGCGATGATGTCTGGCTCGGTCAGGGTGCATCGCTTGCTGATCTTGCCAGCAATCTCCTTGGTGTCAATAACACCGTCTACTACTGCTCGTCCATAGACCTTACCTTCGGTCTTGGAGTTCTTGCGGTTGTTAACTACTTTTCTGTACTTTACGCTCATAGTATTAAAAATTTAAAAGGTTAAAAATAAATGTGTTTTTCTTTCTTTTTTCAGCCCAGGACTTGTCCTTTTTGGCAGCCCTGGACTGTTTTACTGTTTTCCATATCGGTCGTCTGCCTAGCTCATGCAGTTGGTCAACCCCAGTGAGGTTGCGATGGCAGTGAGGATGGCTGCGGCGATCTTGATGATGGTCTTGATGGTGTCTTTTTTCATAGTATTAGATGATTTGAAATGTTTGTTTATTTCAGAGTCTGATGCCGGTTGGGCCGTCGCATGGTATAGCTTACGTGCAGCCAGCGTTTCTGTGGTTGTCCGCGCGGTTCAAGAATCATCTGGTCGAAGTCGCAGTTCTTCCGGATGAATTCCATGTACTTCAGCAGCACCTCGCTGTTGGTGACGAAGATGTCTGCAGCCTCGCCCAGTTCGTGCTGACTTCCGATAGCTCCTCCCACCTGCAGATTAAGCAGGTGGCACCTGTAACCGCTGGTGATGCGGATAGCACCGAACTGTCGGCGAAGAGGCTCCAGGATCTTCTCACATAGCGTGGTGAGTCTTACCACCACGATGATGTCATGTGGTGTATTATCAACGCCATTTTTCATGGCAGTGCCCGATTTGATGAATTCCCCGAGGGCGAAGTGGGGTGAGAGTAGCATCTTGTGCATCTTCTCGTTTTCCTGTTCATTGTATTCCATAGTGATGTCAATTAAAATGTTTTATATTTTCGTGTTTTTCTTTCTTTTTATTTCTGATGCAAAGATACAACATTTTTCCGGTTTTTGCAATAGGTAGAGGGTTGCAACAAGGGTTGTCATCGGGGTTGTTTTGAAAAAGAAAACCGCCTGTGGGCAAATCGGATGTCCACAGACGGTTTTTCTTTATGATATACTATACTTTTTTATTTCTCGCTCTTTACTCGCAAGAATTTATCTACCATCATCAGGTTGCTGAACTTGAATGATGGCTTGCATGCCTTCCTGGTCTTCAACTTGATGGTGAAGAGGTCGTGGGTGCCTTCTACCGCAGGCTGTTCACCGATGTTGACGAAGGTAGGGTAGATCAGCTTGCTGCCGTCAGAGTGGAGGCGGTCCTTGGAGATGTTCTCCATCTTGCCCATATCCTTGACGTCGATGCCGATGAACTCGAAGTCGGTGGCATTGTATGGCAAGGCAAAGCTCAGGGCATTGAGAGATACGAGATCCTTGCCCTTCACGGTGAGGGTGATGACGTCGCCTGCCTGGTATGCCTTCTTGTCGGCTACGAGCGAGATGCTGCCTGCAACAGGAGCCACCTGCTTGCTGCTTACACCGCTCTTCAACTGGGTGGCAACCACCGAGATGTCATAGGCATCAATCAAGCCGTTGCGGTTGATGTCGCCATTGCTTACATAGCCCTCGAAGTCCTTGTCGCCCTTGCGCAGACCGCAATAGTTGAGATAGGAAGTGAAGTCGTTCTCATCGATGCGGTTATCGTTGTTGATGTCGCCCGGCTTCTTCATCTTGCTGCCTGGGGTCTTGAATACATACAACTCAGTACCTGACGCCTGTCCGCCTTTGGTCTCCTCAACGGTCATCTTCACATACTGTGCCTCTGGCTCACCCTTGAACTTGTATTCCTTTACACCCCCATCCTTGTTCCACTCGAAGGTGCCGTTCTCAGTCCAGTTGCTGCCATCGAAACTTGTTGCGATGCGTCCCTTGTAAATCTGTCCGTGACTGTCACGCTCTGAGCTTGGCAGATACTGAATCCTGTCGAGCTTGGCGATGCCATGCAGGTTCATCGTCATGTCGAATGGCAATACGCCTTCCTTCTTGTAGTAGTCGGTGTGCCAGTAGTTCTTCTCGTTGAAGTCGAACATCTTGGCTACCTCCAGTCCTTCCCAGTCTGGGGTGGAGTTGGTGGCTGTGATGTCACGGATTGCCTCGTCGAGAGGGTCCTTGATGGTGCGTCCCTTCAGGGTGGTCCACTCTGATGCCCCGTCCTTGTTCACCGCTCTCACCTGTATGTCATACTCGGTTTCTGGTTTCAGATTCTCGATGGTGAATTCAGTGCTGCGGATGGTAGAGTGGAGCATACCGTCAATCTTCACTTCATAATAGTCTGCGTTTGCCTGCTTGTCCCATGCTGCAGTGATGGTGAATGCCTTGTTGGCGCCCTCTGCGTCCTTCAGGCTAGCTTGAGGGGCGTTCAGTGCACCTGTTGATTTGAGCAGGGCATCGCTGTTGTCGAACTGGTAGCCGTCCATGCGAAGCTCGATGGCATTGGCAGTCACGTCGGTTTTTGCCAGATGGATGCATACCATCGGGTTCTTTGTGATGTCCACTTTCTCGAAGTCGCTGCCTTTGGTGGCAAAGCGGTTGAACTGTGGAGCCTTGTCGTAGAACCAGGCGTTCTCTGTGGAGCGGAGAGCCTCCATCGTGCTCACCTCTGTCAGTTTCACAGTCTTTCCACCCATCTTGGCAACCAGCTTCTTGGGAGCCTGGCTCACGTTGATGCGAATCTCTGTAGACTGGTTCTTCTCCTGTCCGGTAAAGTTGCCCTCGGTCTTGTCGATATTGACGGTGAGGCGGTCTTTAACCAATGAGGAGTGGATGTGGGTTGTGGCGTGCTCACCGATGCGGTAGAGCTCGGTCTTGCCATCATCATCATAGAGACTGTAGTCAGACTCTCCGTATGGATAAAGCTCGAAGATGCGGTTGGAGTTGTCTATCTGCGAAACGTTGTTGTTAGGGTTCACCATCGGAATGATGGCCCCTCTCTTCACGAACACAGGCAGTTTCCAGTAAGGCGCATCAAACTCGTTGATGATTCTTCCGCCCTGATATACCTTTCCGTTAAAGTAATCCACCCATTCTCCCTCTGGCAGATAGATGCCGTTACGGATGTCGTTGCCCTGCTTGTCCATCCTGGTCTCCTTGTAGATAGGAGCCACGAGGAAGTAAGGACCGCACATAAACTGATATTCCGTAGCCTTGCCCAGGGTGTAAGGGTTCGGGTCGTCGAGGAACATCGCTCTCATCAACGGCTTGCCGGTCACAGCCTCATGGGCTGCGGTGTAGATGTATGGTATCAGTTCCGACTTCAGCTTGAGGTAAGTTCTGTTGACGGATGCTGATGGTTCGCCGAGGATGAACGGATACTTGGCATTGGATCCCCAGCCGTCCATGTTGAGTCCCATCGCAGTGAAGGTCTTCCATTCAAACTCACGCATGTTCATGATTGGGTTCTTTCCGCCAAAGATACCGTCCAGGTCGGAGGTGATGTTGGAGAGACCGGAAAGACCTGCGCCGATGAAGGTAGGGATATGGAAACGGATGTATTCCCAGTCGCCACCCGTCTGGTCGCCCGACCAGATGGATGCATATCGCTGTGTGCCTGCCCATCCGTCGAGAGAGATGATGAATGGGCGTGCGTTGTTGCCATAGTAAGGCATGATCTGCGCCACGTCGCTCACGCCGTTGAGTCCGAAGGAGTAGCCGTCGCCCACCCATGCCACGTCGGTCTTGAGCACTCTCACTCCTGCGGTGCCTACCTCTTTCACGATGTCGCGCTGCAACAGTGCCTCGATGCTGTCCTTAGGGTGAAGGTCTGACTGGGTCCAGAGACCAATCTCCACGCCGTGCTTGCGGGCATAGTCGCCAAACTGCTTCAGGTTCTCGATGTTGCCGTCGAGGGTTGATTCCTGGCCATAACCGGCTCCGTATCCATCGTTAGGCAGGAACCATCCCAGAGGCATGTCGTGGTTCACGTAGCGGTCGATGGCAGCTCGGGCAGAGAACTGATAGTTGTTCTTTTCGCCATTGAGCGACTCCTTGATGCCCGTCTTGTCGCTGGCACTCTCCTTGTAGCTCTTGCCGTCCTCGAAGGTCATGGTTCGACCCTTGTCTGCCTCTTTCCAGTAGTCACGGTTGTAGGCATTGAGGTGTCCCTCGTAGAAACCGAACTTAGGCAGCAGCACTGGGTTGCCCGTCAGCTGATAGTATTCGCCCAGCAGGTCGGTAGGCTTTTCGCCCACCATGAAGAATACGTCGAGGTTCTTCGATTCGTGGGATAGCTTCACGCTGCCCTTCTGGGTGGAACCGAAGTCGTAGAGTCCTGGCTTGAAGGTGTACCACATGAAGCCATAGCCGGCTGTAGACCAGTAGAATGGGGCAGGGGAAGCCACGCCGCCATCCACCCAGTTGTTGGTGTTCACGATTTCAATCTTTTCTCCCTTGTGAGAGAAACGTCCGTTCTGCACGCCACCGCCGAAGTAGTATTCGTCTGGCTGCTCCTGGAGGGTGAGTGTCACCTTCTCTGGAGTGAAGGTGGATGGTGCGCTCTGGGTAGCCACGGGCTTGCCGTTCTCGGCGTTTACAATCTTGAACAGTCCTGTTGTCTTGTTGAAGATAACCTTTGCCTTGCTGCTGGCGAGGGTGATTTCATCGCCCTGCTCAGTAATCTGCAGGCTGCTCACCTTGGTGCGTGGGTTGTCCACCAGGATGTGAGCCTCAGGCTTTGCCTCCGGGTCTCTCATCACGCCACCGTTGTGGTCTTCAAAGATTCTGAAGATGTTCTCGCCGTAGAAGTCAACTGCCACTCTGCGGTGGTTGGCGAAGCAGAGTTCTACGGTTGTCGGGTTAATTCTAAGAATCTGCACGTCGTCTGCCTGCGCAGCCTGTGCTGTGATGGCTGTCGAAGCAGACGGAGTTTCGTTAGTAGCGTTGGCAACCATAGGCAGGCTTACAGCCACTGCCAATGCATTGCCAACGTACATTTTTCTATAGATGTTATTCATTTCGTTTTATTTGAAACAGATGTTTTCTGTTATCCCTTCAGTGGGTTACTTCAGAATCACACCGCTGTTGTCGGTAGGGTTCTGGGTAAGAGTGCCAGGATATGCGTTGATGGCATTCTGAGGGATATAGTATGTTACGCGATAGTCAGATGCCTTCACCTCCTCGTGCTGGTTGTGAGGACCTGGGTAGTCGCGTGTCAGCGAGTGACCGTTGCGGAACACGTCATAGCTGCGCTCTGCCTGGTAGGCAAGTTCCAGCTGGCGCTCCTTGTCAATCAGTTCGAAGGCGTTGTCGGCGTTGAGCTTACCTGCAGGATAACCACCGTTTACGATGGAGCGGTTGCGGATGGTGTTGAGGTCGGTGAGCGCCTTGTCATATTCGCCGAGCTTGGCGTATGCCTCTGCACGGTTGAGGTAAATCTCGCCCAGACGGCTGATGACCGGTGAGTGAAGCTGAGAGTCCTCACCCTCGCGCGAACACTTCACGATGTAGAACTGTGGATACTCACGGTTCACGGTGATGTAGTTGTCGAGCATGCCCTGATACTCTGTGCCATTATAGTTGATGGTATAGTACTCGTCGTCGGCACTGACCAGAGTGAGGTCGTAGGAGTTGCCGTTCTTGTCGGTGCAGGATACCTTGTCGCCATTGTGCTTGGTGTCGAACTGGGCATAGTGCTTGTTGCCGTCGCTGCCCACATATACGAATCGGAACACTTCCTTGTTGTCTTCGGTGTATGTAGGCTCGATGAAGTTGGCACGTGCATCTACAATCTTCTTTGATGCAGGACGCCAGTCGTTGCGGCCCGTCTCGTTGAGCAGGTCGATGTATTTCTCGCTGGCGTACATCTCGCCCCATCCCATGCCACCGATGTTGGAATACATACCGCCGATTCCATAGTAGTGGTCCCAGCCTGAGTATTCAGAAGCCACACGCTTCACCACGAAGATGTCCTCCTTGTTGTTCTCAGGAACGATGGTGTTGTACATCATGAACTCCTCGCGTGGAAGCAGAGAGTAGTCGCTGTTTTCGATTACCTTGTTGGAATAGTCAACGGCGAGCTGTGCATACTCCCGGTTAGGGTTCTCGTAGGTGCCGCTCATATAGAGATAGATGCGTGAGAGCATCGCCTGGGCTGCTGCCTTTGATGCGTAGGCTGGACCACGGTTCGTGCTGAGCAGCTGCTCTGCCTTCTTCAGGTCGTTGATGGCCTGCTCGTAGGTCTGCTGCACGGTGGCACGGTCGCCGAGCTGCAGGTCGAGGATGTTGTCTGGGGTACCGTTTACGATAGGCACACCCAGGTTCTTCTCCGGTGCCTGGTAGTAAGGACGACCGTAGGCACGGCAGAGGTAGAAATACATCATGCCACGCACGTAGTAGCATTCGCCGAGTGAGTTGTCGATTTCGGTGCTTTGTCCCTCATTTATCATGTTGATGATGTTGGAAGCCTGTGCGATGGCCTTGTAGCCTGAGTCCCAGAAGCTCTGCAGACGATAGTTGTTCGGCGTGCGTGAATAGCTGATGAACTCGAAGAAGGCATCGGTTGAAGAACCACGGATCACCATGTTGTCACCTGCATACTCTCCGCAACGGTGCATAGGGTCAGACCAGCTCTTGAGCTGAGCATACATACCGTTGAGCAAGGCATCGAGGTTGCTCGCAGGATTGTTCTTTATCTGTTCGTCCGACATGCTGTAGGTCGGGAAACGCTCAATGTCGCAAGAACCCAGGAGGGTTGCGCCAAGCATGAGCATCAATATACTTTTATTCATTTTCATTGTTGTCAAGAATTTAGAATGTTAAGTTAACACCAAGCATAAACTTGCGTACGGCTGGATAAACTGAGGTGCCTCCAGTGTTGGTTACGCTCAGCACTCCCTTGTCGTTGGTGCCTGCTGGCAACTCTGGGTCAACGCCAGAATAGTCGGTGATGGTAAACAGGTTCTCGCCTGATACAGAGAGGCGCAGGGTCTGGATGCCATACTTCTTCAAATCGAAGTTGTAACCCAGGGTGAGTGAGCGCAACTTCAGGTAGTCTGAGCTTTCCAGATAGCGTGATGACGCCAGGTTACCCTTGTCCTGGTTGTTGTACATGGCACGTGGGTGAGTGGCGATGTCGCCTGGCTTCTCCCAGCGGCTCCAGCCCTTCTGCAGCTTCATCTGGTTGCGGTCGCCGGCATAGGCTCCGTCGGAGTCGAACTCCTGGCGATAGTAGCTGTAGATCTGGCCGCCAAGTGAATAGCCGAAGTTGGCCTGCAGGTCGAAGTTCTTGTAGAACAGAGAGGTGGAGAAGCTGCCATATACATCAGGAGATGCCTTGCCACACTTGTAGTATGAAGCCTTGGAATAGTTGTCGGTTTTCACCTTGTTGCCATTCGCATCGTCCATATACCACTGTGGCTTACCGTCCTCTGGGTTAACGCCAGCCCATTCCTTCATATAATAGGTGTCTACAGGCTCGCCAATCTCAAGGATGCGCTGTGCTGTACCTGCAATCGATGTACCGTCGCTGATCAGCACTGGCTTCACTACATAGTTGCCGTTGGCATCACGCTGCTTGTAGAGGTCTCTCAGTTCGTTGCTGTTGTGGGAGATGTTGGCTGTAACATTCCATGTCAGGTCCTTTGTGCGGATGATGTCTCCGCCAACGGTGAGCTCGATACCGGTATTGCGCATCTTGCCGATGTTCTTCCAGATGGATGTCACGCCCACCAGTCCCGTTACAGGCACCTGGTAGAGGATGTTGCTGGTGTTCTTGATGTAGTAGTCGAGGGTGGCATGCAGGCGGTTCTGCCAGAAAGAGGCATCCACACCCACGCCTGTGGTATAGGTCTTCTCCCATGTCAGGTCCTTGTTTCCTATCTGAGAGATGAGCGCACCTGGATTCTCATTATAGGTGGCACCCACTGAGTAGAGAGAGTAGGAAGGATAGAGGGAGGTAGGCACATTACCTACAGAACCGAAGGCGGCGCGCAGCTTGAGCTGGTCTACCCAGTCTGCCTTGAACCATGACTCGTTGTTGATGTTCCATGCTCCACTTACAGAGAAGAAGTTGCCATAGCGGTTGTTGGAACCGAAGTTGGAACGGCCGTCACGGCGCAATGAGAGCTCTCCGTAGTAGCGGCTGTCGTAGTCGTAACGCCACTGTGTGAAGTAAGACTGCTTTGCCCATGCGGTGCGGTAACCTGTAGCCATCTCCGGCTTGGCAGCTGTCATGAAGTCCTCGAATCCTGAGATGAATCCTGTGGCATACACATCGGTATACTTCATTTCATAGTCGTTGAACTCGTAGGCGAGCAAAGCGTTGACGTTGTGCTTGCCCCAGCTCTTCTTGAAACGGAGCAACTGGTTGGTATAGCGGCGGGTAGATACATAGTTGTACTCTGTGGTGCGGCCATTCACTCCCTCGCCTGAACTTGACTTCGGATCGTAGTAGCCGTGAGTCTGGCTGTTGTAGTAACTGTAGTTGTTGACAGATGAGAATGTGAGCCAAGGAGCTATCTTGATGTCGAAATCCAATCCGCCAGACAGGTCGTAGGTGGTACTTGTTGAGTAGTTGCCTGCGGCAAGGTCGTTCAGATAGTTGGTTGCCTTGGAGTTCACCCATCCGTTATAGTAGTTTGGCACCAGGTTGCCGTTCTCATCGTAAGGGCTATCCCATGGCATCATGGAATACATGGCGCCCACGCTATACTGCTTGTCCTTGTCGTTGGTGCGTGAACCGCTGATGTTCGGCTTGATGGTAAGCCACTCGTAAGGCTTGTAAACCACCTTGATACGGGTGCTGTAGCGGTTCATGTCATAACCCTTGACGGCACCTTCTTCCTTGAAATAGCCCAGGGTGAACATTGACTGTATGTTCTGGCTGCCACCATTGAGGGTCAGGTTATAGTCCTGGGTGGAACCGGTCTTCTTGGCAAGCTTGAACCAGTCGAAGTTGGAGTTTCTCAGGTCTTCGTTCCAGCGTGGGAAGTTCACTGATTCCACATTCTGGAACGACTTATAGTAGTCGTAGAATTCTGCACCGTCCATCATCTCCAGGTTGCCACGGTTCAAAGTGCTCAGACCGGCCTTGGCAGACAGGGAGATAGACATCTTTTCGTGCTTGGCTTGCTTGGTGGTAACTACTACGACGCCGTTGGCACCCTCTGAACCATAGATGGCTGTTGAGGCAGCATCCTTCAATACGGTCATCGTCTCGATGTCGTCAGGGTTGAGGTCGCCGGCACTGTTGCCCACAATGACTCCATCCACAACCCAGAGAGGAGCTGTGGCACCATTGATGGAAGTCTGTCCACGGATAATAATGGCTCCCGTAGAGCCAGGACGACCAGAACCAGGAGCTACATACACACCCGAAACCTTGCCGTTGAGCATGTTTTCAACGGTGGCAGATGTGATGTCTTTCAGTTTTTCTCCCTTGATATTTGCCATGGCACCAGTGAGGCTCTCTTTCTTCTGAGTGCCGTATCCCACTACGACAACCTCTTCGAGCGATTCGGTGTCTTCCTCCAGTGAAATCTTCATGCCGTTGCTGGCTTTCACCTCAGTCTCCTTGAATCCGACATACGAAATCTGTAGGGTAGCGTTGGCGTGGGTATTGAGTTCAAACTCACCATTCAGGTCGGTTACGGCAGCCAGTTTGGTGCCTTTTACTTTCACACTTGCTCCAATGACAGGTTCTCCTGTTTTGGAGTCGACGATGGTTCCCTTAATCTTTCCTGTTTGTTGTGTAACAGTCAGTAGCTCATTAGATGATGGGTAGTTAGCGTATGCAGCATTTGCAGCCAGGATAGAGGCGCATACGAGCATACCTACCTTTAGATTTTTTGCCATACTTTGTTCTGTTCGTTCTTGCAGGCTTTTCATTTCTTAATTCCGTTGTAAGCTGCTATTATAATGTATATAGTCAGCTTGCATTTACCAGTTTTCGTACCTATATTAGTGCCTGCTTAGATAAACTTCAAGGTTTAAAAGCTGATACTAGGTGCAAAGATAAATTAAATTTTTGATAAACCGACAAGTTTTTACGAATTTTCTTTCGTATTGATGAGGATTTTATAAAGTTGTTATAAAATCCTCGTTTTTTGTGAATAAAATTTACGAATGAGGGTAGAGATTACAATTATTTTATACTTATCCCAGCCAGTTGGTAAAGATAAGTATGCATTCGTGCACTTTCTCAAAGAATCTTCCTATTCTTTGCTTCATGCTTTTATGGTAAATTCCATTCATGACTTCATTATTTCAATTTATCAATTTGTTCCTGGGTTAGACCGGAATACTTCATGATTAGATTGATGTCAACACCATCTGACAACATAGTCTTGGCTATTTCCACAGCTTTCTCATTCTTGCCTTTTTCCATGCCTTTTTTCATGCCTAATTCCATACCCTCCGCAAGTCCTTCTTGCTTACCTTCTTGCTTCGCCGTATCTATGGAATTTTTGATATCCCTATATGCCTTCTTACTAGCTTCATACTCTCTCAGTTCCTGAGGTGTGAACTTAGCAATCTCGGCTTCTTCGAAGAGCCGGTCGAAAACCTTATCGCGTTCTTCTACCTGTTTCATACGATATTCAATTTATATTCTATTTCAATTTATCAATTTGTTCCTGGGTTAGACCGGAATACTTCATGATTAGATTGATGTCAACACCATCTGACAACATAGTCTTGGCTATTTCCACAGCTTTCTCATTCTTGCCTTTTTCCATGCCTTTTTTCATGCCTAATTCCATACCCTCCGCAAGTCCTTCTTGCTTACCTTCTTGCTTGGCGGTATCAATGGAATTCTTGATATCCCGATATGCCTTCTTACTAGCTTCATACTCCCTCAGTTCCTGAGGTGTGAACTTAGCAATCTCGGCTTCTTCGAAGAGTCGGTCGAAAACCTTATCGCACAGCTCCTTCGGACGCTGGGTAAGCTTATAGAGGTTCTTCAAGGCATAGAGCCACTTCTCGTAGAGCGTCTCCAGTTCTCCTAATGTCTTGTTGAACTTGGCAATCTCTACATAGATAAACTCCAGCTTATCGTAGAAAATCTTGTGGGTAGCGGTATCGCACAACTGTACATGATGGCGGATCTTCTCCTTGTCGAAGGCATCCTCGTTCATGTTGAAGTTGAGCAGCGCTACGGTGTAGACATGATTGAGCTTGAAATCCCATTCATTCCCCTTGGGTGCCTGTTCTCGGATAGGGAAGGTAGAGTAGAAGAGGGAGCGGTCCTTGAAATAAGCCTGGTAGGCGTTCTGCATTTCAACGATGAACTTCTCGCCGTTTTCTCCTTCGCAA
>OLGY01000986.1_pt1 | contig 16448 bp, 19 predicted proteins | sample 1605951 | NCBI WGS metagenome assembly OLGY01 (sample SAMN03283280) | human gut metagenome | biome: human-associated habitat; material: feces | host: Homo sapiens | place: Peru | collected 2012
GAATATTGATTTCCATACGCCGGACAGGTGATGGATTTCACCCCGGATTATTCATATTGCATAACATACTACCTCCGCATATCCCAGATTTTCGTCTCTGCCTGCTTAACATGCCCTTCACTTAATTCAATCATTACATCTAGTGCCCTTACGAAATCATCTCTTCCCCATAAACACAAAATAAATGGGATTGAATAATTTCCAATATAGATATCAGAAATCTCTTCGCTATTTATCCATTCACGAATATTTACATATAGCTGTTTTGGACATCTGTATGTCAACTCCTTCGCCAATATCTCAGCTGCTCTACTATCCTTTTTGTATACCTCCATTATTTTCTCTGTCAGCTTATTGTTATTAATATCATTCATAATCTCTTGCCTCCCTCTCGATAACAGAAAAATACCATACATATCTAGTTTCATGCATTAACTCTCATTGATAGTTCATGAAACTTATTTTGAAACACAAAAATAAAACCAGCAGAAGAGCTATTTATTCTCTAATGCTGGTTTTAGTTTTCTCTATATCGGGCTATTTTCACGGAATGAAAAACATTATCGTTTCTTCTATCGACTAATTAGGTTATTGCCCTCTATATCGGGCTATTTTCACTAAGTTTCCTTGTACAGGATGCTTAGTTGCTATTGCAATATGTTATTGCCCTCTATATCGGGCTATTTTCACTTTTGGTGATGTTGAGCGTATTACACGTTTTATCTAAAGTTATTGCCCTCTATATCGGGCTATTTTCACGAGTACATCCACGCAATGATGCTGATGGGGATTTAGTTATTGCCCTCTATATCGGGCTATTTTCACATTCAATGCAGAATGCAAAGCAATTAGAACAAAATGCGATTTTGTTATTGCCCTCTATATCGGGCTATTTTCACATTTTATTTTTTGGTAAAAGCAGACTTGCTGTTACATGAAAACGTTATTGCCCTCTATATCGGGCTATTTTCACTTCCATACTGGACACATATCATTGGAAATTTAAAGAGTTATTGCCCTCTATATCGGGCTATTTTCACTAATAGTCCAAGGATTATTTTCTCCACCATTAGAAGAAACATGGAAACTTTTTTGTTATCGCCCTCTATATCGGGCTATTTTCACGGAATAGAAGGAGAAGTTGTTGCACTTCCAATGAAAAAGTTATTGCCCTCTATATCGGGCTATTTTCACAAATATGCAAAAAACGTATTGGAAGGATGAGATTCTCATATGTTATTGCCCTCTATATCGGGCTATTTTCACAATCAGAAGAAAATGCTCCTTGGATAGCTGAAATTTTTGAGAGTTATTGCCCTCTATATCGGGCTATTTTCACAATAATAAATATAATGATTCTATAAATACAATATCATCATTCTAGTTATATATCAACACTATTCTTTCAAAAGTGGGTCAACTATTTTTAGTAATTCATCTTAAACGCTTGCAAATATGTTATTTATAAATATTAAAATATTATTCTCTAGGTTGTCCCACTTTTACGTATACTTAAATGGCCTATACTTTTCATCTTCTTGAATGAATTTAACTATCTTATAAATCTCGTTCTTTATTATATGCTCATATGATATTTTTGCCCATCAATTGAAATTTTAGACCCTAATTTCTTTTCTAACTCCTTTATAAAAATACGCTTGCCATTATTATTTAAATACACCCCACCATTATCTTCTACTTCAAAATGTAATTTCTTATTAATCTGCGAATTATGTATAACAGTAAATATCGCTCTATCCACTATAATAGGTTTAAAAATCTCTGCAATATCCAAATTCAATGATTCGCTTCTTGAATTTGCCGAGTGTACTAAACCAATTCTAATATCTAATGCAGTCTTATATATCTCATTCGCTATTCTTCTATATAAGAATGTATTACCAAAACTTATAAGTGCATTTACCTCATTCATCGGCGGTCGCCTGGTTCTTTTTTCAAAAATAAACTCCTCATTTTCTATCATATCATCAAATGATTGTAAATATTTTTGTTTTGCCCGTGCTTCTATTGTCAATAATTGATTGATGCTTACGCTTTTCTTCATCTCATTGATGCTATCAGACATATATTCTATAGCTTTCTTTAGACTTTCTTTTTTATTATGCTTATAGAAATAGCGTAAATTTTCTCTCTGATTATGTAAAGATGCAGTTTCTATCTTAATACAAATCTCATGCCGCTTTTTTGCTTCATTATATACAGATGCTTGTTTTAACAATGTTGATGATCTTTTGTAATGATGTTCTGAATGAAAACTCCCGGTAAAATTACCATATTTGTCAAATATATTTACATTTAATCCTTTTGAATTGATATAGTCAAGAAATGAACTCCCAAATATGACATTAGAATATATATTTATGGAACCACATGTTTCGATTGAAATATACATTTTCTTTTCTTCATTCTCAAACAAAATAGTAAAATCTTTTCTGTTTAAAACTCCATTATTGATTATATGATAGTTCTGATCTATCTTTTGTATAACAGAACAATGCCACTTTCCATAAAAATGAGGCTTTTCATAACTATGCTTATATATAGAAATAACATTTGTTCCCTTATCTTTTTGAAAATCATATCCCAAATACTTTCTAGACAAAGCTGGAAAAACGCCACTTTTATTACGATTGTTTTACGTTGTCTTCTTCCATCAACAACTGTATATGCGTACAAATATTCATGGATTAATCTTATAGCAGAAGTATCATTTACACTTTTTGCAATAAAACTCTCTAAGCGTTGTAAATTAATATTTTCAAAAAAATCTTTAACATCAATCTCAACTACAAATTTATTTCCTTTTTCAATCAAAGAAGCTGCATACTTTGCCGCTTCATATGTTCCCTTGTTCTCTCTATAAGCAAATGAATACTCTGAAAACTTATCTTCAAATATTGGTACCAACTTTCTTTTTAGAATATCCAATACAACCCTATCTGTACAGGTATATTTTGAAATAAGCCTTTTTTTCCTGATTTTACAACTATTTCCTCTAGCCTAACATCGGATGGTTTATACTTATCATTATTTATCAGAGAAATAATATTATCACCATTCAATTTCCAGTATTCATCAAATTTGCTAATATATACACCATCTATACCACACCCATTAGGTTTTGTATGCAATACACCTATTGAAATTCCAAAATCTTCATCTGTAAACTTCAAATTATCACTCCCATATTCATAAAATATTATCGTTTAACCGATTGACCCCTATCATTTCCTTACGAGTATATTTCAAATTATTAAGTTCATATATGAAAATGCTATCTTCCTTGTATACTATGCAGGCATTAAGTTCTCTTCTCAGAGAACCCAACCTGCCTTCCGTAATCATCCCTTCAAATACTGAGTATTGTATATGATGAAGATATTTTCTGCATATTTTCATAACCTTATTTACTCTTTTGTGCGATACATCATACGTCAGAATAACAAACACTCCTTACAACTCACTTCCTTCCGATTCTTTTTTATACTCTAATAACTTTTTTAATTGCTCTAGGAACTCTGAATTTCTTACTTCAATATCAACTGTATCATTATCTTCCACTTTATATGTATATTTATCAGAATATAAGCCGACTTCATCCTTTATTCGAATTAAATTGTTTGTATCTTCATTATCTCCTTTATGACAGAATTCAATATTTACGTCTACAGCGTACCTCATCAATATGTTTTTAAATATAAAAGATACACTTTTCTTGAGCTTTGTATCATATATAAAGAATCCATTATATATTTCACTGACAATATCCATAATACTTTTATCTCTTGCAGACATATATCTCATATGTGCAAAATCGTTCCGAAGCTTACTAAGATCGTCATGTTGATTTACGTCTTCAAATAATTCAAGTCCATTTTCGTATGTATACGCCTTTTTCATTTCTTCTTTACAATATTCCGTAACAAAACTCTTTATCGAAGCTCCTGAACTTCCCTGCTTTTCTGCCAAAATAGCTATACCGCTTTCATCAACTTTATAAATCGGAAGCTCATGACTATACATTGCGACTATTTGATAGAGCAATGCTCCTTTTTCAATATTGATATTTTCTCCATGTAACTTATAGTATTTTTCTTCTAATTCATATGTACCATAAAACATTCTTATATAGTTCAATCCCAATTGAAAATACATTAAATCTCTTTCTCTTAAGTATGCCCAAGAAATAAACTGTGCCATAAAATCATTAAGAATATCTGTGTATATAGAGACTTCTGTCAATTCAATATGATTTTTCATCTTTTGGAAATCACATAATGCATTCTGCTGCTGTACATCTTGACATTTTCCATCGGCAAACACTTTTTCCAAATTATCCTGTGATACATAATATTTTTCTATATCCTTTTTTGTAACTTTGTTGTATATGTATGATAAAATCTCATCATTGCCATACATTTTTGCGTATGCAATATTTCGATTCATAATAGGATTTGCTCCATCGCAATATAAGCCAATAGTATGTTTTCCATTTGCTGTTCTACTCTGACAAAATGCCTTCATGCTTACAATATCATTTCCAGAGAACTCGACATATTTTGATAAAAATGCAGCATATTCATCCTCATCTACAAAATAATCTGTAACATCGTTACTCACTCTTCCTATATACTGTAATGAAAAATCCAATATCCTAACAATTTCACTATATTGTCTTATTTTAACTTCTGTGCTTGCACTCTTATTATTTTTTACACTTCCAGCTCTCTTATCAATATTACTTAAATACTGAATATAATTTTTTACGTCTCCAATTAAATGATTCAACTGCTTCGGCATCAAAAAATGTGCAAGTGTGTACCAATCCAACAACGATTTATTTTCGGCTACCATCATTTTTAACGAATTGTATATATCAACTGTTTGTATCTGAGCTTCAAATTGCTCCAGAGTCTTATCCCATTCTGTAATTCTCGGTTCGCGTATAAAAGCTAATTTCTCATCAGTTTTGATAAATTTAAGGAATGATACTTTTATCAGATGATGCAATAATAGTGGAAAATGCTTGTACGAATTATCAATTCCATTTTTCCTATCTTTATCTTGTCGTTCCTTTGATTTTATACTTTTATTTTCTTGATTCTGCATATTATAATCAGTCATTATTACTTGGCAGAGTTCACCAAATGACATTGTCTGGCTATCTACATCATGTATTCTTTTCTTAAGATTATCTACAGCTCTGCTATTATCACCTATAAGTTCAGTATTTGAATCAATAATCTGTATAACTTGATCTTTCAAATTGTCCTGCTTTATGAACCTGTTATAATATATTTCCTTCAACATAAAATACAGACATGATCTGTATTTTTCTCTTTGATACGGTTCTTTTATAGTTTTGTATGAATTTTTCTTTACAATCTTTTCAATGACTTCCGCCATATCTTTTCTTTTTATCACACTATTAAATGCTGGAATCTGAGCATCTCGTATATTTGAATCATCCTGATAGAGATATTCCATCATTTTGCTTATTTTGTCTGTGTTATAAAACATCCATACATTATTACTATAGTATTTTGATGCATAAACATCTTTTATATCATCAAAATCCTTTTTAATAAGCATACCAACTATACTATCATCATCATTTCCTTTCAGAGCCGATGTTGATGTGTAATGAACTCCACTATTTCTTATCTTTGATAAACGATTTTTTATATCTATACAAAGCTCCGCCACATTCAATTCTTCCAACTCAGACTTCCATCTACTCTGCCCTCCCCAATATCGTAAAACTCTTTTCAACGCATATGGATTCATAGCTTTTCGATTATAGTAAGTCTCATCATCATATTGTAGTGCATCACTATTGCCAGCCTTTTTCTGTCTATACGAATCTTTAATTACAGATTTTGCAAAGATATTCGTAGCAAATGTTGTATAAGTCGATATATTCCTGTCAATTGTTTCCTCTGCCTTAATTCGCTCATAATCAAATGATGATATTCCCTTATTAAATCTAGAATCAACCTCTCCAAACTTTATACCATTTTCATTTGTATTCTTATTCATTAATGATAATTTATCCGACATCGTAAAATGATATACGCCTTTACCTAAATCAACATATTTTAAAGCAACATACGAGCAAAAATTCTTCCACAAATATTCACACAAATATGCTGTTTTAATTCTTTCAATTTTTCTTTTTGATTTTTTCGAGAATAAAGCTTCTATAGTATTTTCATAATGTTGAAACCAGAATTTACTTCTCTCATCATCCAGTACTCCTATGGCTTTCATATAGTGGTCCAAATTCACATTTCGTATCTCATTTAAAGCAATATCTTCACCTTTTGTCGTATAACAATTTTCAATCTTTACAAATAACTGGCTCTCTTGGATACCATATTCTTCCCATTTCCATATATCAAGATTATCATTATTTTCTATATTCCTATAAACATCTACACCACATACAAACAAGACAATACTTTTCCTTATATTTCGTAGTATTGTATACTGACCATTCTTATCTGAATTTGCATAATCTACAATAAAATCCCATAGTGGCTTCTTTTTTGTATCTGCAATAGATAATTTTATCAATCTGCTTTCATCATCACAAACTTTAACCTTAGTTGCCTGATTTGAAATAGAGTTTGCAATTAAAACCTTTTGCCTATCCTTATACTTATCCTCATACATGTATGAAAATAAAACATACATCTCTTGTTCTTCTCTATCATTAAGCTTTCTTTTTTCATCTGTACAATATATCTTTATAGATTTCTTTACTAGGTCTGGTAGATTAAAAGTATTTTTTTCTCCATAATTTGTCTCAAATCGATATGTTCTTTTCAAGCTCTTCCTTAATGAACTATCAACTATCGAATTAATCAAGCTTTCTATATCAATACCTGATGGCACACAAAAATGTACTCTACTATCTGCCATATATGTATTATTGGGATTAAATCGCATTTGTTGCTCATTTAATGAACCATTACTTAAATAGTATTTCACAAAATTGACGTAGCATTGTTTTAACCTGTCAGCAATCCTAATTTTTTCTCTATCAATCACTATTCTTTTACTACTAAATGGAGAATATAACCGGCTACTATTTTTCACCACATTATCAATTACATATTTCGAACTTACATATGCAGACATATTACCTGTTTTTACATTCTTTTTAACTGGAGCATCGTATAATATACCATTAACTGTAACACTTTTTTTATTTACAGCTACTGCTGCTCTCCTATGATTGACTTTAGAAACTTTCATATAACGCCCTCCATATCACACAATTATTCCTATTTGAGTTTCTCTCTTCCATATATTATACCACTTACAACAGGAAAAGAGTGCCATTATTAAATTCTATTGATTTTTTAACCCTATAGTGTTAATCTGATTTATATTAACAACATACATATAAATTAATATGGGGTGATTTCAAATGATAAATACTTTAAAAATGAATTTACTAATTCCTCTTCAATATGACAAAGATAATTATTCTAAGACATTAGAGCCTGATATAAATCTTTCAAAAGAGCAAATAGAGCATCTGAAAAACTCTGGTCAATATACTTCTTCTGAATGGTTTCACTATTGTTTCAGGCACAAACCCCTTGAAGCTAATTTTCAAATGGCAGAATCACCTCTGCTTCAGGATAATAATTATAAAATCAGTCGAGTTGAATTAGATTCTGTTGTCCGTGCCCTTACTGGACTTCATAAAAATGAAACTACTAAATACCTATTAAAAGCTCAAAGTGATATTGAATTTAAGTTTGGTAAAATACGTGTTTTATTTACAAAAAGCAGAATTGCATTTTTGCATATCGAAATATATTCATATAATCTTTCGGAAAAAGAAACCAGACTATTTGTAAACGCATTCAGCCAGATTACAAATAGTCAGCCCCGAATTGAATATAAAAGAAAATTGTCTAAAGATGAAGAAGAAACAGTAAAAACCAATTTAAAAGACATTATATTAACACTTATCAGTTTGCAACTATATGTACCATTGTCTTTGTTTGATAATAGAATCTCACCATATATTCAAATTTGCTTTAATGGGGATTGTGATGCGAATGATAAACTAACATTCTTTGATTCTATTCAATCATTATCAAAAAGAGCAAGTGCGCGGGGAATTAATGACTCACATTTATACGTGGGTAAAGAGCCTTATATATACAGATTTGCTGGTGACCGAACATTCTGTATTTATGGAGACACCTTAAATTGTATTGATGATGACAATCTCAGATTTATAACAGATTCTAAAAATGGATTAATTAAATCTGCCACTGAAAATTACACAACTGTATATGCTTTTTTATTATCTCTCCAACTACTTGTAGTCAAAAATGATATTGAAGACGAGGATATTGAGTATCTTATAAATTCTCCATCACGTCTATCAAATGAAGATAATATCAGAGAATTCTATGATAAATGCCTTTATAATAATGGGTGGCACCTTAAAGAGTCTATTTCCGATTTAAAGAATCGTATTAAAATTATGGGGGACAACCCTGTCAAGAAATGGATAAAACGATGGCAAAATCGCCCTGAAATAAATTCAAACAGGTATTTTGGAAAAAAGCCTTATGTTTTTATAAGCTATGCCCACAATGATAAGGACATCATCTATCCTATAATTAAGAAACTTCAAGATAATGGTATCCGTGTTTGGTATGATAAACGAATTGAAGCTGGTGACGAATGGCCAGAAGAAATTGGTTGGAACATAATTGACTGTTCCTTATTTATAATTATGCTTTCTGAATCTGCAGTCTTGTCGATAAATGTACGTAATGAACTCACTATGGCTAGTGGCCTAACAAAAGACTTATTTGGTGTAAACATTGAGGCCGAAGTAAATCTTTCTCCCGGAATGCAACTACAACTCTCTAACAGTCAAAAGATAACTTCATTAACTATAGATGAGCTTGCTGATAGTATTATAGCTACCATAAAAAACAAATATCAATCTGTATGTGAATAGGCATAATTTATGGCTCTTCAGGGGTAATGGTGGGTTAAAAACCGCCACACCCCCAGTGTTTATCTAGATTAAGCGGCATTCCACTTTCGATTAGGAAGTGAAATGCGTATATCAGAGCATACAAGGTACACCATATCAAGCATATTTTGTATATTTCTGAATCCATAAGCTTTACGGATAATGAGCTTAATCTTATTATTAGTTGCTTCAATCCTGGCATTACTCATACCATAATGGATTGTGTATAAGATATGCGTCTTGTGATGCTTGATCTTCTGATATAATTCTTTAATTACAGGTATCCTGCTGTGGCCGGCTTTCCACATCCATGAAGTGTCATGCACTCAGCCAGTAATTCTTGCCCTGCAGCACGATGTATTGCTCCATCAACTCCGCCACCTCCCAATAGAGAATTATTGGCTGCATTAACGATTGCCTGCACATCTGTTATTTTTGTTATATCACCTTTTACTGTCTTTATTATGTACATCAGTTCCATCCTTTCCATACATCCGGCTGATATCCCAGTGTTGACTGTTTTCCATTCCTTACTACCGGTGTTTTGATTACCTGTGGATTCTCCAGCACTTTATCCAACTTGTCTTCATCCGCAATATACTTGATAAGAGCAAGAAGATCCTTGTCTTTTCCATCCCAGTTGATCATATTATCCAGACCACCATTAACCTGAGCAACAGAATTAAATTCTCCTTTGCTCATGCCTTTTTCCTTCATATCTATAAACTGATACTTGATGCCACGCTCCTTGAAGAAACGTTCAGCTTTTTTCGTATCATTGCATTTCTTTGTTCCAAATATCTGTATATTCAAATCAGTTCTCCTTCGCTCTAGCAAGCTCTTTCTCAATCCATGTCATAATCACATCCACAAGGTAATCCTGCTGTACCTGACTTAATTCCCTACCTGGCTGCATCTTATGCCATTTTCTGATACACTCCCGGCAACAAGTTGCCGTTGCGTGTTGAGCAATAAATACCGGATGTCCTTTCATTGGTGTCTGCTTTCCATCATTCGGAATAAATGCCGGTGCTTCACGCTTTGCTATAAAATCCTGTGCATGCTGTCGTATCACATCCACGCCTTTTTCATTGATGTAATCAATATCTTTTTTTTCAAATGAAAACTGCTCCTGAACTTTGATGCTTCGAGATGTTCAAAGAGCTGTTTATACCATTCTTCCTTAGTCATCAGACTTCACTTCCATTATCCATTTACAATCGGAGAAATAACCGGTTTGCCATTGTTTTCTTCTTCTCTGTTCTGAATTGCCATGCGTATAATCTTTTCAAATGACTCGCTGAAATGCTCATCATCTTCTGGTGTACGTTTCTTTGGTTCTTTTATATGATTCTTTCCGGATGCCCTCCGTGCTTTCTTATTTAAATGCCTTTCCATAAGCATCCGGTCTATATTGTCATTCGTGTACCATTTTCCTGATTGGTGAATTGCATACGCACCTTTTCCAAGTGCCATTGCCGCCACCCCATAATCCTGAGATACAACAATATCTCCCTTGTGGCAAATACTGATCAGCTTATAATCAACTGCATCAGCACCGGCTCCAACAACAATTACTTCACTGTATTGTGATTCAAGCACATGGTTTGTGTCACATAAGAGCGTAACCTGAATAATATATTTTTCTGCAATCTTCTCAACAATACGGACTACTGGACAAGCATCTGCATCCACCCATATATGTACCTCTTTATTGCTCTTATTATTTTTCTCATCCATACATACTGTTCCTGCTTAATCTATTCTTTTAATTCTTATTTATCTCTGACAATGCTTTCTTTTCCATATCTAAGATATCTTCAACTGCTGACCTTACCGCTTTGTCAACAACGCCTTCGATATCTTCATCATCAGATACATCATACCATTTTGTAGTATAGATTCGCTTATATGTAAAATTTGACTTTCTCTTATCATTCAGCTTCAATACATCCGTGATAGCCTGCATCTTCTTCATAGACTCTTCTGGAACATTATTTCCTGCTAATTCAAATATTCCATAAAATCTGTCATCACGTACATTGAACCAATAAGAATAAATATTTGTAGATCCCCATGAACTAATTGGCTCATCCAGAAGCGGAAGGTATTTATCCATTGCCTCTGTCCTAAAATTATACCCCCAGCTTTCGTCATAGATGATCAGTCCTTCTTCTGACAGCCTACATAATGTATCTTTGATAGCATCTGACAACTGTGCTTTTCCATCTATTCTGTTTTCAAAAATAAGATCTAAGGCTTTCTTGTGCTTATTATATATTTTATTGCAAATATCAATTAACTGCTGATCTTCCACAATATCTCTCCTAACAACATCTATATAATTTTTGATCATCAAATCTACATCCGGCAAAATTTTTATTTGCAAAGTTGCGGATTCCAATACATCTATGACATCACTGTATGTAAGTACATCCCAATTTTCCACATCACTGGGTTCTTCTCCATCTGGCGTCAGAAACACCAACATCCTGTTGTAATCCGGATACTCTTTCTCCAATACATTCCTATATCTGTTAAGCTGATTACTATGCTCATGCGAACCAACCTTATTTTCTATTGCAATCACTGTTTTTTCTTCTGTTGAGGTTAGCACAATATCTATATTCTTCCATTCTCTCATAACTGAAAATGTGTAGAAATCCATCAATAGCACATTAAATACATCATATCGTCCATCCGAATCATTCTCTACTAATCGTTGAAGAATTCCTTTCAAAAATACATCTCCCATGCCATGATTCTCATTTGGATTCAGAAGCCACCCCAGCATATTACTGTGGCGGATTTCAGTTCTTGATATCTTCAGTACATCAAACATATTAAATTTTCCGGTCCAGGGAAGCAATTCATCTAAGCAGCCAATATCTAATAAAAAATTCTGTAATGCTTCCTCATTCGTTAATTCTTTTCCATCCATAAACGCACCTATTTCATATTTCTATAATTCAATATCTTTATCTGCCAGTTGGATATCAAATACGGTTTCATCAATTACTTTTATACATTCGTCTGTATTATTTATCATTCTTCTCTGATTGTATCTTATCATAAATTTCAGTATTACTAAAGATGCCCAATCTAAAAAAGCAAGCTTTATAATACCGGATATCATTCCCCACATAAGCAGTATTGTTCCAAAATAATCCCTTGTCTGCGCCAGCTCGCCGCTTTCGATTCCCCTTTTTATATACTGAGAAATAATCTGATTAACCGCTTCACCAACCTGATAAGTTTTTGATAACCACTCATTATTGTTCTTTTTTCTACTTGAATGTACTGCAATGAACGGTCAAAAAAATCCGGATAATACATTTCAAAAAAGTAATAAATGCTGTTTATTCCAAAATGGATAATAATCTAACTTCTGGTAGGCGCGAATATTGTTTTGATACAAATGGCATTACAGTTAGTTCTGATATCGGTAATGGTACTAATAATTGGAATGCTTTTAAATGTTGGGGAATTTTTAAAAATTACATATATATCAAATCAATTAACAACTCAATAATTCTTGTTAATCAAAATGATTTGTCAAATAATAGTTGTCATTTTCATCAGTAAGTATACTTCACAAGCATAAAAAAAGAGCCCAACCCATCAAGCTCTTTCTAGGTGTTGTCCGAAGACGCCCACCGCAATTCATAAACATAACTATATCAAACATTACTAAACATTACAATAACATTACTAACACATTATATACGGAAATACACAGGCATTTCCATCTAATTAAAGTAAAATGAGGATTCAAAACATTATATGACATTACTCAGACATTACAACAACATTACTTATATCCATTTGCTACTTTGACCGCCTCTTTTTGCCCCAAATATTGTATATTATTCGTGGCATTTTTCAATAGACACTAAGAGATTCTACTATTCATGCTTACTGAACAAGTGTTGCTCACTTTTTAAAATATACTGATAAGCCAATAGATACTATATTTTTTTGCAGGTTTTTCCAAAAAGTGGAAAAATTATTCCTCTTCAACAAATTTCACAAAATCATCTGGCAGAATTATCTTTGTTCCACCTGCCTGATAATCTTTTATATTTCTTGTGACAATATAATCCATATCTTTTCTGGATGCCACCTTTTCAACAACTGCATCCTCATAGTCACTGATTGCAGATGCAAGTGCATCCATGCAGTCATCCGCTGTAACCTCTAATATTCCAGTCAATGAATAAAGCTTTCCCATTATCATCTTTGCTGCTTCTGTGTTATGCAAATGTTTCCTTATAAGATAATAGATGTCTGTTGCTGAACTTGCAGTAATGTACATTTCGATTGTATGATTTGCTGCCATAAGAAATATTTCTTCTGCACTTTTATTCCATGGCTCTCTTGAAGTCAGGGCATCTATTATCACATTTGTATCTGCAAGAATCCTCATCTATTTTGCACCAAGCCTTTCTTCTTTTGCTTCATTCAGGTCTGCATCCTTTGGTAAGATTCCAAACAGGGATTTTGCTACTTCTACTCTGTCCTGATGTGGATTTGTCAGTTTTGCCACTATTTTTCCATTCTTTGTAATAAAAATATCTTCTTTTGCAGATAATAATAAATATTTTCCAAGATTATTTTTCAATTCAGTTGCTGTAATTGACATATCACCACTTCCTTTCTTCGTACTATTATTATACTCATTTTGTACGATTTTATCAATGTATTTAGCTAGAAAATATTATTCTTCGTCTACACTTACATTTTTTTGATTCATTCACAAATAGAAAATCACATTAAGCACAATTCCCTGAATCATAACCCAGACCGTCTTATCATGACCGTTAAAGCATCTTCACCTTTTACAAGATTTTGTGTGATTATTTGTTTTTGTTTTTCTAAAAAAAATGCCATTTCACCACTTTTATGTGATGAAATGACATTTTTCAGTCCATTTATGTAGTTCGTCACAATATTTATTCCTGCGTTAGCAGGTAATCCTTCCATATCTGTGACATCGATTACCACCTGCTTATGATTTGCCTTGATTTCCAGTGTTGTTTATTTTCCTTTATTAATTGGCAGCCAGTGCTGCCAGCTTCTGCATAATTGCACTTACATCCTGCATTACATTCAAATTTTCTTCCTCTGCCTGCATCGTCTCACCTGCGTGCGCCGATACCTGCTGGGAAATCGCTGAGATTGTCTGAATGGAATCTATAATTTCCTTATTTGCATTCTGCAACTCGGAAATGCTTCTTGAAAGAGTATCTGCATTTTTCTGAATTGCCCGCGTATTGTCCTCGATACTCTCAAAGCTTTCTTCTGCATTAGATGCACCAGTCTTCTCTTCGTTAATTCCATCTACCATCTTGGAGACAACACCGACCACCTCCATGATTGCATTGGACACGTTGCTGATCAACTCTGTAATATGTACGGTTGCTTCTTTGGTTCTCGTTGCCATACCGGAAATTTCTGTTGCAACGACAGAAAATCCTCTTCCTGCCTCTCCGGCACGGGCTGCTTCAATGCTCGCATTCAGTGCAAGAAGACTCGTTTGGTTCGTAATGCCTCCAATCAGTTCTACAATGGAATTCATTTCATCCATATACTGGTTCAGATTTTCCAGTTTTTCTGTAACCTCGGTTCCATTATCAACAGAATCTTCAACTTCCGATGCCAGATGCTCGATATCCTGTTTGCCCTCCGCTAACGCTTTCAGAGTAAGCGTCATGCTGTTTACGATTTCTTCCACAGCGACTGCAACTTCATCCACCTTATCCTGAATTGCCTGTGTCTGTTCCAACTGATTCTGCACATGTTCTGCGGTATCAGTAGCACCTGCGGATACTTCCTGCATTGCCTCAGTCGTTGTCTTAGATGCCGCTGTCAGCTTTTCGAAACGAACATTGATATCTGCAATATTGCCGGAAAACTGCTGACCAAGTTCCTCATTCCTTTCCAGAAGATTTTCTGCCTCTGCTTTTGCCTGCGTCACTTCTGCAAATCTCTTTCTTGTGTTTTCGCGAATCACTTTTGTAGTCAAAACAGAATTTGCTCCAACCATGATCATAACAACAATCTGTACAACTGCTGCTTCGATTCCATGATACCCAAAACCGCCTTTTGTCGCACCGATCACAACAACAATGATACTCTCTAATATGGTACCTGTATTAATCAGAAGAAGATAACGTGTGTCACTGTAAATGGTGACAACAAAAATCATCGGAATTACAAATACATAAATCAGATTTGTCGGTGAGGTAAAAAGACATATTGTGTAAAACAATGCAAATCCATAGGAAACCAGATGTTTGATCATCGCATGTTCCGTATTACTTTTCCAACAAATCACCTCGCCAATCAAAGGTATGACACCAACGACCGTAGCGATTGTCATATATACCGGAGACAGTTGTCCTCTTACGCTTTCCCATATCATAAAAAACACCATAACCGTTACCGTACTGATATGTGACAGCATCGCAATGCGATTCGACCGCGTCAATTCCGAAATTTCTTTTGTTTCCACCATCATAATTCCTCCTCTAGAAAAGTTTTTCCTACTTATCCTTATATTATTTCTTAAGCATCCTGATATTCTATTTTTAGTGGTGTATGTGTCTCAAATACCTTTGCAAAATCAATTTCCGGATTAAACATTGTATAAAATGAAGAATATGCATCACATGTAATATTCTGCTGCGGTACAGAATTTAATGTACCATCCTTATTATATTTATAAAATGTAGCCTCCGTCACTCCATGTATCTCAACCTTGTATAATGGTGTTCTAGATTCATGCTTTGGCACATAGCTGCCTTCTTTAAACTGCAACACGTAATTCGGCTGTTCCATAGGTTCTGCCATATTGTATAAGCCTCCCTCTTCATTCACTTTTGTTCTTCATAACATAATAATCTCCTTTATTTTTCAATATCATTCCACGCTGACGAAGCCTTATCGCAAACTGTATCAAACAGTCCGGGGCTTTAGCTTAATCGTTAAATAAAAGCAATTATTTTATATAATTTTAGATTATTTCACTAAATGTTGCAATAGGTTATAATTACCATTAATCAGATAATTTCTGTAATAAATATGGATTTTGCTTACAGCAAGAAAAAGAGCCGCCCAGGCCATAGACCTGTGCGGCTTCTCATAAGATGATTTAAATTAAGTTTATCCTTCAATAGCAATATGTTTTGTGGTCTCAACTTTCTTTGGTTCCTCCTTCGGAACTGAAAGTTTAAGAATACCGTCCTGATACTTTGCCTTGATATCTTCCTGTTTCAGCTCATCGCCTACATAGAAAGACCTGCTCATAGCACCGGAATAGCGCTCCTTACGGATGTACTTGCCATCCTTTTCATTCTTCTCTTCCTTGTCAAGTCCTTTAGCTGCGCTGATAGTTAAGTAACCATTCTCC
>OLGY01000989.1_pt1 | contig 16412 bp, 14 predicted proteins | sample 1605951 | NCBI WGS metagenome assembly OLGY01 (sample SAMN03283280) | human gut metagenome | biome: human-associated habitat; material: feces | host: Homo sapiens | place: Peru | collected 2012
TAATTGATGATACTTCTTTACCAAAAATAAAGAATAGGCATCAAAGGTCATAATATAAGCTGAATCAATCTTATTTAATTGTGCTTTCTTAATATCAGGATCTAATGTATCATCCTCTACTAAAAGCTTAATAACCCTCTGTTTCATCTCAGCAGCAGCCGCATTAGTAAAAGTTAAAACCAATAGTCTATCTACATCTATATTATTAGCTAAATGATTAAAAACTCTCTGAGTTAAAACCTTAGTCTTACCACTACCTGCCCCAGCTGAAATCATGGTGTTATATACAGGAGTAGTAATAGCTTCTAATTGTTCATCAGTATATCTAATCTCCATCTATCACTTCCTCCTTTTTAGTTTCACAATAAACATAATCCTTAATTCTCTTATAACAGATATCCTTATATGGACAATAAATACATGAAACATTCTTATTATCAATTACCTTTGGATTAATACTAAAGTCATTATTTAGAATACTTGTTGATGCTTCTAGTATTTTATCTTCAACAAGCTTAATCATATCTTTCATATCTTCATCTGATATAACCTTAGAATTCTTAGACAATTCACCATTTTTAGTAATAGCCAATTTAGAAACAACACTAGACTTACCATCTAAATCCTCTAGAATATTTATTCTACTAATGTCATCTGTTGTAAAACCACTTAACTTCATATCCTCATTCTTTTGAGTCTCTATGTCTTTCTTTTCATCATAAACATACTTAGGAGCTACTAGATGTTGAAGATAGAAACCAATTATCTTAGAAGGTTCTTCTTGTAGTAAGTATAAATATGAAGGTAATTGTAAATTAAGCCCAAACTCAAAATACTTATCTTCAATCTTTGTATTACCGGTCTTATAATCCACAATACATACATTATCTTTACACTTAAGTATCTTATCGATAAAACCTTTGAAGAAGATATTATCTCTTAACTTTAACTTAATACGCTTTTCACACTCTACACTATCAAAATAAGATAATTCTTTTTGTTTAAGGATGATATTAAAATCTTCCCTAATCTCTTCCTTAATTTTCTTGTTAAAATACAATTCCTTAGCACTAGTAAAAGTAACCTGCTTATCCCAAAGCTCATCAAAATCTTTAGTATTATCTAAAACCATTTCTTGTAAAACATTATGGGCAATAGTACCAATAGTATTAAAGAAAGTTATATCAGAATCATCTGGTCTTAAGATATTGTCTAGGTAATACTTAAAGGCACATTCATAATAACTTTGCATACTACTATAAGATAATTCAACAGTTTTTTTACCTACATTAAAGTTCTTATAACTATTATCATAATCACCATAATTGTTTCTATCGTATGTAGAATACATCGAATCTAAATCATCATTATGCTCACCATACTTATCAAGATTATCCAATAGTTCACCGTATCTGTTTTTATTAGCTCTATCACTATGTAAATATTTATTGGTATAAGTAATATAATTCACATCACTAAACAACATTTGTCTTTCATACTTATTAAAAGGCGAATTCTTAGAATAAGACAACATTAGATTTTTAATATTAGACAAGTTACAAATTAGATTCTCTTTAATAATCCTATTCTTATCATTAGTATCATCAATACCTAAAAGATGACACATCTCATTGTCTAAGTATTCATTATCTTTCTTATATGCTGGTACCTTATCATTGAAGCCTAAATAGAATACATAATCAGTATCATCAAACAAATAATTATTAGAAACTACCTGTACTACATCCTTATACTTCTTATTCAATTTAATATGTTTTAAGTCTTCGACAATAAAGTCATAAGCTTCATTTAAATCTAGATGCTTATTTAAGATATTAACTAAATCTTTATTAGTTAATTCATTATAGATAGTCTCTCTATCTTTAATTTTTATATCTTCCAAGAACTTCTTAGCTGCTTCTGTTCCATATAAGCTATTATCACTTGGATAATTTACTTTAAAGTCATAATAAGAATTATATCTTTTGAAGTAATTCTCATATTCATTACTCGCAACAATATAGATATTATTGATGTCTATCCCATTTTCTAATAATTCAAAAATTGATTCATAAACATACTCTAATTCTGATTCAATAGTATCAAACTCATAGATGTCATAATGTTTATCTATGATAGTACCTTTAAGTACTTTAACATCATTTAATCTTATGTCTCCGTAACCATATGCAAAAGTATCTTTATTATGTTTATTAAATAATGGATCTAATATCAACAAGTTCTTTTCTAACAGTTCCTTCTTAATCTTTACTAAATCATTTAACTTATTATTTGGATAATCCTTATCTTCAACAAAATATAAGCTCTCAATTATTTCCTTGGCATTATTTAGTGTATAGCCATAAGTATCCATCAAATACTTAACAGTATGATAATCATAATCAAAATAATATCTTTTCTTATATTCTTCTAAAGTCATAAAAGATATATCAACAAGACTCTTATTATTAGTAAGTATTTTCTCTTTAATGTCCCTAGGACATATCAACAACATATTATCCTTGATATCTATTTGATGCATCTAGTAGTACCTTTCTAACCTCTTCTCTTAAAGATAGAGGTTCTAATAATTCAACTGTTTCAACATATTGAAGACAAAACTTCACGATGTCTTCCTTTCCACACTTGGTATAAACTGTAAAAGTTTCACCTTCATCTGCCAACATTACATCCTTACCAAAAGTATCGATGATGACATCCAAAGCCTTTTTATCACATCTTAACGTAACCCCTGTTTCATCACCACTATACATATAGATCTTATTATTGGCATAAGCATAGGCATCTAGATTCTTAGGCAGTCTTAGATAGTATTCATCTACAAGCTCAATGTCTTTCATTCTATCTACTCTAAAATGAGATAAACTATCATGGTTTTTACCCTTGCCTACCATATAAACCCTATCCCCATTTACTACTAAGAAATATGGACTACGATAATAAGCATCTTCTCTTGTATTAACTAGTTTCTTGTTAATATCATAATGAGTATAGTTAAACTTAATTACTTTCTTCTCATTTATTGCCTTACTTATTTGTTCGATATTATGAAGAAATTGTTTATTGTCTTTTTTCTTATTATTAGGCAAATAAACATTCTTATAATAATCATTTCGCTTATATCTACTTTGACAAGATAATAATTTATTAACTAAATCTTTACTAGCTTTATCAGGTATAAAGTGTGATGCATGTACCGCATTACACAACAAAAGAACTTCTGAATGTTGAAACAGACGATCCTTTAAGTAATAACCTATTTTATTTTCATTGTAGTCAGAAATGTCATAACCAAAGTTAATCAACATTTCAATGTTACGATATAGTGTTCTTCTATCAATTGTTATATTATATTGTTTCTCTATTAAGTCAGTTATCTCAGATCTTGTTAGTGGGTGGTTCTCATCACTGAACTCTTCTAAAACTTTATATACAGCAAGAATACTAGTCTTCTTTTCTTCCATATAATAGCTCTTCTTGATATTTCTTTGATTCAGCCAACATAGTTTCCAAGAAATTTAAATAATATTCCTTCATTTCTCCAGTGTCCTTAGACAGTCTTTCTTTCATCGACTCTTCTCTTTTACTATCAAAAATAGGCATGTTATTTTCTTTCTTATATAAAGCAACATTAGATACTACTTCCATTCTCTTTAAGAACAATTCCTTCATTTGATCATCAATCTCATTAATCATCTTACGACATTCCATTAAATCCATACTAAATACCTCTTGATATTATTATACCTTTTATGTGTTCATTTTTTTGTACATCAACTTGTGATTTTTTTAGTGATATAATTTATTAAAGAAAGATCGAGGAAAAATAAAATGGGATTTTTACAAGGCAAGACTGTAATTATTACAGGTGGAGGTAGAGCTACACTAGCTGATGGTAGTTGTGGTTCTATTGGTTATGGTATTGCGACTGCATACGCTAAGGAAGGTGCTAATATCGTTATCACTGGTCGTAATGTAGCAAAGCTAGAGGATGCTAAGAAGGAATTAGAAGAAAAGTATGGAGTTAAGGTTCTTCCAATTCAAGCTGATGTTTCATCTGGCAGCAACAACGAAGAGACAGTTAAGAATGTTATTAAACAAACTGTAGACGCGTTTGGTAGAATTGATGTTCTTATCAATAACGCCCAAGCTTCAGCAAGTGGTGTTACTATTGCCGATCATACAACTGAACAATTTGATTTAGCTATATATTCTGGTTTATATGCGACATTCTATTATATGCAAGCATGTTACCCATACTTAAAGGAAACTAAGGGTACTGTAATTAACTTCGCATCTGGTGCTGGTTTATTTGGTAACTATGGTCAATGTGCTTATGCTGCTGCTAAGGAAGGTATTAGAGGTTTAACTAGAGTTGCTGCTACTGAGTGGGGTAAGGATGGAATCAACGCTAATGTTGTTTGTCCTCTTGCTTGGACTGCTCAACTTGAAAACTTTGAAAAGGCATATCCTGAAGCATTTAAGGCTAATGTTAAGATGCCTCCAATGGGTCACTATGGTAATGTTGAAACTGAAATTGGTAGAGTTTGTGTTCAATTAGCTAACCCTGATTTCAAGTATATGAGTGGAGAAACTATTACTCTTGAAGGTGGCATGGGCTTAAGACCTTAATTGGTGATATAATATTTTTGGTTAACCCGATAAGAACCAAAGGAAAACGCAGCATGTCCGTGCTGCGTTTTCAATTGCTTCCTTGGATTCTTTGGGTTCCTATTTAAGGAATAGCTCGACCAACAATTTTACTAAAGCGTGTAAAATGTCTAATAAGGTCATTATGATCGCAAAAATTATTTCGCTGTTCATATGCACCCCGATAAGAACCCAGGAAGCGTAGAAGTATCTTCATAAAAAGATCCTTCCTAAGAAACATACTCATAGTTATGTTTCTACTATATAATTGTCATCAAACTTAAAAATTCCTGCACTATTCTTATACTCCCATCTTTGACAGTTAATAAAAGTAATAAAGCTAGAATACGGCATAAATAGGCCACATTCTAGCTTTTTAGATGTTTTTAAGTGTTGTATGGAAATGCTTCACTTAAATTTTTTTAGCTATTTTGTTTAATTTGCTTGGTTGATAATATGTTTTATTTAAACCTATGTTAAATAATTGTTCTAATGAATCTAATACATTAGAACCTGTATAACACGATTTATAGAAGGCTCCTTCACAATCTAGAACATTCATATTCTTTAGAGTAGTGATGATTTGACCAGTTGTGAAATGAGAATTATTTCTATCAAGCTTCACTTCAAGTAATCTATAGATTAATAGTGCTGTGTAACAGATTAGAAAGTGTGATTTGATTCTTTCTTCTTTATAGTGATGTATAGGCCTTGTATGGAAGTGTGTCTTTAATACTCTAAAGCAGTCTTCTATCTTGTATCTATTTTTTTGAATGTTGATTATATCTCTTTCATCTTCATTAAAGATATTAGTAGCTACACAATAGAAACCATCATACTTTTCTTCTTCTTTGATTCTTTCTTCATCAAGATAGTAATCAGTTTTACTATTTTTCTTACTAGATTTTATAAAACGAGTAACATCGTTTGGCCCTTTCTTATAAGTATCTGGATCAATGTGTTCTAATAGGCTCTTAGCTCTTTCTATTTGTCTATTTCTTATGGTCTTTTGGTATTCAGCCATCTTTCTATTGTAAGTAACTATAATTCTTTGTTTAAGCGTTCCTTTTGATTTAACTTTTCTAGTATTACCGTTTTTAAGAAGTTTGGTTTCAGTTAAACCTAAATCTACAAGACTATCTACTTCAATTGATTTATAGATATAGCCATTATAGAAATCAAGATTATTAGTATCGTTTTTATCAAATGTTTTCATAAACTCTAATGAAGCTTTCTTGCCGGTAGACGAAAACTTATATTCATAATCATTAAAAACGGCTTGTTTAACAACTTCACTTAACTTCTTAATTGATTGAGTTACCACAAATTTTCTGCCACCCATATCATTAAAGACACGGATGTTTGTATATCCAAGTCCTGCATCAGCGCAGTATATAATGTCTTTTCCTTGAAACATCTTTAATAGTTTCTTTTCACTAGGTACAGCTGATAATGATTCATTATCACTTCCAGGATTAATGCACATACTTAAAGGAATACCATCACCATCCATAAATAGCCCCATTTGTACTATAGGATTTGGTCTATGTTCCTTAGATACACCATACTTTAATAAACCCTTTATTAATTCTCCAGTTACATCATCGTAATAGTCTTCATCTTCCTCTTCTTTTTCAAAGTAAAAGTTTGTGCAATCAAAATAACATACATCAGTATTTCTTTTAATTACATTATTACTAGAATCAAATAAGTAAGACAAATAATCATCATAATTATCTTCTAAAATATCCATAAATCTTGGAATATGTTGATAAGGGAAGCAAATATCACCATATAAAGAAGATAACTTAGATTGTGAGTATAACTTACTTCCAGGATCTAATACACGAAGTACTACAAGAGCCATATTTATAAGATTTGGATCATATGTAATCTTTCTTCCTTTACATACCTTATCAAAGAAATCTTTCAAGTTTAAAGACGTGTAGATATTCTTTAAGTAAAAGTAACCTATATTTCTACATAAAGAAGAAGAGACTATATCGCCATTATTGATAATCTTTTCATTTACCTTAACAGTTAGATTAAATTCAATATTTCCTTTTTCTAATTCCTTGTTGTATCTAGCTACTTCTTCAATTGCGAACTTTAATGGATCTTCATGATCTTTTAATAGCTCGGAATGTTTACCAATACGAGCGATATTTTTAGTAGTAGTCTTTTTACCATTTCTTACACCTTGTTGAACAAAGTATGTTGGGTCTTTTGATTTTCTATCATAATAAAGTTTCATAATCGGTTCTTCCTTTAACTTATTATACCATAATATACAACACCATACAACATCCATACAACACAAAAAAATTTGAACTTGACACAAAAAAAAGCAGCAATTAAGCCACTTTAGAACATTTTATTGATTTACAAGTGTTAAAGTACCGATCCTTCCTAAGAAACATACTCATAGTTATGTTTCTACTATATAATTGTCATCAAACTTAAAAATTCCTGCACTATTCTTATACTTTGTTTAATGTTAATATAGTTATAGGAGATTGTCGTTTCCAAGAGAAAACGCAGCATGACCGTGCTGCGTTTTCATTTGCTTCCTCGGATAACGTTCCTTATTTAAGGAATAGTTCGACTAGTAACTTTACTAGAACGTTTAAAACGTCTAATAGCGCTAAGATAATAGCTAAAATAATTTCGCTCGTCATCTTTGTCATTGTCGTTTCCAAGGAAGCGTAGGGGTTTCTCCATAAAGTCCTCCCTATAGAAACGTAGTTATGGCTATGTTTCTATACTATATAATTGCCGTTAAACTTTAAAATTCCTACATCATTTTTTATTATTAACAATTAGAAACATTGAGAAAAAACATAAGATAATTTAGACAAATTAAAAGCTCAAGATATAAAATTTTGAGCTTTATTTAAACTATTTAGTTTCTTCTTTTGTTGAAGGTTCTTCAGCTTTAGCCTCTTCTACCTTAGCCTTCTTTGTAGGAGTCTTTTTAGTAGCGGTTTTCTTCTTAGCGGGCTTCTTAACCTCTTTTTCATCAGTTGTCTTAGGTTTTCTAGTTCTAGGCTTTGCCTTAACTACTGGTTCTTCAACTTTAGTCTCAGATTCGATGTCCGCAGCTTCGACCTTAGTTTCAGCTTCTACTTCAGATTCGAGCCCAGTAGATTCGAGCCCAGGGTTTGAGCCCGTAGTTTCATCCATTTCCTTGATTTCTTCAACAAGTTCATTCTTACCTAACTTCTTACTAATATCACTAGTATTTCTCCAGATTAATAAGACAATCAAAGAAGCTTCATAACCAATACGTAACAAGATATTAAGTAAAATTAACAACATTAAACCAGTAATGAATGAGGTATCAACCATGATTAGGAAAGAATATAAAGTAACAAATAACGCAAAGACGATATAAGTAGCCTTTAATAATCCTTCAATAATCATCTTCTTAAAGCTTAAGAATTCTTTTAGCTTAAGCAAACGCGGATCCTTCGGTTCCTCATCAGACTTCACAAACATAAGGTATGCACAAACGCCACCTACTAAAGCTATTAAAAATAAAATTACAGTAACGACTGGATTTGATCCATGATAATAACTATAAGAATACATAACAATTTCCTCCTTAACTATGTAAAAGATTATAGCACTATCCTATTTAATAGCACACATTAACATATATGGCGGTATTTTAATAATATTTCCTTCTATACTGTATCCCTTGGGGTGGACTATTATCATATTGCCTATTTTCTTGTTGAAGATTTCTTTAAATTTATCAAGTGATGTCTTTGTATAATTCTTCGAAGATTTTACCTCAATAGGACTTACTTTATAATTAACTTTATTATCATTTGATATTAAAAAGTCAATCTCAATATCATTCCTCTTTTTTTCATTACTATATCTAGTATAAAAATAAAGTTTCTTATCACAAGAGCTTATCATTTGTGAAATTACATTTTCGTACAACATCCCCTCATTTATAGACAGCTTATCATTCATGATTGCTTTATATAGTTTTTGATCAGCAAGATAATTTTCACTAAAGGCAAGGCTAACCAGCAAGCCAGTATCGCCCATATAACACTTTACGTATGAATCATTTCTATTTAATGCAAGACCAACGCTTGGGTCGTTACACTTATAACATAGATTCGCAATCATTGAATCTTCCAGCCAAAACAATGGTTCGTCATATTTATCAAATGTAGCATCTTTTTCTATTTCACTCAGTACAACTCTTTTCTCATGAGTTGAAAGGTATGAAGGAATATACTCAAAAATTGCTGATATTTTTGAATTGTATCGTTTAGCTGCTTTCTTAATATCATCTCTATATAGATTTAAGATGTCTCTTTTTTCTATATCTGCATACGAAAAGTCTCTGCTATTTTCTTTAAACGCAACAAGAGCTTGAGGCATGCCCCCAACTAATAAATATTCTTTAAATAAATGCATAGCTCTTTTATGAAATGCCTGATCAAGAGGCTTTTGTTTGTTGTAACAATCATTTATATATTCTAGAAGTATCTCTTCTCCCATATATTCCATGTATTCTTCAAAATCTACTGGATACATTTTTATCTTTCTCTCTTCAGAAGGAATTGTTATATCAACAACATTTTCTTTAATAGATATCAAAGAACCAGTTTCTAAATAGTCATATCGTCCATCTTCTATCAAATATTTTATTGCCTCTCTAGCTTTAGGAAACTTTTGAATCTCATCAAAAATTATTAAAGATTCCCTATTATATAATCGCTTCCCATACTCGATTGATAATGTTTGAAAAAAAATATCTAGATTATTTAAATCATCAAAAGCTTCTTTTACTTTTTTATTCGCCTTATTAAAATCAATAAAAATATAAGATCTATATTCATTCTCGCCAAAAGCCTTAGATATTGTCGATTTACCTACTCTTCTTGCACCCTCTATAAAAAGGGCCTTACTGCCATTACATTGATTCTTCCAATCCAACATTTTTTTATACAATTTTCTCTTAATTTCCATAATAATCTCCACTATACGCAAAGTAATTATACCAATTATTTCCAATAGTACGCAAAGTAATATTTGCCAAAATACCCAGTAGTACGCAGACTATTTTTTCTTAAAATCACCAATAGTACGCAAGATATTAAAAAAGATGTACCATTTAGATACATCCTTCAACAATTAATTATAAACTTCTGACAAATCGTAATAAGTACCGATATAACCCTTATCACCATCACTTTCAGTACCGGCACCACCGGTTACATAACCCTTCATTATTTCATCATAATAAGGATTATCCTTAGAGATAGAACCAGTAGTAACTAGTTCAATCTTACCCTTAGCTATCTCAATACTCTCATCAAATAAATCTACATAATAAGTACCATTAGAATGAAGACCGCCCTTGCCTTCTAAGAAATAGTTATCAATTGTATAACCATCCTCAAAAGTTTGAGCCAAGGCAATCAAAGTCTTCTTTTGAGTATCAGAGAAATTATTCTCACACAAGATATCAAACATCCAACTCATACCAACCATATTCAAGATATAAGGATGAGTCGCAATCTTATTAATCAAAGAATCAAGAATCAAAGCTTGATTTCTAATTCTACCCTGGTCATTGTTCACAATACCATCATACTTACGATTTCTTGCTAGTGCCAAAGCTGTTTCACCATACAAATTAGCTACACCCTTCTCATATCTTTGAGGATTGGCAACATTTCTTTGTGAATCCATATCAAGATGAGCAGTCATTGGCACATCAACCTTAACACCACCCAATTCATTAATACCATTCACAAACCAAGTAAATGAAGTCATACAATAATATGGAATATCGATATCAAGTAAAGCACCCAAAGAATCAGCAGGATTAGTAGGACCATTTTGACAGAAATGTGTAAACTTATCACTATAACCAGTCACAATATTCTTTATAAATGAATCACGAGGAACAGAAACAATAAGCACATGCTTCTTAACAGGATCAACTACCAACAAGTGATTAACATCATTACGATAATACTTCCACTCATGAACAGAATCCTCACCATAGCCATCCAAACCATTAAGCATTACCATAAATGGCTTTGAATATAAGTCCATATCTAAGCCAGCAGTATCATAAGTCTTCTCTTCATAATATGGCTTCTTATAAGTAGCTAATGTCTTATAATCGCTAGGATGATAATCAGAACGATAATCAGAAATAGAATCCTCACGATTACCAACCACTACCCAAGCATCAATGATTCCCTCATCAATATCTGGTTTAATTTCCGCATAAGTTAAGAACCAATGAAGATTCTCTTCCTTAAGTTCTACACCCTCACTCTTTAATTGTTCTAGCACATAATCAGAATATTCTTTATCAAAAGATTCTTGAACAGCTAAAACCTTACCACTTAAATCTTCAATAGAATTTAAATTCTTAGTAACAATTCTAATCTCATCAGAATAATAAAGTGGTTCTTCTACTGTAGGATCATCGCTTCCCTTTGAACAAGAAGTACATAGAAGTAAAGCCAAACAAGTCAACAAAGTAATTATTTTTTTCATACAAGTCCCCTCTTTATCTATTCTACAACAAGATCACTATCTCTTTTTAACCTTAAGACGATTAATTGCCCTCGCTAGATGTAACTTAGCATTTTGATACTCTTGAATACTCTTCTTTTGAAGAAGTTCTTCCTTAGCCTTAGCTTCTGCCTTTTTAGCACGATTAACATCAATCTCCTCAGGACGCTCACAAGAGTCAACAAGAATTAAAACTTCACCATTTTCAATCTTAACTAAACCTGAAGAAACCGCAGCAGTCTTAAACTCTTCATTAGGCAACTTATACTTTAAAACCCCAGGTACTGTTGCTGTTATTACATTTCTATGCTTTGCCAAGATTCCATATTGTCCCTCATTAGTAGGCACAATCAACGATTCAAGTGGCCCCTCATAGAACTTTCTATCAGCAGCTAGTATATGAGTCATGAAAGTCTCTCTCATTTAGAAGCCTTTCTTTTAACATCCTCAATGGTTCCCACATTATAGAAACAACTCTCTGGATAATCATCCATCTCACCATCCACGATAGCTCTAAAACCTTCAATAGTATCCTTCAAAGGAACATAAGTACCCTCTATACCTGTAAACTTCTCTCCGACAAAGAAAGGTTGTGACAAGAACTTTTGAATCTTACGAGCTCTATTAACAGTCTTCTTATCCTCATCAGATAATTCATCCATACCTAATATCGCTATAATATCTTGTAACTCATTATACTTTTCAAGCGTCTCTTGTACACTTCTTGCCACTCTATAATGTAAGTCGCCAACTATATCAGCCTCTAAGATTCTACTTGTAGAATTTAAAGGGTCAACAGCAGGATAGATACCCTGTTCCGCAATCTTTCTACTTAAAACAGTAGTCGCATCCAAGTGTGTAAAAGTAGTAGCTGGAGCTGGATCACTTAAATCATCAGCAGGCACATATACAGCCTGAACCGAAGTAACCGAACCATGCTTAGTAGAAGCGATACGCTCTTGTAAAGCACCCATCTCATTAGCAAGCGTAGGTTGATAACCAACAGCACTAGGCATATGACCCAATAGAGTACTAACCTCACTACCCGCTTGAACAAATCTAAAGATATTATCTATAAACAAAAGAACATCCTTATTCTTCTCATCTCTGAAATACTCAGCCATAGTAAGACCTGTCAAAGGAACTCTCATACGAACACCAGGTGCCTCATTCATTTGGCCAAAGACAAGGGCAGTATTATCAATAACACCACTTTCCTTCATCTCACGCCACAAGTCATTACCCTCTCTACTTCTTTCTCCTACACCGGCAAAGATAGAATAGCCATCAGCTTGAGTAGCGATATTATGCATAAGCTCTTGAATTAAAACGGTCTTACCAACACCAGCACCACCAAACAAACCAATCTTGCCACCCTTTGGATAAGGTTCTAATAAGTCGATTACCTTGATACCTGTTTCAAGAATTTCACCAATAGGCTTTTGTTCAGAAAACTTTGGTGGATCACGGAAGATTGACCACTTGGATTCGAGCCCAGATTCGAGCCCTGGTTTGTCATCAATAGTCTCACCCAAACAATTAAACATTCTACCCAAGGTTGCTTCACCCACTGGCACCATAATAGTATCACCAGTATCCACTACCTCTTGACCCCTATATAAGCCTTCACTCTTGCCCAACATCAGACATCTTACAACGTTGTCACCAATATGTTCCACAACTTCCATAGTATATTCTTTATCATCGATAGTAATTTTTAGGGCATTCTTAATCTTAGGCAATTGTTCAAAATAAACATCAACAACCGAACTTGATACTTCAACTATCTTACCAGTATTCATTTCTTCGCTTCCTTTCTATGCTTCTTTCTTAAAGCTAGAGCACCAGCTGAAACCTCATTTATTTCCTGAGTAATCTCAGCCTGTCTTAAAGTGTTATATTGTAAAGACAAATTACTTAACAACTTTTCCGCATTATCATTAGCACTCTTCATCGCATTCATTCTCGCATTCTGTTCACAACAGAAACTATCAACCAAGGCACTATAGATAAAACCCGATATATATGAAGGCATGATAGAGTTCAATACCTCAACCTCATTTGGATAAAAACCAAAGGGAATATGAATCTCCTTCTCTTCCTTAGTAGTTTGAAATTCTTTTCTATGTAGTGGAATAAGTCTTGTCGAATTAGCCTTTGAATTAAAGGCATTTTCCATATCCGTATAAACAACAAAAATCTTACTTAAAGTCTTATTATGAAACTCCTCTAATAAAATAGAAGATATTTCCCTAGCTCTTTCCATTGTTGGATTTTGTGCTGTATATAAGAAAGACTTCTCAATTGGAATATTATGATTCTCGTAATACCTTCTTCCATACTCACCAACCACGTAAAGCTTACTACCATGATAAGAAGCCAACAAATGTTCTGCCTCCTTAATGACGTTTTGATTATAAGAACCGGCCAAACCCTTATCGGCCGTAATGACCAAAATACCATAGGTTCCTCTTTCCTTAGGCTCACCCTCTGGTGGATAAACATAGGGACTGTCAATATTATTAGGCGTTCTAAAAATTCTCTTAATCTCTGTTTTAAGCTCATTAAAATAAGGACGCGTATCATTTAGTTCTCTTTTAGCCTTAGTAAGCTTAGTAGAAGCGATTAGATACATCGCACTTGTAATCTTTTGGGTATCCTTAACACTTGCGATACGATCTTTTATTTCCTTAGTGCTTGCCATTTAAATACTCACGTGCATCCTCAACAATACTTTCTTTAAGTTCATCATCCAATACCTTCTTATCATTAATAGTATTGATGATATCTTTCTTATTATTATTAAAGTATGCCAACAAATCATTCTTAACACTCTTAATATCTTTAATATTAAAGCCATCAAACAAGTGATTTAAGGCCGTTAAAAGAATAATAACCTCTTCATGCATACGATATGGATGATATTGTTCCTGCTTAAGAAGTTCCATTAGGATTTGACCATAATGGAGTTGACTCTTAGTAGCATCATCCAAGTCGGAACTAAACTGCATAAAGACTTCCATCTCACGATATTGAGCTAAGTCTAATCTAATAGCTCCAGTAGCCTTTTTCACAATCTTATATTGGGCATCACCACCAACTCTTGATACTGATAGACCGATATTGATAGCCGGTCTTTGTCCTAAGAAGAATAGATTACTCTCTAAAAATAATTGACCATCAGTAATTGAAATAATATTAGTTGGAATATAAGCTGATACATCACCTGCTTGCGTTTCAACAATTGGTAAGGCAGACATACTACCACCATTTAGTAAGTTAGCACTTCTTTCAAGTAATCTTGAATGTAAATAGAAAACATCACCCGGGTAAGCTTCTCTACCTGGGCTTCTCTCCAACAATAAAGACAGAGCTCTATAGGCAATGGCATGCTTACTTAAATCGTCATAGACAATTAAAACATCCTTGCCTTCATGCATAAAATATTCACCCATTGAAGTAGCTGCATAAGGGGCAATATATTGCATAGGAGCACTCTCACTAGCTGTAGCACTCAAGACAATTGAATACTTAAGGGCATCATGATCCTTAAGTTTTTGGACAATACCAGCCACACTACTTGCCTTTTGACCAATGGCCACATAGATACAAATAACATCCTTGCCCTTTTGATTAAGAATAGTATCTAGGGCAATAGCTGTCTTACCAGTTTGTCTATCACCAATGATCAATTCTCTTTGACCCTTACCAATTGGAAACATCGAATCGATTGCCAAAATACCTGTTTCCAAAGGTCTATTAACAGGACTTCTATCCATAATACTAGGTGCTTCTTGTTCAAGAGGCAAATACTTCTTGGCATGAATTGGCCCCTTATCATCAATTGGATTACCTAGAGCATCAATTACTCTACCAACATATTCTTCGCCTACTGGAATGCCTGCAGTCTTATTAGTTCTTTTAACAATGCTTCCTTGGATGATATTTCTATCATCACCAAAAAGAATGCAAGAGATAGAGTCTTGTTTTAAGTCTAGGACCATACCTCTAATATTGTCAGTAAACAATAAGATTTCACCATACTTAACATTCTTAAGCCCTGATACTTTGGCAATACCACCACCTACTGAAATAACTCTGCCTACTTCATCAGCGATAGCGTTTGGTGTCCAATTGTCTAATGAATCTTGAAGTAAAGGAATGATATTGTCATTGTTTCTTAGCTTTTGCCACTCAGTCTTTAATTGTTCAAACTTAGAATTTGCGTCCCAATAATAAACATCATCACCTACTAATAATTTGAAACCACTTTTTAAATCAGACTCTTTCCATTCTAGTTCTACTTCACCATACTTATCATTTAAAAAAGCTTCAAACTTTTTGGTTATCTTTTCACTAGGTTTTTTAGCACTATATAAAAAAGCTTTCATCACTAGTCCTTCTTCACGCTTTTCAAAAATTCATCATAAGAATCATCTAATGTCTTATCTACTAACTTACTAGTAGCCTTAATAGCTAAATCACAGATATCCTTATTAGCACTTTCAACTAGTTCATCGTGTTTCTTTTGACCCTGAGCCTTAGCATCCTCAACGATTCTTTTCGCATCTTCTTTTGCCTTATTTAATTCATAGTTAACTTTGTCATCAAGTTCTTTCATTGCGATATTCTTCTTATCCTTGATCTCTTCGTCAGCCTTAGCTAACTTATCTTGGTATTCTTTTAGAAGCTTATCAGCATCTTCATTTTTCTTATTGGCACTATCATCTAAGTCCTTATAATATGCTTCCCTTTTATCCATAAAAGCTTTTACTGGCTTATATAGGAGTAAGTATAGTCCAAAGCCTAAGATGATTAGGTTGAACATATGTAAAAGGATTTGTTGCCAATCAATATTTAATGGTAGATTCATTTAAATCACCTACAATACAAATATTACTAAGATAGCAACAATTAGCGCGTAGATAACAACAGTTTCAATAAATACTAGACCAAGCATTAATGCAGTTCTAATTGGACCTTCAGCTTCTGGTTGTCTAGAGATTGATTCTGTTGACTTCGAAATAGCCATACCCATGGCAATAGCTGCACATGCTGATGAGATACCTACAACAAAGGCTGCTGATTTAGCCTTGTCTGAGTCAACACTTACTACATTTGTAGTATTATTTTCTTCCGCAAAAACTGGTGTACTTACACACATTAATGAACATACGATC
>OLGY01000995.1_pt1 | contig 16343 bp, 17 predicted proteins | sample 1605951 | NCBI WGS metagenome assembly OLGY01 (sample SAMN03283280) | human gut metagenome | biome: human-associated habitat; material: feces | host: Homo sapiens | place: Peru | collected 2012
TTTCCTCAGCACCGGCAGCGATGAGCTGGTCGGCGATGTTCATATAATATTCGAGAGTATGAACAGGAGAATTGGTGATACAGAGTGCACACTGTGGAGTCATACCACCCTCCTTAGCCCACTTGATAGAAGGAATGATGTTACGAACATCGTTCAAACCATCAAAGATACGGGTGATGTTGGTACCCTGCTTAGCCTTTACCTTGTACATCAAGGCACGTACATCGTCTGGCACAGGATACATGCGAAGAGCGTTCAATCCACGGTCGAGCATGTGAGTCTTGATGCCCACCTCGTTGAATGGCTTACAGAATGCACGAACTGCATCATTAGGATTCTCACCTGCGAGGAGGTTAACCTGCTCGAAAGCACCACCATTGGTCTCTACACGGCTAAAGCAACCCATTTCAATGATAACTGGGGCAATCTTAGCCAACTGATCCTTGCGTGGCTGGAACTTACCAGAACTCTGCCACATGTCTCGGTATACGAGACTGAACTGAATTTTCTTCTTCATTCTTATTATTAAATTTCTTTTTTTCTATTATATATAATAATGTGTATCCGATGCTCTCAAGCTCGCAAAAGCCAAGGCATTCCATACCAAGGTGCAAAATTAGACAAAAAATTCGAGAAATCAGACTTTTCCCCTCATTTATTACATTTTCTGCACCGAAATTATTAATTATTAATTATTAATTGCCAAACTGAGAGAACAAAAATGAGAAATATAGGGGAATAAATACAAAAAATGGTTGCGAAATTTTGTTTTGTCTGCTTTTCTCAGTACCTTTGCACCCGTTTTTGGAATAACAGAGAAAAAGACAAAAATCTAGTTACAAAATTTATAGACTATTCAAGCAGAATATGGCGAACAATACGAAAAATCATCAATTACCTATCTGGACAGAGGTAGAGTATACAGCATTATGTAAGAATCCGTTCATAGACACTCCTTTCTTCATTCCAAAGGAATCGAAGGTCTTCCTATGTCGTGAAGACGGCAGCAGAGAGGAACAGCGAATGATTTTCCTGGTCTTCAAGTCTACCGCTGCAGCAGAAGATGCTGAATGGGAAGACGACCCTATTCCTGGCGAATTGTGGGTAAAGCCTTTGGAGGATGACGACACAGAGGAATATGAACCTGCAAAAATCATCTATCTCGGACAGGATATTGATGACTTTATCAATGTGGTTAGCGAGGATGACAATACTATTACATTCGACTTCTACTGGCGTCACGGTGAGGTAAAAGTAGAGAAAGCAGAAAAAACCGACGAAGGATTCGTATGCAAGAAGGAAGACTTCGGCGAGGAGGGTCTGCGCCTGACTCTCATCCCAGAGGAAGACGGCAATCCGTTCTCTCTCACCCTGCAGATTCCATACATCGGATTCTCTCTATATGACGCTGAAGACCACAAAGTACATGGAGAGATTGAGGTGGCACACGACCAGATAGACAACTACCGCTACGAGTTCGTAGGCAATGATACCAACGACCGTTTCTCATTGCATCTCGACAATGACAAACTGATTTATATCTGCGTATTGCGCCCTGAGAGTGCACAGCTGGTGGTACGCGACCAGCGCGAACGCCTTTCCGTGGTAGACCAGATTCCGTCAGAGGGTAAGCTGAGCCAGCTGATGATGAATGCTCATTCTGCACTCATCAAGAACAAGAACTACCGTTGGCGCGTGAACATCTCAGGCAGTTCTATCGCTCAGGAGGTTGAGTTGGAAATCAATCCAGAGAGTCTCGTTGCATTCATCAAGGAGCAGATGGCTAAGGGAACCGACATGGATACCCTCGGACAGCAGCTCATCGCCATGGAACAGAAGTATGCCTTCCAGTGGTTCTGGCTGAAGGACAGCGACTGGAGTCATGATGACCCAATGTTCGACATGTTCATGAACCAGCTTGTAGCATTCTCGTTCGTCACCCAGAAGCCAATCCAGGGCGACCAGCTGCAGGCACGCAACAACAAGCGCAAGATCAAGCGTTGCGCCAAGCTCATCAAGGCTCATCAGAAGGGAGAAATCAGCCTTTGGGAAGAGGAAGAGGAACAGCGCAAGGAGATTCTCCATCTCTTCAGCACCTTCCACGGTCCTTTCACAGAAATGCTGGAATCATTGAATGATGAGTCTGGAGAAGAATAAAATATATCCTCGGATTATTTTATAATATATCGAGGAGTTCCTCGAATCTTGAGATACGTCGGAGCTTCGGATGTTCAAATTCCTCTATTTTTTCATGTGCCCATGTGGTATGAAAAGGAATATGGACAGCCGAAGCTCCGATTTTTAATGCCGGAGCAATATCACTTTTGAAGCTGTTGCCCACCATCACAAGTTCATCAGGACTTACCTCTAATTCCCTGCAAAGTCGACGATAATTTTGCAAGTGAGCCTTTTTATCCTATTATTCTTTTTGGGGAAACTTTAGTGTTTTTACATGACTGTAGTCATCAAATTCAACAAACACAGTTGCCCCATAAATATAATCTATCTTTTCTCTCTTGGTAATATTGATTGGTGGAGTTTTTAAACGACTCTCCACAGCATCCGCAGGATCATATCGATAGTAAATTTTGATTTTTCTATCCAAATCTTTTATATCTATATATTTGTCTAAATGCAACCTATATAAACTCTCAGAATATATGGTTACACCTATTCGCACACTATCGTGAGGTGGTACAATGCGCGTCCCCAAATGGGGATACCAAAATCTTGCAGGACATTCCATTTCGTACTTTCCATTTTTAACAATAAAACAGGACTTAAGTTCCATACCTCCACTTAACCCATTACAAGGTATATAAACAGAATCACTGCTACGATTGTAAAATTTTAAGATACAACAAATGTCCCTATTTTCAAATTCCATCTCTTTTACTCCTTTTGGAAAATTATCAATCATACTATAATAAACACAAGAATATTTTGGCAAATTGTCGGTGCAAGATGTGATGCAACCTAAAATGACTATAAATATTATTTTTTTCATACCTTAAATCTTTATTATTATTTTTGGTTTCATTTACAGAAGCATAATCTGAATGTTGGTGGGTGACTATTTCCATTCCAATGGCTCCAAACTCCCTATGTATTTATCATTATAAGAAACACCAAAAGTATGATGTCCCCAATCACTATTTCCATAGAAACCGAAATAATGTGTCTTTACTTCAGGGAATATAGGAATGACTCTCTTTATTATAACTGTTTTGTGAATCTGTTTATATTTAAAATTCTTTTTAACGATTCTATGAAAGGAAAGATCAGGTGGGAGATAAACGATGTTGGAAGTATCATTTAAATAAAATTCAATCCCCAGATACTGCCCTCTTCGCGAATTGAAGAAGATAGAATCTCCTTCACCCAAAACCAAGATTGTCTCCTTATCTTTTTCTTCAACAGAAAATGTATAATTTCTTTCCTTTAGGTAATAAGTAAAATGCGAACGTCCACAAGCTACCAATAGTAAACTTACCCAAACAGCCAAATATAATTTTATCGTTTTCATAACTAAAACATATTAAGAACAGAATTATATATCCTTCTAAACAAACTCTTTATTGAGATCTTTAGATTAGTTGCCTCATATCCACTATTAGAATGTCTGTACATTTGTGACCAGCCATAATATTCTGCATTAATCCTTACAAATAATTGTCTCCAAAATGGGATACCTGTACCCCGGAGCATAAAGAGTTGACATCTCTTCATTATATATCGGAAGCTTTGTTGTTGCCAACAACTGATTCATTTCACACACGGTAGGAGTCCGTTGGATAAAATCACTATCAGAAGATATGGTTTCTATTTGATACTCACGTAAAGTGCGAACAAAGATGGCATCAGATATCTCTTTACCACTAGACATCCTCGGATTATTTTATAATATATCGAGGAGTTCCTCGAATCTTGAGATACGTCGGAGCTTCGGATGTTCAAATTCCTCTATTTTTTCATGTGCCCATGTGGTATGAAAAGGAATATGGACAGCCGAAGCTCCGATTTTTAATGCCGGAGCAATATCACTCTTGAAACTGTTTCCCACCATCACCAACTCATCGGGAGTTACATCCAGTTCCCTGCAGAGACGATGATAAGCCTTGGGAGTCTTGTCGCTCACGATAGTCACCACATCAAAATACCGCTGAAGCCCCGAACGCCACAACTTGTTCTCCTGATCCATCAACTCCCCCTTGGTGAAGACTGCCAGTTTATATTTCTTCATCTCACGGAAACAAGCCAAGGTTTTCTCTACCCCTTCCAAAGGCTTGGCATCAAGATGCAGGAGACTCTTACCCAAGTCCACGATTTGGGCAATGACATTCGCCTCTACCTTACCATGACTCACCTTCACCGCATTCTCTACCAGGGATATGGTGAAAGCCTTGCACCCATACCCCAAATCAGCCATATTTTTACTCTCCGTCTCGAAGAGAGCTGCCGAAATATCCTTTTCCTTTCCATATTCTGCAAGCAGCTCGCAATACTCATGCTCCACGTCCTCGAAATAGTTTTGTAATGCCCAGAGCGTATCATCGGCATCGAAGGCTATCGCCTTGATATTCTTCAGTTTTTCCATACTTTTCATTTCTTTTAGTTGCAAAGTTAATGTTTTTATCCGAAAAGGAAAACAATTTATTCTGCTTTCTTTTGCATATACCAATATTTTTCGTAACTTTGCCGAAAATTCAATAAAAGCAACAATATGAAATACCCTATAGGAATACAAGACTTTGAAAAAATCAGAAATGACGGTTATGTCTATATTGACAAGACAGACTTGATTTATGATTTAGTACACAATGGGAATATATATTTTCTGAGTCGTCCAAGACGATTCGGAAAGTCGTTGTTGATTTCTACCCTGGAATGCTACTTCCAAGGACAGAAAGAACTGTTTAAAGGGCTTGCCATCGAACAGTTAGAAAAAGAATGGAAGCAATACCCTGTTTTCCATATAGACTTCAATGGTAAGGATTTCACGCAGGCAGGCGAATTGGAAAAGACTTTGTTGACTTTTGTTGAAACCCAAGAGTTGATTTACGGAAGAGATCCATTAGCCACCACCTTGGGAGACCGATTCATGGCTGTATTGAGAACTGCCCATGAAAAGACAGGTTTGGGCGCCGTTGTCTTGATTGACGAATATGACAAACCTTTACTGGATGTTTTGGACACAGGGTTAAAAACCTTCGATTCTGAAGGTAATGAGCGTTTGCTGGAAGACAGGCATCGTGAGATTATGAAAGGTTTCTACAGTGTCTTCAAGGCAGCTGACAGAGATTTGAAATTCGTGCTCTTGACTGGTGTCACCAAGTTTTCTCAAGTTAGTGTGTTTAGTGGTTTCAACCAGCCTAACGACATTAGTATGGACGACCACTACGAGGCACTTTGCGGAATCACGGAGGAAGAATTATACTCAACCTTCGATGAACAAATCAAGGCAATGTCCGTAAGATATAAAGTATCTGAGGATGAGATGAGATATCGACTCAAGCGCAAGTATGACGGTTACCATTTCAGTCCAAGCATGCTAGACATCTACAATCCTTTCAGCATCTTGAACTCACTGAGCAAGAAAATCCTGAGTGATTTCTGGTTCCGTACAGGTTCGCCAACCTATCTGGTTCGCTTATTAGCTCATTCTGACGAAAACCTCAACGAGTTGACAGGAAAGTATTATCCAACGAGCAGTTTTATTGACTACAAGGCAGATATCGAGGCTCCCCTACCAATGATTTACCAGAGCGGTTATCTCACCATTAAGGATTGGAACATGGATACCGATTCCTATCTCTTGGATTTTCCAAACGACGAGGTAAAAGCGGGGTTCGTAACTATGGTGGCAGCCAATTATCTGAGACCCAAGGAGTCACCAGACGCATGGGTTATAGAGGTAGTTAACACTATGAAGACGGGAGATAGCGACAAATTGGAGAAGCTACTCACCTCCTTCTTCGCCAGCATCCCATATAGTCAGCGACGCAAGGATGACGAGCGGGAAAAAGAGCGCTATTTCCAATACACTTTTTATTTGGTGATTCGCATGATAAGTTGCTTTACTGTCTTGATTGAGAAAGAGCAAAGCGAGGGACGAGTAGACTGTATCGTAGAGACCCCTAATTTTGTTTATATCTTTGAGTTTAAGCGTGATGGTTCTGCACTTGATGCTTTGAAACAAATCGAAACAAAAGGATATGCTCGTGAGTATGCCGCCGACAAAAGAAAGATATACCAGATAGGCTGCAACTTCTCATCTGAGACAGGTACAATTGATGGCTGGAAGCTTCAGATTTCTTCAGAGGCTTAAGAACAAATAAAACACCGTTTGAAATTTTCTTGTTTAATGAAGATTCCAAACGGTGTTTCATTTTATTTTTTACATATCATTTCTCTTCATACCCTTCAAGCAACAATAGCGAGAATTATAATTTTTCTTACTAAAGAACGGATAGAAAGTCTGTAAGTTTCATGTGCCATCCTGTAGATTTCAAATGCGAATGGGGACATTTCTCTTATTGTCTTACTAGGGCACAATATTGCCCCTAGGCGGGCAACTTTTTGCCGTCGAAAGATAAATATTACTACGTCGGGATAGAGATTTCTACATGTCTATAAAACGTTTCGCCAAAAGCATAAAGGCTGTCTGAATTCTTCTGTACGTAAGCCCTACTTTCAAATCCACTCTTCACTCTTCACACATATGGCATAAACATCTGAATACGAACAACTTACCGTGGTGAAGAGTTGTATCCACTCTTCACAACTCTTCACCACTCTTCACCTTTAGGACTTCTTTAGAGATCCGTTCCAGGCTTCTATTACGGCTTGCATCAGGCGTCTATTGTGGCTTGCATCAGGCTTCTATTACGGCTTGCATCAGGCTTCTATTAAGCTTGGTTTATGCCTCCTTTAAACTTGGTTCAAGCCTCCTTTGAACTTGGTTTAAGCCTCAGATAAAGTTTACGTAAGGCTTTGTTAAAGTTTACTTAAGCCTTATTCCGATTTGCTGAACCTCCGATTTCCCTTATAAACAGCAGAAAAAATCAATCGGGTGAAGAGTGGTGAAGAGTGGTGAAGAGTCAGCGCAACTCTTCACCGCCATAAATATCTCATATTCAACATTTTACACCACACCCGTGAAGAGTGAAGAGTAGAATTGAGAGTAGAGTTTTTCCTTTCAGAACATCTTTAGAATGGCAAGGGATTATCATCATCAACAATATCACACCAAATATACACTTCTTTGTCTGCCAACTTATAGCTAATAATTTTCCCGTCAAGAACTTTCATCACAACATGTTCTCTAACCAATTCGTCATCAACTGTGACGTAGCAACAATAAACATGAGCGGAATATCCTTTTTTCTCATCTTTTATCTGCACAGTAGGCAGAAAGTAACTCTTTTCAAAATCAGCTTTCAAAGCTACACCGTTTGAGGCTATATAAAAATCCAAATCTGAATTTTGCAAAATAAGATGCCGCTTTTCTGTCCATTTAGAAATAAAGAAATACTTTACAGACATAAGGAGATAGATATCCCATATGGCACTTTCTGATTTTTGAACCTCAACATGTTTAAATATAGAGAAATCTCGTTCTCCAATAAATGTTGTCTCTTTAGCCTGTCCCAACGCCATATTAGTATTCAAAGAATTTGCTACATAAAAGCGACATTTTTTCACAAACTTCGCAGAGCCAAAAGCATCAAATTCCAGACTATCATTCTCTATACGCTTTGTTGATTTATAGAAAATATTCTCCACACTGAAATACCAATTATTGTGTAATTTTAATTGAGGCATTAGCAACATTAATGGTTTCGTCAGATTGATGTGATTATCCAGGAAAAAGCCACACTTGCTGAGTGCACTGAAAATTCTAAATTTTTGAGCATACATGTCACAACAATCATCATAGAGATGTTTTTTCAACAACTCATATACCAGTCCATATTTTTCCTCGTTCCACAACAAGGTAACAATATTTTTTAAAGCATTCACGGACTCATGAGCTAAAGCAAGTACGAAAAACTCCTTTCCTTTATACTCATCCTTTTCTATTCTATAGGCAAGAATGCCCAAATTATTTGCCAACTCATATCCACCATTTTTGAATCCTTCAAAATAAAAATCTTTTATCTGATTGTACTTATCTTTATCTTCTTAATATAAGAGTCGTAAAGAAGCAATATCAAAATTCAATGCAATACTGCGTAGATTCACAACTTTTTGTATTTCTCTTTTTATACCAAATTCTCTTTTAACTATCATCACTCTGCACTTTGTAGACAAAGAAGCGACAGACTTATTCATGTTCAAAGGTAAATAACTAACAGGATTTTGATATAAAAGAAATCAATATCTAAATAAGATATTGTTAAATAGGGTCTTGTCAGGTAATTCCGATAGCGACAAATAGCATTTGCATATTCCTTTTCCAAGAACATGCAATCCTCTTGACTAAGATTTACCATGTGATTATCCCCCATAAGGGATAAATACAACTCTTCAAGTTCCTTATTCTTTATTTTTACCTTCATAACTGTTCGTATTATATTTATTTTGCCCTAAAAACATATAACTGGCTATATCTAACGAGGACTTCCAAAAAGAACCATGCCAACCCACTTTTCAAGAACCGGCTTCATTGTCTCCAAGATATACTGTTGGTTTTCCACTTTATCAAATTGCCAAGTTTTTCGAGTCCATCCTAAGCCTAAACCTGCATGAGCTGTATATTTGATACTAATCCAATCCCAACTCCTAAAGATACTGACACGCCAAAAACCGCAAGGAGTATTACTATAAGGTTCATAAAAAGGACCATCTATTGATATTGAATTAGAATCTTCTTTAACAACTCTTGCCCCACGATAAGTCAATAACCCATCAACTAAAGTACCGCAAACGCACCTCATACCACCCTCCTCACGAATACTCTGATTCAATTGACGAATTTCATGAATAAAGCTAAACACCATTTTGACGACAAACAAGATCGCCAAAACTCCAATAATAATAAAAATCCACTTCATAATAATTTAATATAAAATTCCACAATTATACGAGAAGATTACAAAATCTGCCCCACGTTTGTATTCCACAACTCTGTTTTCTTGAACCTTCATGATTATGTGTTCTCGAACAAGTCCCTTCCACTCATTCCAATAACAACAATAAACATGAGCATCGAATCCACCTTCACAATCTTCAATCTCAACGGACGAACGTGTATATCCCTTATCTATCACAGCACTTACGTCCCTATCTCTCAAAGCAGGAATCTTCGCGAAATCTGAATCATCGAATATGAAAACACGCTGACGATAACCACCATGCCACCAATATGGCAAGATGGTATTAGCATTCATCAATAGATATAGCTCCCAAATTGCAAGTTTAGACTTTGGCATAACTACATATTTCCAAATTAAAAAATCTCGCTCTCCCTCAAATTTGATGCTATTACTTTCCATATCAAAGTATGTTGCACTATTCTTTGAGTTAGCCACATAGAAATAAGACTCATCTCCTATTGCATTTTTTCCATCAGAATATAACCTGACACTTATATACCAATCCCGGACAATCTGTATTTCAGGAAAAAGCACATGAATGAACTGAGAATAATCCAAATTACTTTTGATGATCTCAAACTTAGATATTCTTTGAAAGACATAGCCTTCTTTTTCAAATTCATTTTTACCATTGTCGTCTCTTAGCAAAGATATTAAATCTTCGTACTTACTTTCCTGCCAAAAAATCTTCACTAAATTTTTAAGGGCTGCTGTTGAATTATGCTCAGCTGCTATTCTAAAATATTCGAGTCCTTTTTCCTTATCGAAGTGTTCTACGTTATAAGTCAAAATTCCCAAATTGTTAGCAGCCTCATAAACACCATTGTTCAAGGCATCTATATAGCAGTTCTTGATTTTCTCATACTCATCATAGTTCTCCATATATAGGACATACAAGACTTGTACCATAAACTTAGCTGCAGCAGCATAGGGAGAAGTCACTTTTCTCTTCGTTACACCTAATGTTGCAGCAGCAACTTTCATTTTTATCGACTCCCCTTTAAATAAAGAAGCGATATATTCACTATGTCTCAAAGGCATAGTATAATATAGACCAATCTGAAACATATCATTAGTCATCCAAAGTTCTTCCTCTTTTTTTGTACCAATGACTCGTTCCAACCTATTTTCATCATGCAATGCGCTCTCTTCATCAAAAACGAACTCCACAACTTTATTGCAACTAGGACACGTAGATACCACCCCACTGAAATCAATAGAGCTATTACAAAAAACGAAATTCTCCCAACTAAGCAATTCGGAAGTTCTTCCACAATTCAAACATGGCATCCTATTACCTCTTGCCTCCTGTTTAGATATTTCCTTTATATCCTTATCTTGCAGAGCTAAAGGAAAATGATCCAATGTTTCCTCCCATTTCTTATCAGCTTTTCCAAATAGATTAATCCTATCAATAATTCGACCAACAAAGACGCCAAGTTTTATCAAACCATGCTCTATGTTAAACAACACATATGCCGTAGCATAACCATTAGGAGAAATGGCCAAAGTTGTGCGAGAATAGAAAGTACAGAACTTTACTTCAAACTCAACATCCAATTTATCATGAGTTACTCGCTTCACCCAGTCCTTCCAATAGCCAATAACTTCATTACGCCCAATAATAGGAGACCGACTTTCTTTCGCCCATTCCCATCTCACATTATCATCAAGCATACTTTCAAAAGCAGAGAAATCATCATTGATAATTCCTTCACCTAAAGCCTGAGCAGCTTGCTTATAGATATCATCCGGCAATCCTTCTTGAATTGTCAACGTCCATTTTTTCTTTTTAGCAATTATTCCCATTGTATACCTATTTTTAATTATTATTTTCCAAAATTTCAATATCTGGGTGTGGAACAAGACCGATTTTCTATCAGTTCTAAAGACCGTTGATTATGTTCTGTCCCCAAATCTTTGGCAAAAATACAAAAAAAAGACAAAAATGCAAACCATTTTCAAATCACAAGGCTTGTGAAATATAAAAAAACGAATAATTCCTTGCATTCTAATTATTTTTTAGTATTTTTGCAACCAAATAAATATATAAAATCATGAAACTAAAGGATATATTAGATAATGACATCATATTTTGGCTACTTTGTCCTTTTTGGCTTTTGTATATTCTATGGGATTGCATCCATGAAGATATAAAAGACATTTGGGACAAATATTACCTTTATTTTTCAGACAAAAAAGAATATAACCATAAATATCATCCTGAGCCAGAAATTCCTTGGCCAACAGACCCAATTGAAAGAAGTAAATGTCCTAGGGTTAAACTCGTCTATGATAATGGATTCGAGTTTACAGCAGATGGATATCAAGGTTATAAGGAACTTATTTATGTAGAAAACAACTATGATGAAAAATTAAACCGTCTATTTCTCGAAAATAAAAAAATACTCGATGATTGGGCAAAAGAATTTGGTTATACAATAACCTATTTACCGCAGCTTCCAAAGAAGATATTCAAGAAAGAAATCGTTCTGTATAGAATGCCTTTTTATAAAGGTCCTATAAAAATCCCATCAATAGACTCCAGCTATATGTTCCAATTCTTAGCACATCCTGAAGACAAGGAACGTATGGCACATGGACTTTTGTGGGCTGCTGGAGGATTCTATAAAACATATCATCAAACGGAAGTATATGAAAAACGATACTTTCCACTATCTTTAGATTCTGATAAAAGTCTGCAAGAACAATTAGCTGAAATTCAATCGGTCATTTACCAACATGACCATGCAGCTTTTTTAGGTATGACTATCACTGATTCCGCAGGTGACAAAGAAGTATATTCTGCAGATAACAACTTTAACTCTCAACATTGGGGTGAGGATACGGATGACTTAATACAAGAAGTAAGAGAGAAAATTGCCCTCTTACGCCAAAGAGGTGTTGCTGAACATATTTTAGAATCTTTATTAAGACCTCAAAATATATACACTATAAGTGGAATGGTTATTACTAAAGATTACAAAATCATATTACCTCACTATAACAATATGGAGATTAAAATGGAACCATTAGCAAAAGCCGTATATCTGTTATTTCTTAATCACCCAAAAGGAATACTGTTCAAGAATTTACCAGATTATCGGAAAGAGCTAACGAAGATCTATGCTAAGCTTCGTCCAAACGGATTAACAGAAAAAGCCAAACAAAGCATTATTGATGTGACCAACCCTTTATCAAATTCCATCAATGAGAAATGTGCTCGAATCAGAGGGGCTTTTGTGTCGCAAATGGACAACATGCTGGCAAAATACTATTACATAGATGGAGTTAGGGCAAAGCCTAAGAGTATAAAACTCAACAGAAAACTCGTCAAGTATCTATAACAATAATAATCCCATAAAAAGTATCAAACTATGGTGAAAATAAAAATGCTCTATGATGGTACCGATTCAAGTGATACGATGGTACCGGATGTGGTACTATGGTGGTACCGATTCCCGATACTGTCACATAATGATAAAAATTACTACATCAAAAAAGCCAGTTGGAATCCGTATCTTTTTATGAAGTTTCCAACAGGCTTTACTATACCCATTCCACATTAGTCCGCATAGCCAGCATAACCGCCTCCCCAACTAGAGCGAAGTTGGCAAGAAGATAATGATTTTCTGTAAAACCATAGAATGTAGAGCCAGCAATCTCAGCTGTCTTTATAAGACTTCTTCGCACATCAGCATCACCGAAGCAAGTAGCACTTCCCACCATAAATGCAGTACCAGAAGGACTAAGGTTTGCAATAATTGGACCGGCATCAGCATCCATTCCAATAGGACAGTTCTTGTCATGATATTCCTTTAGCCCAGAAATCGGACTGCTTTGATAAAAATATTGTTTCAATCGCTCGTATTGCTCTTTTGCAAAAGACCTATCTATGAGCGAGAGATAATAACAATTCAAGGCCGAATACGACCCTTTTACTGGCATACCGTCTATCTGCTGTGCACCCGTATTATCCAAGAAAGAAACCAATAAGCCTGTCTTTGCATCCAACCAATCAGTTTTTGCTTTCTCTATCCATCTATTCACAGTGTCTTGACAACTTCCATGATTCAACTTTGCATAATGAGATAAAGCTACCACAGCCACCAACATATCAGGAACATAAATCGGCTCATCTGGATAAGTCGGAAGATTTAAAGTTTCAGCATCAAGCATTCTTCGGTTGAGCGTATTACAGATTCTGCCATATAATTCATCATATTTATTTCCTCCACCTAATTCTTTATATTCTCCCATCATCCAAGCAAGAATACTCAAATAAGAAACATGACTATGATTGCCATCAAGACTCGCAAGAGCATCTTCTCCCCACCATCTTTTTCTATCATATTCACGTATCTCAGAAGACATAACTATCTCTATGAGTTTACCAACATATCCTAATGAAACCTCTTTTTGTTCGGGATAAATCCTTGCAATATTTGTCAATGCCACCGCAAACATAGAACAAGAGTACATTGCCCATTCTCCTTGAAACTGTTCATCCATTTCACCAGGCATCTCATCCATTACTTTTTGCGGTGTTGTCGCCAATTTTCCAATCAGATAGTTTCGCCTACGAAGAATATCATTCCTTTCACCCTCAAATGTTCCGACACCGTGCATACCGAAAGGTACAGATGCAATTTTTCCCAACAGCAAGGCTAATACAAGAATAGCTAAAGATGCTTTCTTGTGCTGCCGAATACTGGTTATCAATTCTATTACTGTCATTACTTCTCATCTTTTTTATAATCTTCAAACGACATTTCCTTGACGAGGTTTCCTTTTTCATCATAAACAGAAACGACAGAGAATCTGCCAGGTTCTCCATTAGCATGATGTCTGAAAGATAGGCAAATAGGCAGCCCCTCCTCAGAAGTAAACCCCAAACATCCACGATTTGACGGCAACAATATCGCTTGCTTGTTTTCTGTATTGACAATAAAACTATAAGTAGGTCCCAACTGGTCGTGCACACCTGTAACCATCAACAAGCTATCATTGAATGGAAAAGGCTGAGTATCAATTATCGAAAAGGAGACATCTATCGACATCCTTACACCACCATAGATATATTTATGGCTCCTGATTATTTCCAACAAGTTACTATTTTTACTTTCATTCTCTTCTACACTATCACTTTGCGCAACCGCTGTCACTTTCTGATTACGACAACTTGCAAAACTGATATTAAAGAAGAAAAAAGACAGACCTAACAATAAATATTTATGCTCTTTCATTGTCTTTGAGATATTGATTAAATTCATCCAGCACCTGACGCAGATAATCGTCAAGCACATTCTTATAAATATAGTAAGCCAAGTCCTCAGGCATTTCCATACCTTTTGTAGCTATTGCAATACCACCAGCCATACATGCCATCGTGTCGGCATCGCCACCAAGCGAAATCGCATTACGAATGGCTGCCGTATAAGAATCAGCCTCCAGATAAGAGATGATTGACTCCGGCACGCTTTTCTGACATATCTCCCAAAAACTATAATCAGGACGAATCTCATCGAGAGCTCGATGCAGATTGTACCCTTCAAAGTTTTCTTCTATGTAATTTCGTATTTGCTCCTTACTCTTCCCTTGTCGAGCTAGGAAAATGCAAGCAGCAATAGACTGAGCACCCTTGATACCTTCTGGATGATTATGAGTTACCTCGGCAGAAATCTTGGCAAGTTCCAAAGCCTCATCCAACGTCTTGGCATAAAACCCACATGGACTCACTCGCATAGCTGAGCCATTACCATAGCTGTTATAAGGTTCAGTTTTTCTACTGATAACCCAACGTAAGAATCTCTGTCCATAACCAGCCGACATATACTTTCGTCCAAATTCTTTCATACACTCCACAAGTATCTCATGAGTATGTTCCTGGTCGATAGTCAACCATTTTGCGACCGCTAAAGTCATAACAGTGTCATCTGTAAAACGAGGGCCTTTATATAAGTCGAAGTCAACACTTTTTACAGGATGAAACTCATAAGCTGCCCCGAAGCAATCTCCAGCTATAGCTCCGATAATGCCTGTTGTAGGAAAAGGCGATTTCGTCTTTTCCCTTACCTCTGGCTCCTCATCTTGATTACTCATTCTATGACGAAGCGCCTTCCATGAATCCGATAGTTTCTTTGATAATCCCATAAAGTAATCTTGTTATTTTGTACGATGGTGCAAAGATAAGCAAATATTCAATAAGTTGTATCAGTAAGCCTCGGATTTTTCATTCGCAAAACTTGCAAGCACCACCACTTATATTCTACCATTCGAAATCTTGGAATATATTATCCTTAGCTTCCACTTTTAACAACATATCCAATATTTCGTTCATAGTACATAAGAGCAAAGCCTTCAAGTCCTCCTCATTATCTAAAGCTAAAAGAAAACTAACAAGCTCTTTGACTTTTACACTATTGCATCTTGCAGAAGTTTCTAGTATCTCTTTCTCGAGCTCTAACAAAGACTTATCTGTTTTAGAGATGCCAAAAATATACTTCAACTCTTCATCTTCTCTAAGAATTTCTTTATAAAGACGAGGATTGACTTCATACATTTTTTTAGGAATATATCTTTCAAACAACATTCTTATAAATTGCTTGTTTTCCAACCAAGTTTGTATCTCATGTTCATCCCTTAGACTATCTATGAGTTTCAGTAATTGTTTAACAGACTTATTATCACAAAACTCTACTGGATTAAACATAATTATTGTCAATCCTTCTTCATTTTGTTCTGCATCAGATGCACCAACAACATACTCAACATTATCAATGCCATGCACTTGAAAAACCTTTTCCACAGCTTTGACAAAAGCCTCCGAATTATTTTTATTAATGCATTTTCCCTTGAGATAAAGTATCATTGCAGGCCATCTTGCAGTAGCATCATAGAATGCAGACAAATCACCTAACTCATGAGCCAATTCTTCTGGAGTTTCATAATGAATAGGTGCTTGAAAAGCAAAATCTGCCACTCCATACTTTTGCTCCAACCGCTTATAATCCTCTATGCGAATAACTATCACAGGATTATCTTCTATCAGGGACAAATATAAGTCCTCAAAATTCTTATTTATAACTTTTACTTGCATATTTTTAGCCTAATCAAAAAAATCCAATAAGCCAAATAACACCAAGGACATTGATGTCATTTGACTTATTCTCTTTACATATACAGAATTAGTATCTATTATTAGTTGATTATCAATATTATACGCTCTAAACGGTAGAAAAGTGG
>OLGY01001007.1_pt1 | contig 16178 bp, 10 predicted proteins | sample 1605951 | NCBI WGS metagenome assembly OLGY01 (sample SAMN03283280) | human gut metagenome | biome: human-associated habitat; material: feces | host: Homo sapiens | place: Peru | collected 2012
TGAACTCTGTTTTAAGTTCTCTGTCTTGCGACAGCTTGTTTATTCTATCAAAATGCTTTTCATTTGTCAAGAACTTTTTTCATAACTTTTTCAACTTATTTTCAAAGAAGTATCTATAAAGTCATGTCTGCAAATTGCAACTCACAAGCTCTACAACTCAATGTGTCCTGCGAGTCAGCTTTGATATAATATCATCCCGGCACACATATGTCAACGGATTTACTGCAATTAATTAAAGTAGTAAAACTATCTTAAAAAGCGTAAATTTTCTAAATTGTCTGTTTATTATATACAATTCTCACAATTACTATCTGACAGCCTCTATCGCTTCCTTGATATTTGCCACACCGACAATCTCAATTCCACTAATATGCGACACTCCTGCAAGACACACTTTGGGAACAATACACTTTTTAAAGCCAAGCTTCTTTGCCTCAGCAACACGCTGCTCGGACATGGTAACTCCGCGCACCTCTCCGCTTAAGCCCACCTCTCCAAAGCATATGGTATCCTCACGCACTATAATATCCTTTTTGCTTGATGCGATTGCAAGCACTATTCCAAGGTCTATCGCCGGTTCGTTCATCCTTATACCGCCTGCTATATTCACATAAGCGTCACAGTCTGACAGTGACAGGTTGGCTCTTTTTTCAAGGACCGCCATGAGTAGATTTACTTTATTATAATCTGTACCATTTGCTGTACGCCTTGGATTATTAAAAAAACTGTGACATACAAGAGCCTGTATCTCGAGAAGTATCGGGCGGCTTCCCTCTATGGAACATGTGACAATTGATCCTGATGCTCCCTCGGGCTTACCGCTAAGCATATACTCCGACGGATTTTCCACCTCAACAAGTCCCTCCGCCTTCATTTCAAATACGCCTATCTCATTGGTCGAACCAAATCTGTTCTTAACGCCTCTAAGTATCCTGTACGACTCATACCTGTCACCCTCAAAATAAAGCACAGTATCAACCATATGCTCTAACGTCCTCGGCCCCGCAACCGCACCATCCTTTGTCACATGTCCTACTATAAAAACAGAAATACCCAGAGTCTTTGCAAGCTGCATAAGCACTCCGGTTGTCTCCCTGACCTGTGAGACACTGCCCGGTGCCGACGCTATCTCCTCATTGTACATAGTCTGGATGGAATCTATTACAACAACCTCCGGTTTTTTTCGTTGAATCACGTCCTTTGCTATATCAAGACTTGTCTCACATAAAAGCTCCAGCGAATCCGTAAAATCGCCAAGCCTGTCGGCACGCATCTTTATCTGATGCAGTGATTCCTCACCTGACACATAAAGTAATGGCACCTTTTTTTGTGAAAGTTCCCTGCATACCTGAAGTAGAAGCGTGGATTTTCCTATACCCGGATCTCCTCCCACAAGCACAAGTGAACCCCTCACAATTCCTCCACCAAGCACTCTGTCAAACTCGGCTATACCTGTCACTATACGCTCCTCTTTCTCACTTTTTACTGCCGAAAGAGGCAGAACCTGTGTCGACTTTGATTCTTTTTTTACTTTTCCAGACGAGCTTATCGACTTTTTATCTACGGTTTCCTCTACAAATGTATTCCATTCCTTACAGGCCGGGCACTGTCCCATCCATTTTGCCGATTCATAACCACATTCCTGGCAGAAAAATACAGAGGTCTTTCCTTTTGCCATATTGTTCTCCTTTATAAAATACAAAAAGCCCGGCTTTCACCGGGCTAAAAATATGCTTTATTTTCTTGATACTTTGATATCGACTGAATCAACGCCCTCAAGCTCTACGCTTAAGCTGAGCTTGCCACCGAGATTTGTCTTCATAGTACCTGCAACAGCTCCAGCTATATCAATTTCGTACTCTGTCTCCTCTTCAAGGCCAAGAGTAATCTGAGCATCCTCAGGTCCCTCCACAGTAAATGTCACTGTATCAGCAGTCTCCTCGAAATCCATAACCGCTGTTCCCGGAACAGACTCGTATACAAAGAGTCCGTTTCTTTCGAGCTTTGTAATCTCCTTAAAGGTCTTTACCTTGTAGATATCTCCATCCTTCTCAAAATTGTCAAGCTTTGCCTTTGCAGCCAATGTATAATCTCCGAAGCTGAGCTTTCCGTTTTCCTCAGTACGGATTAATTCACTTATTACAGCCATTTTTATCCTCCCGTAGCTATATTGATATATTAATTATAAATCCAATTCTACTCAACAGTCAATGAAATTTGTTTGTTTTTCGTAGAAATTATTACCTTATCGCCGCGCTTAATTTTGCCGGTAATAATATCCTCTGACATACGGTCTTCAATCTCCTCCTGAAGTTTTCGTTTAAGAGGTCTTGCGCCATATTTTCTGTCATAGGCTTTGTCCACGATAAAGGATTTTGCACTGTCGCGCACTGTGAGCTCTATATCAAGCTGTTCTTTACAGCGTTTCTTAAGCTCCTTTACAAGAAGTGTCACTATATGCTTCATATCATCCTTGTTGAGAGCTCTAAATACAATAGTCTCGTCGATTCGGTTCAAAAACTCAGGTTTAAATATACGGCGGACCTCCTCCATGACACTGTTCTTCATACGCTCGTGATCCTGCTTTTCATCCTCACCAGCGCCAAAGCCAAGGCGCTTTGGTTCTATAATAGAAGAAGCCCCTGCATTTGATGTCATGATGATTATTGTATTCTTGAAATCAACCGTGCGCCCCTGTGAATCAGTGATTCTACCATCATCAAGCACCTGTAAAAGTATATTGAACACATCAGGATGTGCTTTTTCTATCTCATCAAACAGTATAACAGAAAAAGGATTGCGTCTGACCTTCTCCGAGAGCTGTCCGCCCTCCTCATGGCCCACATATCCCGGTGGTGAACCAATCATCTTTGAAACACTGTGCTTTTCCATGTACTCTGACATGTCAACGCGTATCATGGCATCTTCTTTGCCAAAGACAGCCTCAGCAAGCGCCTTTGACACCTCCGTCTTACCTACTCCTGTCGGTCCCAAAAACAGGAATGAGCCAATCGGCTTCTTAGGATCCTTTAAACCAACACGGCCTCGTCTGACTGCCTTTGCGACAGCAGAAACAGCCTCCTGTTGTCCTATTACACGCTTGTGAAGTATCTGTTCAAGCTTTGCAAGTCGTCCTGCTTCTGACTCTGTAAGCTTATTTACAGGTATTTTGGTCCATCCCGATACTACATCCGCTATCTCGTTTTCACCTACTACAGGCTGATTTTTGCTTCCTGTGCGGTGATTCTTTCTGATAAGCTTCTGCTGTTTATTTTCAAGCACTTCCTTTTCTGCCATAAGTGCGCCGGCAGCTGCGATATCTCCTTTAGACAAAGCATTTTCCAACCGGTTCTGCTTATCTGTTATCTCTTTTTTCAGAGCAAGCAGCTCGTCAGATGATGTCAGATTCTTAAGCCTTATCCTGGCTGCCGCTTCATCCATCAGGTCTATCGCCTTATCAGGTAAAAATCTGTCATTTATATATCGTGCAGAAAGGTTTACTGCTGCTTTCACACCCTCATCTGTTATGATGACACCATGATGCTTTTCATAGAGTCCCTTTAACCCTGTGAGTATCTCTATTGTCTCATCCACACCCGGCTCCTCAACCATCACCGGCTGGAAACGGCGCTCAAGCGCAGCATCCTTTTCCACGTATTTGCGGTACTCTTCTATGGTAGTGGCGCCGATTACCTGTACCTCGCCTCTGGCAAGTGCCGGCTTTAATATGTTAGATGCATCTAACGAGCCTTCTGCTCCTCCTGCACCTATTATAGTGTGAAGCTCATCAATGAAAAGCAGTACATTTTTGGCATTTGAAACCTCGCTTATCACCTTCTTGATACGCTCCTCAAACTCACCACGATACTTTGATTTGGCTACAAGCCCGGACATATCAAGGGAAACCAGTCTCTTTCCCAAAAGAATATCCGGAACATTGCCACTGACTATATCCTGTGCAAGTCCTTCTACTATAGCGGTCTTGCCCACTCCCGGCTCTCCAATCAGACATGGATTGTTTTTGCCACGACGGCAAAGTATCTGGATAACACGCTCCATCTCCTTTTTTCTGCCTATAACAGGGTCAAGAAGCCCTGCCTCTGCCATATCTGTCAAATCTCTGGAATACTGATCTAATACAGGAGTCGCAGAATTGTATGATGTATTGTAGCTTTTCATCAGATCCCTGTATGCAGACGGATCCTCACCCATCGCACCAAGAATATCTATAAACATCTTCTGACTGTTAACACCCATGGTGTTTAAAAGTCTTGCAGCTGCACAGTCTCCCTGCAGTACTATAGCCATCAGTAAGTGTTCTGTACCTATCTCATTGCACTCAAATCTATCGGCTTCCTCCGATGCACGCTCCAATACTCTCTGTGTCCTTGGTGAATAGCCATCCCTGTCCATCACTTCGATGTTATCCCCCGGTGAAATCAGGTCTTCAATCATCGAAATAAGCTTATCATATTCCACATTGCAGGCTGTTAGAACCTCAGCTGCCACACCGGTGCCCTCTTTTATAAGGCCAGCCAGTATGTGCTCTGTTCCAACATAGCTGTAATTCATTTTCTTTGATATACGTACAGCCAAATCTATTGCTTTTTTAGCCTTACTTGTATATGGTTTCAAGTCATATCCTCCAGTCATATTCACTAATTTAAGTCGATGAACTGCAAATCATCATCCTCGCTGTCATCTTCATTGTCATCCATTGCACTGCTGTCTATAGTCTCAGACGGCTTATTTCCCTCATTGACAAAGCCATCAAGTGCCATTTGAACCTGATTCTTTAAAGCATCCTCATCAGCATCGTTTTCTGTGTCAGAAACGTTTTCCTGCCTTGAATCGTCTTTTAAATCAAACTCAGAGTTTTCATTCTCAACAGCTTTCTTAGAATCAGGTGTAATTTCTACGGTTCTTCCGACATAGGATGCATTTGATATATTTTCATCCGTAGCCATCTTTTGCTCATCTGCAGCACCTTCTGCTGTTTCTTCTGCGGCTTCACCTGCCGACTCTTCTGCAGCTCCTGCCACTTCATCCACCGACTCTTCTGCAGCTTCTTCTGCCACTTTATCTAACGGCTCTTCTGTAACCTCTTCCTCCAGCTCATCTGCTATCTCGTCCGCAGTTTCATCAGTTGTTTCTTCCAAAGCTTCATTTGATACATCTTCTGCTACATCATCTACATCATCATCGTCATCATGATAGTCCATTGCCTTATATTTTCTGTTTTTCACAGCTGATACAATAAGCAACAGTAACAGAATAATGATAATAAGAACCAGTATTGCAGCTAAAACAAGATATTTATTGGCAATTCTCGGGACAAGCTCGCTCTTTGTTGTATCGTTTTCCTCCTGTGCCACTGTAGGTGTACTGAGCTCAGTTCTCATATATGTGCCATCTACGCTATCATATGTATACCAGCCACTCTCACCATTGTCATTTATGGCATATACGAGGTAAAAATCCTTTGTCTGATCATCGGTTTTTTCGGCTTTGGTCTGGTAGGCTGTTGCCACCCCCTTGCCCTCTATGGAGAGTGATACCTCATTATATCCCTCAGGCACATCATCTACCTTAGGCAGTAAAACCACTATAAAATGTGACTCTGAATTGATACGGACAAACTCATATGCTGCATTCTGTGCTGCATCATATACAAAAAGCCCATTGCCGCTTTCCGACTGTAAATACACAAGCGTGATATCACCAAAGGTGCCATGAAGGGTATTGTATTCAAGTCCGTCAATCACTGTCTTTGAGTGTTCAAAGCCTTCAGGGACAACATCCTCCGGAATGTCATTGACCATAGTCCACTCTGTGCCATTTATATCGAACTTCTTCCAGTTATCCTGCTTATCTGCATTCTCCGGATCATCCTCGGCTCTTCTGGTAACAACTATATTGTATGTGCTTGTGCTGCCGTCCTCTGCTGTCACAACAACGCTGACCGTATTCTCTCCAACCTCAAGTGAATCATTGCCTGTGACGGATGTCACACTCGCCTTGGAATCAGCCGGATTTGCTGTAACCGCAAGGCTTGAACAGCTGTAATCTACTGTAGCTGTGTAATCCTTTGTCGCAGCAGAAAACTCAGGTGAAAGTGTACCTGCAGAAATAACAAGTGAGCCAAGAGATGCGTTTGAGGACTTCTTTTCCTCTTTGTTTTCATTATCTTTATTTGCATCGCTGTTATTGCCGGTATTGCTGCCGGAATTGTCCTTGTTATCCTTGTTGCTGTTTGAATCATTGTTTGATGAAGGACTTGTTACGGTCACCTTCGTGCTGGCACCGGTAATTGTGCCTCCGGCATTGTTACCCTCTGCATCTCCTACTACTATACAATACGCCTCTATAGCGCAGCTTCCTGCGCCCTTCGCCGTAAATGAAAATGACTGTGATGTCGGATATCCCTCAACAGCATCACCAATATTGGCCACACCATCGCCTCCGTTACTCAGCACTTTCTCGTCAGAGCTTTTGATAACTACTGTACCAAAATATCCTGACGGCATAGAAACCGTCACCTTGACTGTTTTTCCAACAGCTACAGAGCTTGAGCTGACACTTAATCCAAGTCCCTGCGCATATACATGCTCGGCAGGTGCGAAAACAAGCATCACCGCCATAACAAGTGATAATATACATCCAAATAATTTCTTCATATTTTTCCTCACATTTCTAATTCTGCGATATCTTTGACTTACCAAGTATATGTCTGTTCATGATTATCATATCAAGAGCATTTCCGCCATCGCCCTTCCGGTTCGCATCAGCCGCCTCCAGATAAGAACCGGTGAGTGTTCCCTTTCCTAAAATATGTCTGTTGAGCTTAATCATATCAAGTGCATTTACAGCACCGTCACCATTGATATCTCCATATACAACAATATCATATGTCTTTTTCAGGTTACCCGAAGCATCATAAACAGCCACTTTATTGCCTGTTGCAACCTTTCCGCTGTTTTCTGAGCCCGAGCTTGTCAGAAGCTTTACAGCTCCTGATGCTGATACTGCTATATTCTTCACAAAATCAGCTGCACCGGTTCCCGGCTCAATGCCTGTAATGTAAGTGCCTATACTGTATTTACCTGATGTAATATTTACATCTGTATTATTCTGGTTATTATTGCCACCGGAATTATTATTATCTGCCGGTGCCGCCTGCCTGTTAATATTGATAGTGTATGTTCTTGTATCACCGCTTTGCGACTTGCAATTTACCCTAATTGTATTATTTCCGACAGCAAGAGAATAGCTTCCTGTGCCTGAAACGCCACTGTTTCCTGAAACTGCATCTGCCGAAACAGTCACTGAGCTTATAGCATTTGAAACAACTGCTGAATAGCTTGTTGTCGCTCCATTGAAGGCCGGTGTGAGTGTTACACCACTTATCGCAAGCGACTGCAGATAATTATTGGTATCGCCAGCTTTATCGAAGCCCACTGCTGACGATGGCATATTGTTGTATACAGGTATTTTAAATACAAAAGCCTGATTCTTGTCTGAATATCCTTTAGCCAGACTCTGTCCCTCAGTAAGAGCCGCTGTGGCATTGCCCATGTACTGATGGAAATACAGCGAGCTTGTATTTACTACATTAAACTTCTCAAAATACAGTGTATTTTGACCCTTATTTATATAATTGCTGCCCACCTTTACAGCTCCGCCGCTTATGGACTTTACCCTTGTATTCCAGCCCTGCTTCTTGGCAAAAGACAGACCATTTTTATAAATCTTATCCTTCGTGCTTCCGGTTGCACTAAAATTAAAATAATTATAATATCCTTCGTATCCGGAATATGTACCCGAAATAAGAGGGCTCGTTCCCTTTTGTCCCTGCTCCTGCTTTATACGCGATGCTATATGGTATGCACTTACTCCACTGCTCTTTGCCACATCCATGAATGTGCTTGCATAATTGATTTTCTCACCATTGTTGGAATATGTCTTTGTTCCCTCCATAAATGTGCCTTTTACTATGGACTTGACACCTTCAAGTGCCTCATTCGGACTGTATGCAAGGCTTTGGAACTGGAAAATATTGGTCTCATCAAGGAAATTCCTTGGATCCATGAGATAAGCAATATAAGCACTGCTTGCTGACACCCAGCCCGGCTCATACTCAATCCACGTATTTGTTGACCAGTTATAGGCTCCGGCAGCTGTCGATTTCTTGGCATTGTCTGCTGATTTAGGTACCAGATTAAGTCCGTTTATGCTTTCTTTTTCAATCACCGTATCCCAATTCAGTCCTGTATTTACAGCCTCAAAGGTCCAGCTTGGATACTTATTGTGAAGTGCTGTGAGGTTTGGGATATAGCTGTCAGGAAAGCCTGCATTCTTCATAGCCGTAACGAAATCAGTATTGTCTCCGCTATTATTGTATGTCACCTTTATGTATGTGCTGATAGTCCAGCCCGTAAATGCCTTGCCGTTTAACGTGCCCTTGACATTGTACCAGACCACACCGTTTACCTTTGTCTCTCCAATTATATCAACCTGATGATTCCAGTTGAGTGAGACTACCTTGGTAGTGCCGGATGTGCCTGCTGCATTGCGGACATACACATTGCCACCGGTAATCGTACCTGTTGCATATGCTCCCGATGCGGTTGCAAGGGCAAGCTGCTCCTCATTATTCTGCTGTATGGCATCCGCATTGCCTGTGTCTGCTGAAGTATCCCCTGTCACTGCATTGTCTGATGCAGCTGTGCCGGTACCTGCTGATACAAAATCAGACCTGATATAGCTGACACACTCCTCGTTATTTGCTGCCAGATTGTACTTTGCCTTGTACCATACCTTGCCGTCTGAGCCTGTGGTCTGCTCAAGAATAGTGATATCCTTGCCGTTTGACAGCTTGTGCTCCAGCTCATATTCTGTTCCCGGTCCGCTTCTCGCCGCTACCCAGTATCTCTCATCACATACAACCTTCGCCGCCTGGTCCGCATAGACTGCTATGCTGCTGTATGGTGCCAGATCACATGCGGCCAATGACAATGTAACGACAGAGGCTGCCAGAAATTTATTTATCTTTATCATCAAATCCCATCTTTCTTATGTGCATTGTTTACATTAATCCATTATCCATTTAATTATAATAGAATATGACCTTTGTATCAATGTATTCGGCAGAAATTTATTATTTTTTTATTAATAATATAAAAAACTCCCTTCAACGTTCAGCTCATGCTTACGTTTCAGGGAGTTGTCTGATTCATATTCTGCTTATTTTTACTGTATTCGGTCACGTCTCTAGCTGAACAGAGATTTTATCTTATCCCATAAATCCATAAAAAAGTTACCAATCTTTTCCCAGAAGCCCGGGTCATTTATCTTATCGCCAAGCTTTGATGCCCAGTCCTGTGCCTGGTTAATTACTGAATCCCAGTCGATATTGGCATCCTTAAGCTTCATTAAAAGAGATGTGAGCTTTGCGATATCATCATCAGAAAGCTTCAGGTCATAATCCTTTGCAGCCTCCTTTATCGCATCCTTTATCTGACTCTCATCCTTAAGCCTTCCATCAGCGAGCTGCTTCTTTAGGTCTGCAATCATCGCCTCGATATCCTGTGAATCACCGTCAATGCTCTTGTTGAGCTCGCCCGTTGTGACAAGCTCATCCATCGCTGCGTCTGTCACCTTGTCGTCAAGCTTCTTGCCCGTCATCTCCTCGTATGCCTTTAGTGTGCCTACAAGTGCTGCCGTTCCGGAAATAGGGAAAGGTCCTGCGACTATGATTTTAGCATCAGCTATGCCTGCTGTGGCAAGCGCATTCTTGTACATTCCTACCGTACAGTAATTGATATTGTGTGTGGAAACACTAAGACCCGCACCCTTTTTATCCTCTGTAATGAGTACTGAGGAAAGTGACCTTGTGCCAATCTCGCTCTTGCTGATGTATGAATCGAGGTACTTGTGCTCCTCATCATTATTTACATAGACCACATCGTATTTGTCCAGATCAGTGAGCTCGATTCCCATAAATCCAAGCACTGTCGCTCTCTGATCCGGTGTGAGGTCTGCTCCAAGGCTTAAGTATGGCTTATCGTTTTTGCTGATAGTCACCTTGTCATTTGCCTCGCCGCCTGCTGTGGCGCCGTCTGCAGTACTGTCTGTGTTGCTCTTATCAGCTGCGTCACCGGTGTCACCACCTGATACATCAACACTTGAAACTGTATCAGTCTGTGTAGCGGACTCTGTTGCAAATACAGCCGGATTCATCGTAAAAAGTGTAACCGCAGCGAGCACGCCACATACAATACTCTTTGCTTTTTTCTTTATTAATCTAATCATTTTTCCTCCAATCTACTGCTCTATATCATACGAAATTGTAAAGCTGCTTCCGTCGAAGCTGACATCTGCCATGCTTCCGCATACCACAGGCATCATCGGTGACATATGACCTATATCCAGGTCCATGATAATCGGCACATCAAACTCTCTAAGCAGTGATGAAAGTGCCTGTCTGTGGTCTATGCCAAACATTTCCTCTCCAAAGTGCGCCGGGCGTCCGATAAGAAAGCCCTTTACATTTGAAAACCATCCTGCATTTTTCATCTGCCACATAGCCCTCCTCATGCCCATCACATTAAGGTCACAGGCCTCAAGGAACCATATGATACCATCATCACTGTAGCGCTCATTAAATTTCCTTACATGGTCAAACGATGTACCAAGCAGATTGATAAGACAATCCATGCAGCCACCAAGCAGCCTGCCTCTCATGGTAAGCCTGCTTTCCTTTGCCACCGCAGGAATAGAGCTGATACACGACTTTTCAGTCAGGTTGTAGCCCACAAACGGAGCATTCTCATCCTTTATCGATTCCTTCTCCCACATAGGGTAATTGGTAAATGAAAGCTTCCTGCCACAAAGCAGATTAAATGCATCGGTAAGTGACTCATGCCACACCTCCATGCCAAAGCTGCCCGCACACGGCCCGTAAATACCTGCTGTATCTGCAATAGTAGCCTCCAAAAATGTGAAATTCGTGTTGTCGGAATAGCCCATGTACCATTTCGGCTTTGACTGCTTCACGCGCTCAAAATCAATATAAGGCACTACCTCGCACATCAGCTCGCCACCACCACAGGATATAAGCACATCACTGTCAGCAGAAGCATAGCTCTCGTTCAGCTCTTCTGCGCACTTCTTAGGTGTATTGCTGATACCTATGCCACTGTCGCACCTGCAGTTAGGTCCCTCTATCGTCTTATAACCCATGCTGTGAAACCTTTTAATGGCATTGTCAAAGGCACTCCTGTACGGCTCTGTTGTACAGCCCATCGAAGGCGCCACAAAGCCTATTGTCCCTCCATCCTTTAGAAATTCAGGGTATCTCATGTTTCTATCATCCTATCACTATTATTTACATATCTAAGCTTCTGTCTGAAGTAAAATATGTAGGATTTTATCATTTCTGTCAAGGTCATTTTACTGTCATAATTAAATGTCGTCGTGTACTGCACATGCTGTCTGTTGCACCAGTTGTATATATCATGCAGACTTATCGAATCAACATGCTTCATATTGTTCATAAACACCTTAACCTTTGAAAGCTCATCCTCACTGTCAATGTATAGATGAAAGATAGTATTCGGACATTCAATTATTATCTGCTGTTCTTCTATATTTTTCATCACTGTATCCTCTATTGAATAATGTATCCTGTGTGATTAAAAACATTATCATCTGTCACACCGGGATGTGAGTAATAACAAAATATCGTAACTGTTCAGTACCTTCACAGTTAAAAAATATTACATAACCATAGTACTACACCGGCGTCACAAAATCCAGTCATTTTTGCCTGCCAATTCTTACTATTTTATTAAGAAAAACGGTAAATATTATACTCCCTCACAGTCAAATGCCGGGATGAAGCTGTCCTTTGCCACGTCACCCTCCTGTATAAATGCATTCGTGATTCCTATTTTAAGGGCATAGTCAACAAGCCTTTCATACTCTCTCCTTGTCACTGTGCGGTTTATCTCAGGATAATCCTTTAGAGCAATCGGCGTAAACTGGCTCATCATGCTTATATATACGTGATCATGATATGTATCATACAGGTACTTAAGTACATTCTTTGCATCATTCACATGTCCCGGCAGTAGAAGCTGTCGCACAATAACTCCCTTTTGTATGAGTCCTGTCGCATCGTCAATCACGACATCCGGCTGCTGCCTGACCATCTCTGAAAGCGCCTGCTTTGCGACAGACGGATAATCTTTTGCCCTTGAATACATTGCCGAAAGCGTACTGTCCATATATTTAAAATCCGGAAGATACACATCCACTATGCCCTCAAGCAGCTTTAGCTCTGTCACATTTTCATATCCGCTCGTATTGTATATAATAGGAAGCTTCATGCCGCGGCTTTTTGCATCGTTTACCGCCCACACTATATCAGGGATATACTGCCCCGGTGTGACCAGATTGATATTATTTGCGCCTTTGACCGCCAGTTCCATAAAGATATCACTCAGCCGCTCTTTACTGATCACCTTTCCCGCTTTTCCGTCAGAAATCTCCCTGTTCTGGCAGAACACGCAGTGCAGGCTGCAGCCTGAGAAAAAAACTGCCCCACTTCCTTTTTTTCCTGATATGCACGGCTCCTCCCAATAATGAAGTGCTGCTCGCGCCACCTTTATTTCAGATGAAACGCCACATACACCTGTTTGTCCGGTGCTTCTGTTTATGCCACATTTTCTGGGACACAATAAACAATCTTCGTATTTATTCATATTTTTCATTTTAACCCTTGCTAAAAATAATGTTTGATACTACAATCTATATGATTATGCGGTGCATATGCCATGCGCCTTCAGTAGTCATTTTAAAATTATATCATAACTATTCTTACAGAAGAGAATAGGTAAAATACACAATAAGGAGATTACAATGAATCAGTCAAACTGTATCGTCGCCCAGTCAGGCGGCCCAACTGTTGCAATCAACGCAAGCCTTGCAGGAGTCATCGCAGGAGTAAAAAGCTCTGAGAAATATGATATCTGCTATGGCGCCGTAAACGGAATACTCGGCATATTAAATGAGAATTATCTCAATCTGTCAGATATTTTTGCAGATGATGCTAATCTTGAAAAGCTCAAGACCACACCTGCCATGTATCTTGGCTCATGCCGTCACAAGCTTCCTGATTACAAGGATGATGATTCACCATATGTATACATCTTCCACCAGTTCGATAAGCTTTCTATAAAAGCTTTCTTTTACATCGGCGGAAATGATTCGATGGATACCGTATTAAAGTTATCCGATTATGCAAAAAAAATCAACAGTGATGTGAAAATTGTAGGGATTCCAAAAACCATCGACAATGATCTGTGCATGACAGACCATACTCCGGGATTTGGCTCTGCCGCCAAATATATCGCATCAAGCATGCTTGAGATAGCCCATGATACCTTTATCTATGCTGTTAAGAGTGTGACAATCGTTGAAATCATGGGACGTGACGCAGGATGGCTCACTGCCGCTTCCGCTCTCGCACGTAATGAGTACAATACAGCTCCTCAGTTCATCTATCTGCCTGAGGTGGATTTCGACAAGGACAAATTTGTTGCCGATATAAAAGAAGCCCTCGAGCACACTAACAATGTAATAGTTGCCGTATCTGAAGGAATACATGACGCAGACGGCTCATACATTACATCATCAAATGCCGCATGTGACCAGTTCGGACACCAGCAGCTAAGCGGTGCCGGAAAAGCTCTTGAGTTCATCGTAAAGGAAAACATCGGTGTCAAGGTGCGCTCTGTAGAGGTAAATGTGCTCCAGCGCTGTGCCTCACATCTTGCATCATTAACCGATATCGAGGAATCTTTTGCTCAGGGTAAAAAGGGTGTCACTATTGCAGCGGAGGGTGTGACCGCATCAATGGTATGCTTAAAGCGCATCTCAAATAATCCTTATCAGGTGGAATACACATATTCTGCTATCAAGGATATCGCAAACGAGGCCAAGTCAGTGCCAAGAGAGTGGATCAATGATGCTGGCAATGATGTGAAGCCTGAGCTTATCGAATACTTAAAGCCACTTATTCAGGGAGAAACCGCTGTAGTCTACAAGAATGGTCTGCCTGACTATATGGATGTGTCACATCTTCACAAATGTAACTGATTTTAGCTGCCGCCTACACCCCGGTGTGGGCAGCAACAGCATATCTCCAAGGAGGTCGATTTACATGAAGAAAAAAGTGCTTATAACCTGCGCCGTTGTGCTTGGTGTGCTTTTGGCCGTTTATCTTGGCTTTGCTTTTTATTTTAGCAGCCACTATCTGTTCAACACAAAGATTAACTCTGTAAAATACGCAGGGAAAACTGCAAAAGAGGCATTAGAAAAAAATACAGCCCTAAGCCGCGACTATCTGCTCACAATCACTGATAGAAAAGGCAACAGCTTTTCACTTAAGGGTCCTGATTTTTCCTATGAATATGTCTCAAACGGTGACGAGGAGCAAATCCTAAAAAGCCAGAATGCTTTTACATGGCCTGTCAGTCTCTTCAAAGCTCAAAACTATACTCTAAAGGGTTCGTCCAAATATGACGATGCCGCTTTGGCGGAAAAGCTCAAGGCTCTTGATATTTTCAGTGATGACTACATTGAAAATCCTGAGGATGCCCATATCGAGATAAAAGACGGCGAATACGATGTGATTGAAGAGAAAAAAGGCTGCAAGCCGATATATGACAACATCCTTGCCGAGGTAAAGGACGCCCTGGACAACGAGCTTCCAAAGCTTGCCTTAAGTGATGACTGTTATGAAGCTCCAAAAATCACAAAAAACAGTGATACAATCAAAAATGAAAAAGAAGCCCTCGACAAATACACTGCTTCAACCGTCACCTACAAAATTGAAGGTGCCGACGAGAAGCTTGACTCAGCTAAAATCCTTGATATGCTAAGCATCTCAGATGACGGCAGCGTGAGCATAGATGATGCCAAGGTCACTAAATATGTCCAGCAGCTTGCTTCCAAGTACAACACCTTCGGCCGCAAGCGCTCATTCAAGACATCGTCCGGTGACACTATTGAAATAGGTGGTGGAGACTACGGATGGGTAGTCAGCAAGAAAAATGAGAAAGCCCAGCTCCTTTCAGATTTAGAGGGAGGCAAGCCAGTGGAAAGAGAGCCTGTTTACGAGCAGACTGCTCTTCACCGCGGTGCTGACGACATAGGTAATACATACATAGAGATTGACTACACAAAGCAGCACATGTGGTATTACAAGGATGGTGCTCTCCAGATGGAGTCTGATTTCGTATCAGGTAATCTCGCCCGTCAGAATGGCTCAGTAGATGGTGTATACAAGATTGTATACAAGCAGCGAAATGCTACTCTTGTCGGCGAGGGCTACTCTTCTCCTGTCAGCTATTTCATGCCGTTTGCCTACAATATAGGTATACACGATGCCGGCTGGCGTGATACCTTCGGAGGAACAATTTACAAAACCTCGGGCTCACACGGCTGTATCAATGTGCCTCCTGCTTTTGCAGAGCAGCTGTTCAATGCGGTGGATAAGGGCACTCCTGTTGTTGCCTACTACAGAGAGGCTGTCACACTGACAAACAATGCTGCAAAGATGTCCAATGCATACTCGTATGTGGCTCCTGATGCTGCACAATAGATATGGATTGCTTGGTATTTTTCAATAATACGGGAAGACGACCGGCGCACAGGGAATTGGCCCCCGGCAGAGGTGCTCCCGACGAGCTAACGCTACGCAGCTAAGATACTGTACAAATTATGCTTTTTAGGGTTTCTTTGCTTGACGAAACCGTCGAAACGCGCCGTCCATGGCGCGGTTTCTCCTTGCCCCGGCGTCCATGCCGGGGCATTTCTACGTTTCATGGGCATAATTCTACAGTATCTAAGCCGCTGCGCTAGTCGCTCTTTCAGGAGCACCTCTGCCGGGCGGGCCAATCCCCATGTGTCGGTCGCTTTTTCTTACTCTTTCGCTATATTCATGCGGTTTTTCCATCTGAAAGTGTGTTAAAATCTGCTTACATTGAAGTATTTTCCACTACTCCAGTAACAAAATGTCAATAGTTTTTTAATCATTGCCTGCCACTTTATCAAGAAGTCTTGCGGAAGTCCGCTTTGCTTCCCTTGTAGCATGGGCATAGACATTCATGGTG
>OLGY01001012.1_pt1 | contig 16102 bp, 21 predicted proteins | sample 1605951 | NCBI WGS metagenome assembly OLGY01 (sample SAMN03283280) | human gut metagenome | biome: human-associated habitat; material: feces | host: Homo sapiens | place: Peru | collected 2012
AGTCGTTGCAGATACGCATTGCAGCGGAACTGTATAACCACATCGGCGCAAACGGGCAGACGAGCTACACCAACAATGGCATTACTCGTGTGTGGGAAAGCTCCGATGTGGCGCAGTCCCTGCTGAATGAAGTGGTTCCGAGAGTAGGTGTTATCGGCTGATGTTCAATGGAAGCCCGCTGGATAAACGCCCACTGTGGTACTCAAACCCTGTTGGCGAGAAAACGCCTGTTGTGGACGAATGGGGAAACGAGACTGGTGAATCCGCATACGAATCGTGGAGTACCCCCGCAAAACTGATGTTGAATGTCAGTCCTCCTACTGGTTCTGCGGAAGCAAACCCTTTCGGCGCGTTCACGGATTACAGCTACGTTGTCAGTTCGTCCAGCAAGAAGCATAACACACCGCTTTATGAAGGTACGCACGTCTGGTTTCAGACAGACGTTTCAAAGCCCTTCAATTACACTGTGGTCAAGGTCGCAGAGCATATTACGGACACGTTATATGCGCTGAAAGAGGTGGCTGCAAGTGAAAATTAAAGTGAGGTTGAGCGATGCCGGACTTCGTGATGCGGAACGTCAGATACAGGAGTACAAGACCACCCTGAACAAAAAGGCTAGAGCGTTTGCTTTTCGCCTTTCGTGGCTGGGACTTGAAGTCGCAAAGGTGCGTTTCGCTAATGCAGAATACGCTGGTTCCAATGACGTGAAATGCCATATCAATCAAAAAGACAAGACTTGTACCATCGTTGCAGAGGGCAAGTCGGTTGCTTTTATCGAGTTTGGCACTGGCGCGCATCACAACGGATATGGAGGTGAGTTGCCGCCCGGTGTTGGAGCACATGGCTCCTACGGCAAAGGGCAAGGCGCAAACCGCAGGTGGTACTACTACGGCGAATCTGGCAATGCTGGCACGCCTGTTAAACAGGTGGATGGTAAAGGCCAGTTGAATTACACCGACGGCAACGAGCCAGCTATGGCTATGTGGGGAGCTGTTGAGGAAATGGCTTCTCAAGTCGAAGCAACGTGGAGGGAGGTTTGGAATAGTTGATTGATTATTTCAATTCCATTTTCACGGCTGTTGCTAAGGAACTGCGAAAGCAAGTGCCCGGCATCTTCGTTACTGGTGAAATCAACGACAGCAACGTCAAGAAGTTTCCGTGTGTGCAGATAGAGGAAAACAGCAATCTTCCTGTACACATTGATTCTGCTGGCCACAGCAAGTACGCTGCCGTTTCCCTGCGTGTTCGTGTTTACTCCAACAAGAACACTGGGCGCATTGCAGAAGCACGTTCCATCGTTGGCATCGTGGATTCTATTCTCGAATCACTCAACTTTTATCGCAAGTCGTTTGCCCCGTTGAATGGGCTGTACAACAATTCCGTCTATCGGATTGATTGCAGCTATGGGGCAACAATCGGAGAGGACGGAATGATTTACCGAAACTAAGGAGGTAAACATTCTATGAGTACTGCTATCCCCGGCCTGAATACCACCCTGTATTGTGGCGACAGCACAACCGCTCTGACGAAGCTGTGCGACATCAAGGATGTGCCTGACCTGATCTCTGAGCCGAACCTGCTGGATGCCACAACCTTGTCTGACCCTATGCAGGTCAACATCTTCGGCATTATCCAGAGTGACACCAAGTCCTTTACTGCCAACTACAACAAGACTGACTACAAGAAGGTCAAGGAAGCTGGCTACGATGAGACTTCCGAGAGCAACACCGTGAAGTATTACGCCCTGAAGATGCAGGACGGCTCCGGCTTCACTTGGCAGGGTATGCATCAGGTTGGCCTGTCCGGCTTTGGCGTGGACGAGGTTGTGGAAATGACCATCAACTGCATCTTCACAAAGAAGCCTGAGTTCAGCGAGACCCTGACCGTCACTGGCGGCTAAACCGCAAAAATCGAATCAATCAAACCGGGCAGAACTGAACAACGGATTTGGTTCTGCCCCTATTTATAAAGGAGAGCATTTATTATGGCTGCTAAGGTTATCAACTTTCATTCCCCCGATGGCAAGAACACTTACGAGCTGACCTTCACCCGTGACAGCGTGGAAGCCACCGAACGTGCAGGTTTTCAGATTGGCCAGTACACTCAGATGACCAATCTGCTGTCCAACTCCCGTGCCCTGTTCTACGGTGCTTTCATTGCACGGAACAAGGGCATCAAGCGCAAGGTCGTTGATGAGATGTTCCAGCACATTGAAGATAAGGAAGACCTGATGGGCATTCTGCTCGAGATGTTCATGGATGCTTCTAAGTCTCTGCTGGCAACTGACACTGAGGACAAGACCGCAAAAAACGCAACGTGGGAGATTGTGTAACTGCACAATCTCAGGAAACAGACGGAGAGGGGGAGCAGTTCTCCTTTTCCAAGCTGTTCCACGATGTAGAAGCCTATTACATCTCCATCGGCATGACCTATGACCAGTTCTGGTACGGCGATGTCTGGCTGGCGAAGGTTTACCGTGACGCAGAGGAGCTGCGGGAACGCAGAGCCAACACAGAAGCATGGAGAAATGGCTTTTACATGGCATCTGCGCTTTCCTCTACGGTTGGCAATATGTTCCGAAAGAAAGGGTCTGGCCCAATCAAGTACATGGATAGACCGATTCCCCTTACTCAAAAGGAGAAAGACGAGTATGAATACCAACGCGCAGTTGAGGCGCAGGAGCGAATCAAGAGAATGATGTTCTCTATGATGGAAAGTGATGGTGGTAGTGATGGCTGATGTTGATATTACGAGCTTATCCGTAGAGATTTCTGCGGAATCGCAAGGCGCAGAGCTTAATATCGACAAGCTCGCTACCGCCATTTCTAATTTGCGGACAAAAGGCAACGTGGCAAAGGTTTGCAGTAGCCTTGATAAGTTATCTGCTTCTATTTCCGCTCTTAAATCCGCATCTACTGGGCTGGATGGTCTTAGCAAAATCACGTCTTTTATGAATGGCCTTGCTAATGTAGACCTTACTCAAAGCGCAAAAGGCATCCGCTCTGTTGCTAATGCTTTGAACAAAATTTCGTCCGTCAATCTTGGAAACATGGATTTTTCCGGACTTGGCAGCAAGATGAACAGCTTGAAGAACGGCCTTTCCCCTATTTCTTCTATTAGCGATTCTTCCATTAAGAGTTTGCGTGGCGTAAGCAGTGCAATCAATTCCATTGCTAAAATCCCAAGCATTACAAAGAAGCTGGACTCTAAAACGCTTGATGATTTTGCGGAAGTTTGTAAGAAAGTGGCATCCGCTATTTCTCCACTCGCTTCTAAGCTGGACAAGGTAGGGCGTTCTTTTTCTTCACTTCCATCTAAAATTAAAAGTGCTGTCAATTCTACAACCAGCTTTTCTTCGGCAAACCAGAAAGCAAGTACTAGCCTTTCAAGTTTGGCAAGCCAGTTAGAAACCATCAAGAAACGTGCGGCACAGCTAGTTTCTCTGAAAGCTATTGCCACTTATCTTGCCAATGCCGTTACTAAGTTCAATGACTTTTATGAAGCAACAGACTTGTTCAATAACGCAATGGGCGAGTTAAGCGGTCAAGCAACAGAGCTTATCAAGAAGATGGAGTCTCTGCTTGGCATCGACCCGACAGAAGCAATGACAAACATTGCTACGATCCAAAGCCTTGCAACTTCGTTCGGCCTGGCAAGCGATAAAGCGTATATCTTATCCAAAAACCTGACCCAACTTGCCTATGACGAATCGTCCTATTGGAATAAAGATACTGCTACTACCTTTACCGCAATTGCTTCTGCTATCTCTGGAGAACTTGAGCCTATTAGACGCTTAGGCGTTGATCTATCTCAGGCGCGGTTACAGCAGGAACTTCTTGCTTTGGGCTTTAACAAGCAGGTTTCTAGTCTGTCTCAGGCGGATAAGGCGGTTCTGCGTTACATTGCCATTATGAAGCAGACTGCCAACGTTCAGGGCAACCTTGCACAGACCATTAGTAGCCCTGCCAATATGGTACGTATCTTGAAATCTGAAATTTCGCAGCTTGCAAAGGCTGTTGGCCAGCTTCTTTATCCTGCATTTAAGGCAATTCTCCCTGTTCTGATTGCGGCAGTTGACCTTATTAAAGAATTTGCAGTTTCTCTTGCATCTGTATTTGGACAAAAAATCGAATTTACTGATTTTAGTAAAACACAGAAAGATATTGGTGGCGTGGCTAACGCTATGGATGACACCGCCGATGCTACGAAAGCAGCAGCGAAAGCGGCTAAAGATTACACGATGGGCTTTGATGAACTAAACATCATTGACCCTTCTCAAAGCTCCAGCTCGTCCGGCTCCGGCAACGGCGGTGCTACTGGTAATTTACTTGGTGATGTTGACCTCTTCCAGTATGATATGTTCAAAGATTATGCCGGAAGTGCTGTTGATGAGATTAAGGCAAAATTAAAATCTCTCGATTCTTTTCAAATCGGAACCCAAATCGGCGAACAGCTAAATAAACTTATGGGCATGATTTATGATGCCATCCATTCTGTTGATTGGGCCTCGCTTGGAGCGGTTTTTGCAGATGGCATTAACGGACTCGTGGATTCCGTAGACTGGGATTTATTTGGCCGATTACTCGCAGACAGATTCATTATCGAGTTTGAGCTTCTTGGCGGCTTTCTGTCTCAGCTTGACTGGACATCTGTGCTTAACGCCTTTATTGATGGTTTTTCTGGATTCTTTTACGAACTTTCAGATTGGATAGCAACTGTAGATTGGACTGATGTTGGAAAGCAATTGACTGATAAGATTTCCGATGCTCTTCAAAATGTTGATATTGAAAAACTCGCAAAAGCTCTTTTTAACTTTATCACTGATAGCATTAACGCTGTTTCTGATTTCTTGGCTGGCACAGACTCTTACCAGCTCGGTCAAGACCTCGTTGACTTTGCTATTAGAGCCGTTACTTCTGTAGATTGGGCCGGGCTAGCTCAAGCCATCGGTCGTTTCTTTGGCGAAGCGTTCATTGAAGCGCTTGACTTCATGGGTGGTCTCGTTTCTCGAATTGCAGATTACTTTGAAAAGAAAGTCGCAGAGGGGCCGTTTGATAATGTTGGCCTGAATATCGTCTACGGTATTTATTACGGCATCCAAGACGCAATCACGAATGTTGCTTCTTGGATTGTTGAAAACGTGTTCAATCCATTTATCAATGGTTTTAAGTCTGCCTTTGGAATTAATTCCCCGTCTACCGTAATGGCCGAACAAGGTGGCTATATTATCGCTGGATTAAAGAAAGGCATTACCGATGCGATCTCTAGCGTAACTGAAACTGCGAAGAAAATTCTTTCTGCAATCAAGAGCGCATTTGACAATTTTAGTCTTTTTGATATTGGCAAGAACCTGATTCAGGGTCTTATTGACGGCGTAAACAATATGATTGAATCAGCTAAAAATGCTGTCGCAAATGTTGGAAACGCAGTTATCGACAAGGTTAAGAACGTTCTCGGCATCCGCTCCCCTTCTACTGTGTTTGCGGAGATTGGCGGTTACATCGTTCAAGGTCTTGCAAACGGCATCAATGCTGCGTCTCCCTATGTTGAACAAGCTATGACCAATCTGGCAAACGTTGTTCAGCAGAAGGGCAACGAGATGATTGACTATGGAGCAACTACTGCAACGAATTTTGTTAATGGCTTCTTCAACGGTCTGGACAGCAAGTGGCAGGAACTTGACTCCGGTCTGCAGAATGACTTCTTCGGCACGGTACAAAATCTTTGGAATGCTGTGCAGAGCGGGGATTTGAAAACGGTCGGAACAACTGCGGCGGCTATTATTTGGCGGGCGATGGGAGAGGAAAACCAAAATCAGGTAAAAGCATATGCGCAAAGCTTTATTTCCAATATTGCTGGAATTTTAAAGGAAGCATCCAAAACCCTATTTAATGAAGCTCTAAAAGTCGGCAAGGTTATTTGGAGCGGCATCACAAACAATTTTGGAAAAATCGTAAAGAGTGTTTCCAATCTTGGAACTACGATCTCTGCATCAATTAGCGCATTGAAGGTGCCTTTAGCTACCACCGGCACTGCAATCAGTCAAGGCCTTTTCGGTGGTCTTGTAAGCTCTTTTCCTGAAATTTTTGCCGCAATGGGTGGCTTGATTGGGACTGTTGGTTCTGCGTTTGTTGGCCTTCTTACTTCTATTGCCGGTGCGCTTTCGTCTACGATTTTTGGAATTCCGGTTGCACTTGTTGTGGGCGCAGCCGCGATTGCCTTAGGCGCTGCGATCGCTGGCATTGTGGGCAATCTTGGTGGGAAATATTCAACTAACAATTCTTCTTACGTCGGAACCCCTGAATATAACGCTTCTACAGGTTCCACCACTTCTGCAAATGGATACTACAGCAATACATCATCCGGAGCGACAAGTTCTTCTGACCTGCAAGGCGCGGTTTACAACGGCTGCTACAATGCGTTTCTTGATATTTTCCAGCGCTATGGTGACGAAATTACCGGTGGTAAGGAAGTCAGGCTGTTCATTGACGGCAAGCAGATTACTGCTTCGGTCGAAAAGCAGCAGGCTGACCGTGGCGTGCAAATCATGGGTACGGAAGTGTATAGCTATTAAGGAGGTGACGGTAAATTATGCAAGCTCTTGTATCAGTGAACGGCGTGGATTTGCCGGAACCTTCTTCTTATAGCGCAACAACATCCACCATCGTTGATTCTGGCCGTAACGTTCAGGGTAAAGTAGTTGGTTCTGTGGTTCGGCACGATGTTGCAAAAGTAGCATTGAAATGGAACTATCTGACGGCTAGACAATGGGCGGCAGCCATTGGCCCGTTTACCAAAAATTTTTACTGCACGGTTCGTTTTTACAATCAAGCGACAGCTTCCTATTCTACACGTCAAATGTACGTTTCTGATCGCACTGCGGGTATGTGGAGGAGATGCCCCAGTAACGGCAATGTGATGGGCTGGACGGATTGTTCTTTGAGTTTTGTCGAAGTTTAATGGGGGTGATTCAATATGTCGGTAAAGCCGTCTGATAAGTGGCTTGCACAATATAATAACACCCTCGTTCCTGAAATGTTCATTCAGATTACATATCATGCTTCTGACGATGCGGCGCAGACAGACGCTATTGCAAGTTCCGGTTCTCAGACTGTGTTTAGCAATGCAGCGTCCATTACGAACCTTGATGCTCCCGTTTCTGGAAATTATGCAACCGGTGAAACTAATCTTTGGGTTTTGGACGGAAGCCTTGACATTGTTCCGGACTCTGAACCGTATCAGGAATGCGGCTATGTAAGCGCTGAATGCGTATCGAACGCTAACCATCCGACCATCGCATTTTCTTTTAGTAAAATCCATGAAGAAAAAATACCGGGTCTGACAATTGTTTGGTCTGAAATTTTGAATGAATGGGCAAAGTCCTTTAAAGTCTCTGCTTATAAAGGTTCTACTCTTCTTTCGGAGAATCAAATCAACGATAACAATTCTATCGAAACCCCAGTTGAATTTGAAATTTCTAATTACGATTCGATTGTTCTCGAAGTGATTGAGTGGTGTATTCCAAACCGAAGAGCCCGTGTTAAACAAATTGAGTTCGGCCAGCGTGTTAGATTTGATAAAAAAGACCTTCTGTCTTATTCCCATCAGTCAAAACGTGACCCCATTTCCGGTCAGCTTTCTAAAGATTCAATTTCTTTCTCTATTGATAACAGCGACCAAAAGTGGAATCCTATCAACCCAGACGGCCTTTACAAGTATTTGTATGAACGTCAAGCTGTTTTTGTAAAGTATGGAATGGACTTGGACGGGCAGACTGAATGGATAAACGGTGGAAAGTTTTATCTTTCTAGCTGGAGCGTTCCCTCCAATGGAATCACTGCATCTTTTGAAGCCCGTGACGCTTTGGCATTTCTGATTGACTCACTATACACTGGAAGAAAAAGCGGTACTTTGTATGAAATATGCTATGACGCTTTGGAGCTTCTGGATGTTTCCGGCATCAGCTATTATATCAACGAGTCTTTGAAGGATTATACAACCGATTTTAGCGGTGGAAATTCTTCGTATAAAAATGCCGATGTGTTACAGCTTTCCGCAAATGCAGCTGGCATGGCTTTGTATCAGACCAGAAGCGGGCAGATTCGGATTGACCGAGTTCCATATCTACCCGAAAACAAGTCTGATATTTACGAAATTACCGAAATCAATGACTATCAGTATCCGGAAATCACCTTTTCAAACAAACTGAAAAATATTTCCTACTCTTTGAACGGAGCTTCGTCATTGTATCCAAACGGTGCTACAGGCGATGGCGTTACGCAAAGCGTAAACAACGCACTTATCTCTTCTTCTATTGTTGCCCAATCAAAGAACGTGCTGACAGAAAGCTACAAAGTTCTTTCTAACCGCCGAAAAGCCACTTTATCTTATCGTGCAAGCCCGCATAATGATGCTCTTGATTTTGTCAAGCTTAATCATCAGTTCGGCTATTCGTCCAACTTGTTGGTTACGGATATTTCTTATACATTTAACGGTAGTTTTAAAGGCTCTGTCACAGGGTACATGATTGAGGACGTTGATTCGTTGCAAATTGATGCTTCTGAAATTTATCTGCATCCTTCCGATACGATTACACTTACCGCAACACTTGCTCCTGCATCTGCGGATTCCCCTGTTATCGTTTGGAATGCTTCTCCTGCTGGCATCGTTGAGTTAAACGTTGTCAAGAATGAACGCGGCATATCCGTTTGCAATGTCACATATTTGCATAGCGGAAAGGCAACGATCATGGCTACAGTTGCAAGCCTTTCTGCTTCTTGTGACGTCACTACAACTGCTGATGAAATTTCCGATTTCAAGGAAGGCGACACTGTTTATGTTTCCGTTGCTGGTGTTTATACTGCTTTTCTTGTGGCAAAACACAATTATGAGCCGGAGTTGAATGGAACCGGAAGAACCCTCTTAGTGCATAAAGATTCGATTTTTGGCGGAGACACAGATAATTTTGCGTGGGATAGTAAAAAAACGACCCCTGCAGAATATTCAAAAAGCACCATCGATGCTTTATTGAACGGCTCTTTTAAAAAATCGCTTTCCGATTACATGCAGAAGAAAATCGAAAAAACGATATTTTATTATACTCCAGCCTTTAAATGGGTTTTTGAAGAATCGACTGGTAGCGGACATTATGAACCTTCCGGTGTATCAACGTTATCTCGTAGCGTGTTCTTGCCCTCTGCAAAAGAAATATATTATGATAATTTTCCTGACAGTAACAGTAGCTTCGATAATACAATGTGGGGGTATGGATGCAACGCAGAAGGAAGTACCTTGCCTACCGCAAAAGAACTTTCCAAAGGGCCGTTTTATACTTACGGCGGCACATCATACGCGTATCAGCAATGGACAAGAACCCCTATTACTCACCTCGAATGGTGGGGAATGAACTCTTCTGTCGGAAATATTTATTATCGTTCTATTGCGGTTTCGGTGTATTACGACAAAATTCACCTCGGAAGTTCAGACAGCCGAAACGAGTTTTCTTATTTTGATTGCATTGGTTCCGGCGATGGCGCTTACAAATGTTACCGACCGGCATTCACCGTCCCTCAGAATCTGAAGGTCGGATATCAAGGAAGAATTGAAGAGGAGTAGCTTATGGGCCAATGGATTACAGACCGAACACAATCAGATGTTAACCACGTAAAAGAAATCACAGCAAAGGCGAGAACAGGCACGTGGACAAAAACCGAACAATCGGAATGGCTTGCCGGTATGAAGGGCGCCTTAAACTATATGGATTTCAACCGTATAGAATCCGGCATTCAAGAGCTTGGCTCCATCGTTGGTGCATCCGTTTCTGTTCGTACAGATTGGACAGTCGATGGATATATGAAAGTCTCCGATGCAATACGTTGGCTTTCTAACGTCAACTCCATTCGTGCTAAATGCTCTGGCTCATCTGCTATTGCAGATACGCCAGAAAGCATGAACAAACTCGATTTTTCAACAATGAATCAAATCGAGCAAATTTTGCTCGACATTGAAACGCTTGCTAAAACATACGTTACATTTTCTGGCGAATATATGACCGGGGAGGGACAATATGGTTTTTGAAGACCGTGTGGCAAAATATCCGGGTCGATGGACGATGGTTAAGAAAGACGGCACATCGGAGGTTGTAACGCTCGTACGAAACGATGAGCCTAGCGTTGAGGGCACTCCAATCAACGCATCAACACTTAATGAACTGAGCACTGTTGCAGGCGCTTTAAACGCCGCAGAAGAAGCAAAAGAAAGTGCGGCACAGAGTTCGGCAAGTGAAAAAGCCGCCGCTGCAAGCCAGGCCGCCGCAAAAGCGTCCGAGACGGAGTCCGCCAAGAACCTGCAAGGCACAAAAGAATATTTCGAGCAGGTGCGCACCATCACCATTGGTGCACAGGGTTGGTATGCCACGCCGGAAGCCCTCAAGACGGCTGTACCAGTGGGCGAAAACGGCTGGTGGGCAGTGGTCGGAACGACCGATACCATCTGGACATGGGACAGTGACACCGGCGTATGGAAGGACAGCGTGCAAAAAGCTGATTTATCCGACTACTACACACGGGAACAAGTAAACAGTCTTCTTGAAGCGCAAAAGCTTGCAGACCATCCCGTGGGCAGCATCTACCAGAGCACCGACCCCACCAGCCCCGCCGCACTGTTCGGCGGCACATGGCAGGAGATCGCGCAGAACCGGGTTCTGATGGGTGCATCCTGGAACCACGCGGCAGGCACCACGGTGGAAGCCGGTCTGCCGAACATCACAGGCGTTTTCAACCGTGATGAAAACTACGGAATTATAACGAGTACAAATAAGTCCAGTGGCGCATTTTACTACGGCGGCACGAATGTTGGACGCGGCGTAACCAGCAGTGATGTGCAAGGCGGCAATTTGTGTTTTGACGCATCACGTTCCAACTCTATTTATGGTGCAAGCACCACCGTGCAGCCCGCCGCCTACTATGTGCACATCTGGCACCGCGTGGCCTGAGAAAGGAGGTTTTGAACCATGAAGATCATTGACGAGACCGGCGCGGTCATGGAAAATCCGGACCTGACGCTGGGCTATCTGACCGGCAGCACCGAAGAGATCATCCACCCCGCCGTAGAGGGCGTGGAGGAGCAGTGGCACTGGGAGACCGTGACGGAGTACCCCAACGGCGGCAAAGACGTGCGGCGGGTGGTGGATGTGCCGGGCGTACAGGCACAGGAGGAATGGGTGGAGAAAGTGCCCATCCAGAAGTACATCCGTTACACCGCCGAAGAGCTGGCTGCGCAGAAAGAAGCCCGCAAGAAGCAGGAAGCAAAGGACAAGCTGCCGGAGACGGTGGAAGCGCTGCAAAAGGAAAACGAGATGTTCAAGCAATGCTTGCTTGAAATGAGCGAGATTGTTTATGCATAAAATCACACAAAAAATAGAAAGGTTGGTACGTATGATGGCGATGTTATGGGCACAGGAGATTATGTCTGCTGAGACTGTGGAGGACGCAAAGGCTCTGTACGAGCGCTGCCCCCGCCTTCTGAAAGAGAAGGTCAAGGCCATTCTTATCAAGAGCGGCTTTGAGGAGATCACCCAGTAAGGAGGGCACTATGGCTGAAATCATGGACGTATCCCGGCATCAGGGCACGATCGACTGGGACAAGGTCAAGGCAAGCGGCAAGGTGGACGGCGTGATGATTCGCGCCATGGGCAACAGCACAGCGGGCAGGCCCAGCGCCCCCTACACCGACCCGCAGTTTGCCCGGAACTACGCAGAATGCAAGCGGCTGGGCATCCCCTGCGGCGTGTATGGCTACTTCAAGGCAGTCAACCGGGAACGGGCCGACAAGGAGCTGGCCTACTTCAAGAAGCTGCTCACCGGCCGGAGCTTTGAGCTGCCGGTGGCCGTGGACATCGAGGACGAGGTGCAGAAGCCGCTGGGCAAGGCCGCTCTGACCGACCTGACAGCTTACATGCTGAGCACGGTGGAAAGCTGGGGCGTGTATGCCCTGCTCTACACCGGCCTGTGGTTCGGCAGCACCTTCCTGTACATGGGCGGCGCGGCGCTCAAGCCCTATGACGTGTGGCTGGCTGCCTACCGCAGCAAGAAGCCTGCACCCGGCTGGCCCTTTGGCATGTGGCAGTACACCAGCGCGGCGCATATCCCGGGCGTTGTGGATGCTATCCCGGGCAAGATTACCAACGTGGACATGTCCCATGCATACAAGGACTATGCGAGCATCATCAGCAAGAGGGGCCTGACCCGTCTCCGGGAGGGTAAATGAGCGAAGCAATTTTCGTGGCTATCATCACTGGCAGCTTGAGCTTGATCGGCGTGATTGTCTCTAACAACCGCACGGCCCAGAGCATGGATGCAAAGCTGGACAAACAGCAGGCTATCACTGAAACGAAATTGGAAGAGCTGACCCGGGAAGTCCGGGCACACAACAATTTTGCTCAGCGTGTGCCAGTGCTGGAAGAACAAATCAAGGTGGTAAACCACCGCATCGCAGATCTCGAACAGCAGAAAGGAGCTTAAATCATGGAAGCAATGTTTAACTTTATCCCCGCACCTATCGCACTGGTACTGATGTTCATCGGCTTTGCCGCGCTGGCGGTGGGCGCTATCCGGCTGGGCTACAAGCAATACGTTAAGGACTGGGCTCTGGAGCTCGTGACCATCGCCGAGGACAGCATCATGGGCAGCGGTCAGGGCGCAAAGAAAAAGGCGCAGGTCTTTGCCGCGCTGCGCGGCGCACTGCCGGACTGGCTGAAGCCTTTTATCACGGATGAAGTGCTGGACAGCGTGATCGAAAAAGCTGTCAGCATGATGAAAAAGGCACTGGCAGAAAAGAAACCTACCATCAACAAGGAGTAATTTATGATCGAGCAGAGCGTATCTCTTGCATCCAATGGCGTCGTCAAAGTGCCGGGCTATGAGCAGCTGGTGCGCTTTGGCTACACCAGGAACCGGGGCGTGTACAGGCTGCACGTCGATGCAACCGGCGAGTGGGCAGGGCTGGCTATCCGCTGCTTCTGGCACGTCCCGGACGGCAAAGACCCGGCATCCTCGCTGGTAGTGGGCGGCTATGTGGACGTGCCCGCCAGCGTGACCGCACAGCCCGGAAACGGGTGCATCACCTTTGAGGGCAGCGACGGCGCAAAGGTGATGACCAGCGCAGACCTGCGGTATCGTGTCAGCGCCAACTCCGGCACAGAGGACGGCACAGAACCGGAGCCGGGCACCCCTGCATGGCAGCAGCTGGTGGATGCCGTCCACGCCGATGCCACCGCCGCAGAGCAGGCGAAAAACGATGCACAGACGGCAGCACAGCAAGCTGGCGCATCTGCCAAAAAGGCCGGGCAGGCCCTCTCTGACACCATCACCGCCAAAGAGGACGCACTGAAAGCCATCGGTGACAAGCAGACCACCGCCACGCAGGCTGTGGACACGGCCCGGGACAAGGCTCTCCAGCAGGTGGAAGCCTCTACAGAAGCCGCTCAGACCGCCGCCAGTGAAGCCGCCACCAGTGCGGGCAGTGCCAGCCAGAGCGCAGCTAAGTCCAGTGCTGCTGCAAGTAATGCCAATGTATCAGCCGAAAATGCTGCGCGTGCACAAGTTACAGCATCTCAACTCGCAGGACAGGCAGCGGACAGCGCGTCTGAAGCTCAAAACAGCGCCACTAAGGCTGCTGCGAGCCAACAGGCCGCCGAAAGCAATGCAGCAGCTGCACAAGGGAGCGCCACAAAGGCCGATGCCTCCGCTTCTACAGCTGTTCAGGGACAACAGCGCGCGGAGGCGGCAGCGACCCGTGCCGAAACCGCACAGCAGCAGACTGAAAGTGCCAGCACTGACGCGCTGGATAAAATCAGCTCTGCAAAAACTGATGCCCTAAAAGCATTGGACACGAAGCAGACTTCTGCCACCACTGCAGTAGAAAGCGCTAAGGGAAAAGCCCTTGACGCCGTGACTGATGCTCAGGACACCGCTACGCAGGCTGTACAGGCGGAGCAGGCGTCCGCAACCACCGCAGTGAAAAAAGCCGGTGCGGAAGTGCTTACATCGATTCCCGAGGACTACCAGACTACCGTGCAGAAGGTCAAGGAACTGGACGCGCAAAAGGTCGAAACGGATGAAGCGATCAGCGCAGTCAAGGCCCGGCAGAACGTCCTCACAGGCAGTGAGCTAGGCAACCCGCTCAGCGTTGACGACGCTTTCGCTGCGCCCCTGTGCGGCCTGACCGTGTACGGTCGGAGCACGCAGGACGGCACACCCACGCCGGATGCACCTGTGCCTATCGTGAGCGCGGGCGACGGCGGGAGTTTGACGGTGAAGGTGACGGGGAAAAATCGTATGCCGCCCAACCTGAAATATACTGACGTTGTTGAGTGCTTTGTCAAGAAAAACACGCCGATAACTTTAGTATTCAAAGGCGATTTAGTTTCGCAAGGCGGAAACATTTTATTCTTTGACAAGAACAACAACCAATTTTGGTTTGGTATTGATGAGGGTAAGGATGAACACCATACAACGCGTCCGGTTGACTTAACAAAGTTTCAGTATCTGATGTCCAATACGGCCAGTGAAAACGTGTGCCTGACATGGAACGCATCATCCCCCGATTATGAACCCTACCGTGAGCAGCTCCTCACGCTCCCCACTCCCACTGGTCTCCCCGGCATCCCTGTCACCTCTGGCGGCAACTACATTGACCCGCAGGGCCAGCAGTGGGTGTGCGACGAGGTGGACTTAGAAAGGGGTGTAAAGGTGCAGAGGATCGGGAAAACGCAAGTTAACACAAAAACGGCACTCCTGAAGAAATACATCGCCTACGTATACCATTTAGCGGTAATGGAAAGAGTGGCGATTTTGACTGCATTATATCGGTAACCCCTTTCACATCGTGGGCTTCTTGCGTTAACGACCGTTTTCTATATTTGAAAAACGTGCCAAAATTGGATGGCAGTTTTTACACAGGAGAAGAGCTGCTTGCCTTAGCTATTGACGTTGATTTTGTGTATCAACTCGCCACCCCCATCGAAAAACCGCTCACTCCTGACGAAATCGCCGCCTACAAAGCCCTCACCGCGTACGGGCCTGACACCGTTGTGCAAGCGAGCGATGGTGCTGGGGTTAAGCTAGAATATCAACGCGATGTGAACATTGTAATCAAAAAGTTTGAGGATGCCATTGCGTCCATGACTACCACTTAAAGGAGGTATACATTATGGCAATCAAAAGCAAAGCCCGGCACGACCTGACCCTGCGCTCCATCAAGCGGGAAATCGCCGCCGGACGTGACGTGGCATACTGGTTGGACAAGGCGTACACCCATCTGGACAGTGGCCTGCTGACGGAGGACGACATCGCAGAAGTGGAGACTCTGGCACAGGCGTACTACGACGCTCTGGACGCTGAGGACAAGGCGAACGCTGAGGAAATCACGCAGTAAGGAGGCAAAAAATGTTTCATTACCACTACATCAAGGTCATTGCTGATTCAGAAAACATGAGTACGGAAGAAATCACTTCTGTTCTGCAAAAATACTTTGCAAAACAGAACGATGGTTTTTACCTCGAAATCGACCTGGATAACCATGCCGCTGATTTCGATGGCAGCGGAAAATGGCTCATGCGGTTGGAAGGAAATATTTTGTGGCTAAATGGCGAATACGTTGCGCTCAGCGGTGTGCAACAAAACAACCCGGACGATGGATTTATCGTCAAAATTTCCACAATTCGTTATATCATTGTTCACAATAAGGAGTGATATCATGGCAAGCACTACATACGAACCGCTTAACCCGTGGAGATGCTCAAAAAGTATTATCCAGACAAATTCTGACCGCGCTGGAACAGACGTTTGTACAGGTTACCATCTCGGCAATGTCAACAAACTGGTGACGTTTTGTCACCAGTTTGCCGTGCTTGGCAATATGGCGCGTAACGCCGGACAGCTGCCGCAGCCTTTTTGGCTCGGTGCTGCCTGTGGCGGCGGCTCGCGTAGTGCTGCCCGCTGCGTTGCAAGGACTTGACCGACAGCAGATGACCGCCGCCATCAAAAACGCACCGCTTGGGAGGGTAGACCGTAAGATAGCCTTACTGCGGTACGTTGAGCGG